>CEPX01107665.1_pt1 | contig 25205 bp, 24 predicted proteins | sample 361361 | NCBI WGS metagenome assembly CEPX01 (sample SAMEA2619974, study PRJEB7988) | marine metagenome | biome: marine biome (ENVO:00000447); feature: mesopelagic zone (ENVO:00000213) & marine oxygen minimum zone (ENVO:01000065); material: "saline water (ENVO:00002010), including plankton...
AACTGGAGAAATTCATTGGTTAAGCAAGACTAATTCAAAAGATTTATTGAATTCTTTAAAGATATCAAAGAAATATTTTATTGAAAATAACAAGGATTTATTAAAATTACAAGACGAATATTTTGATTTAGTAATTAGTTTAGATGAAGAAAAAGAAGTTTTAGAAATTGTTAAAAAAATTAAAACAAAAAGATTAATTGGCATTTATTTAGATTCTAACGGAGATATTAACTATACTAAAGAAAGTTCTTATTGGTTTGATATGTCTTTATCTAGTAAATTTGGAAAGAAAAGAGCAGACGAATTGAAATATGAAAATACCAAATCTGTTTCGCAAATTTTAATTGAAATGATTGGGAAAAAATGGATTGGGCAGGAATATGACTTTGGGATTATTCCAGAGAGATTTGAAAAAGTTAGAAACAAAATAGGATTAATCAAGGTTTGTACAGGGATTTGGCCAAATAAAGCTTGGAAGGGGTATGAGATTCTAAAAGAAAAATTAGAAGAAAAATATGAAGTTAATTTTTTAGAAATTAAAAATTCTTTAAAAGAACATATTGATGAAATAAATAATTGTGAATTAGTTGTTTGCGGAGATACTTTGGGAATGCATATTGCTCTTGCTTTGAAAAAGAAATTAGTTATTTTATTCAATTGTACCCCTCCTCAAGAAATTTATGGCTATAATATGGTGATTAAAATTATTAGCCCTTTATTAGAAAAATATATGTATAAAAAATCTAGGGATTTTGAAGCAATTTCTGCAATCAATGTAGGGAATGTTTATAATGCTGTTATTAAAAACTTAAAAAAATAATGAAAAATGAATAAACAAGATTTAATTAATGAAATAACTTTAAAAAAAGAATTTTCAGAATTGCCTAAAAAAGATGTTGAATTAGCATATGGGCATTTTAATAAAGACAGATATGTAGATGAAGAAAAAATTAAATTTACAAGAGACTTATTAAGAAAAGTCTTCTCAGCATTTACAAGCCAAAAAATTTTATCTATTAAAAATAAATCTCCTGAATGGATTTTAAAAAAACACCTTTCAACAAGAGAAAGATTAAATCATTATGAAGAAATTTATAAAAGGCTTTTTAGAGGATTGAATAAAAAATTAAGTGTTATTGATTTAGGTTCTGGAATTAATGGATTTAGTTATAGTTATTTTAAAAAAATTAAATACGATATAGATTATACAGGAATTGAATCTATTGGACAATTAGTTAATTTGATGAATAATTATTTTGAAAAAGAGAAAATCAAGGGAAAAGCAATTCATTTGAGTTTGTTTGAATTAGAAAAATTAAAAAGATTGATTAAAGATGTTGATGGGAAAAAGGTTGTTTTCTTGTTTAAAACAATAGATTCCTTGGAAATGTTAAAAAGAGATTATTCTAAGAAATTGATTTCAGAAATTATTCCCCTAGTTGATAGGATTATTATTAGTTTTGCAACAGAAAGCATGATTACACGAAAGAAATTTAGAGTTAGTAGAAATTGGATTATTAATTTTTTAAAAGAGGATTTTAATATTTTAGATGACTTTGAATTAGGTGGAGAAAGATATATTATTTTTGGTAAATAAGTTTAAAAAGTTCTTTAGTTTTTTTCTTAAATGAAATCAAAATTCTATAGAAAAATTTTGAAAAACGGCATGACTATTCTTTTTGAAAAAAGAGACATCCCTGTTGTAAGTGTTGCTTTTGCTATTAGAAGTGGAGGAGTTAATGAATCTAGTGAGGAAAAGGGAATTTCTCATTTTATAGAACACATGTTATACAAGGGAACTCCTACAAGAAACTCTAAAAAGATTTCAGAAGAAATAGAAAAAAATGGAGGGGAATTAAATGGATTTACAAGCGAATCAATTACAGCTTATTGGTGTAAAATGCCAAGCAAGCATTTAGATATTGCCTTAGATGTTTTAAGCGATATGATAAAAAATCCAAAATTTGATTCTAAAGAATTAGAAAAAGAAAGAAAAGTTATTTTTGAAGAAATTAAGATGTGGCGTGATAATCCTAGAATGCATGTTCTTGAAAAAATTCCGGAATTACTCTATGAAAAACCTTTAGGAATTCCTTTAATCGGAACTTATGAAACAATGAATTCTATAGATAGAAAAAAAATTACTGAAAAATTTAAACAAATTTATCAGCCAAATAATATAGTTTTATGTATTGTTGGAGATACTGATTTTGAGAAGGTTTTAGAATTTGCAGAAAAGAATTTTAATAATAAAAAAGGAAAAGTCCCTAAATTTAAGATAAAATTAAAGAATGAAATAAAAATAGAGAAGAGAAAAGGTATTGATCAGGCTAATTTAATTTTTGCATACCATGTCCCTTTAGAAGACGATAAAAAATCCTATGCTGCACAAGTTCTTAGCACATTAATGGCAGAAGGACTTTCTTCAAGACTTTTTAGTGAAATTCGCGAAAAAAGAAATTTAGCCTATTCTATTAAAGGAGATTCAGATATAGATAGGGATTTTGCATATAATATGGTCTATATTGGAACAACTAAAGAAAATGTTGAAAAAGTTAAAAAACTTATTTTAGAAGAGTTTGAAAAAGTTTCTAAAAATTTAGATGAAAAAGAACTTAATCAAGTTAAAGAACAAATAATTGGAAATCATCAGATTTCTATGGAAGATTCTCAAAATCAGATGGTTAATTTACTTCACCATGAAATAAATGGAAATGCTAAAAAATTTTATGATCTTGAAAAAAATATATCTTCGGTTAAATTAGAAGATGTGAAAAATCTCGCAAAAATTAAAAAATATAGTTTTTTTGCACTTGTTCCAGAATAATATTCAAAAGAACATTTATAAGTTTAGTTTTCTTTTATTTTGTATGAAAAGAAAATGGGTGTTGTATATTGCAATTTCTTTGTTGTTCTTTTTTTATTTTTAATAGTAATTTTTAAATTAACTGGAAATTTGGTGAATACAGAATATTCTTGTTTTGATAGTGATGGTGGAAGAGATTATTATGTTAAAGGAGAAACTAAAGTAAGAAATGTTTCAAAAGGAATTGATTTTTGTACTGATGATAATAGATTGAAAGAATATTATTGTTTAAGTCAGACTAGTTGGAATCATTTGTATAAGGAATGTGAAAATGGTTGTAAAGAGGGTGTTTGTGTTTCTAAGTGTGAGAATATTGGTGAGATAAAGGAAGGAAAGTACTGTGATAATGATAAAAAATTAAAGTCTCATAAAGAAACTGGAGGATTTTGTGAGAATGATTTTGAGTGTGTTTCAGGAACCTGTTCTTCAGGGATTTGTGGGGAAGTTATCGAAGATATTGGAGAAGAGATAAGTGAAACAGAAAGTGTGGAAGTTGGCGAAGTAGAGATTGTAAGGAAAGAAGGAGGATTATTTAGAAAGACCCTCTGCAAAGTTATAGGTCCTTTTTCTGAGAAGAGTTATGAGGAATGTATTTTTTTGAGTTAATTCTTTTGGTTTTATAATTTGAAACATTAATATTAAAAACCTTTTATTCTAATTTTTTGTATGTTTATTGTAAAAGTTCCAGGAATTAATGGACTTGGAAAAACAAATGGTTGTGAAAAAGCAGGAAATGCTATTTTGAAATCCTTAAAAGAAATTTATTCAAATGAACAGGGAAAATCAATTAATGTTAATTCTTTAGATTTAGAAGAGATACATTTAGATAATAAAAATCTTGAATTAACTAATAAATTAATTTATAAAAATTCATATGACTCCTATAATTTAAAACCAAAAATTATTTTTTTAGGAGGAGATCATTCTATCAGTTATTCAACGACTTATGCTTTTTTAGATTATTGTAAAAATTCAGGGAAAGAACCATGTTTAATTGTTTTTGATGCCCATCCAGATTGTATGGAGCCTGTAGATAAAAAATTTCCTACACATGAAGAATGGCTTAGAAGTTTAATAGAATCTGGTTTTCCAGCAGAAAATATACTTTTAGTTGGAGTTAGAAATTCTGACCCTAAGGAAATTGAATTTTTTAAAAGAAACAACATAAGGAAGATATCAATTAACAAATTAACAGAAGATTTGCAAGAAACATGCGATTCTATTATGGAATTTTCAAATGGGAAAGAATTATATGTTTCTATTGATATAGATGTAATAGACCCTATATTTGCTCCAGCTACAGGATACCCTGAATCAGGGGGATTAACTAGTAGGGAATTTATTTATTTAATTCAAAGAATTAATAAGATTAAAAATCTTAAAGCAGTAGATATTGTTGAGATTAATCCAGATAAAGATAAAAATAATTTAACAGTGAAACTTGGAGCTAAAATCTTAAGTGAGTTGATTTAGTACCGAATTGTTTAAATACTTCTCTTTGTTTAATATATTTTAATGGGAGTTGATTACCAAAAAGTTATTAATCAGATTTCTTTAACTTATTCTAAGAGCGGTTATTCTTCTCTTTGGAAAGACATGGAATATTTAACTAAGAAAATGGGGAATTTTCATTTTAAAATTATCTTTGATGTAGTTGATAAGCGATTTCTTAGGATTCGCAATTCAAAACCAAATACAAGGATTTTCGGATCATTTTCTGATGATGATAAAAAGAATTTAGTATTACAATGCCAATCACTTGAGAAAAAAATTGAAGTTTGTTCAATTTAATATTTCTCATCAATAATTTTTCTTAAGATTTCTGTTTTTTCCCCAATAACTTTTTGCAAATCTTTTTTTGAAGCATTAATTATTTTTTTTATTGTTTTAAACTTTTTTAAAAGCTTTTTTGAAGTTTTTGGTCCAATTCCTGGAAATCCTTCTAAGAGATATTGTTTTTGTTCTTTTTTATTAAAAGATTTTTTTCTAGCATTTAATGAAATTTCTTTTGATTTCTTTTTTGAAAGAACTGAAATAAATTTTGCAGTATCTTCCTGATTTTTTGTAAAAATTATTGGAATTTTCCATTTGAGAAGTATTGAAAGTAAAAATCCCCTAATTGCGTTGGGATTCACACCATTAGAATTATCATCATTATAGAGTTCTTGTTCTTCTATTCCTTCAATAATTAATAATTTACTTTTATATTGTTGAAGTTCTTCTAGTTGCCTGATTAGCCTTTTGTTTATCATTGAAGAAATAAAATCAGTTATGGTTTTTCTTTCAATTGCAACATCTTTTATTAAATAGTCTGCCACCTTTAATTCCTTAAATTCAATATTTAATCCTAAACTAATAAGTTCAGAAGGAACTAAAGAATTTCTTTCCCTATAATCAATTATTACTTTTGGATTATTTTTTTTAATTAAAGATTTTCTTTTTGAAAATATATTGAATAGAGGTTTCATTTTAGTTTTGCTTGAGATTCTAAATCATTTCCATTAGATAATTCTTTTTTGATTGAATCTATTGCAGAATGCATTTTCTTTTCTCTAATTTTAGAAACATAAAAAAAACTTTCATCCTTTGTTTTTTTTGTTATGAGCATTATTAATTTCCCTTCTTTTAATCTAGCAGTTCTTCCAGCTCTTTGAATTGTTCTTATTGCAGACGGAATAGCTTCATAGAAGATAACAACGCCTACTTCTGGAATATCCAGTCCCTCTTCTCCTATTGAAGTAGCACATAATACATTTATTTTTCCTGAATAAAATTCTTCTATTATCTTTTTTTGTTCTTTTTGACTTAAACCAATATCTGCTTTTTTTGTTTGACCAATAAAAATTTTTGAATTTATTTCCTTAATTTTATTGAGTTTTTTCGAAATAATTACTGCAGTATCTCTAAATTGGGTAAATATAATAATTTTTAATTTATTATTTTTTAATTTTTCCTGTTCTATGATTCTTGTAAGTTTTTCTAGTTTAGGATGTTCTTTATTTTTTATTAATAATTCATTTGATCTTGAATATACAAAATTAAATTCTGGTTTTGTAACGAGTTTTACAACTCCCTTGCTTTGCTTATTTTTTGCCTGATTTAATAAATTTTTTAAATATTTATTAAAACTTTCAAGAGTTTGAGTTTCTAGAAGTTCTAATGCATGTTGAATTTTTATTGCTTGAGCACATGCGCTAACCCCTAACATATAGTTAAAATTTCTATTACCTCTTGCTAAACTTCCCATTATTTTTTTTTGAAGAGCAATAAGCGCTGTTTTTGATGAAGGCCCAAAAAGAACATGCCTTAATTTTAATTCTTCAATATATTTATTGAATATTTTTTTTAAAGTATGTTGTATTTCTTCAAATTCCTTTGGGAGTTCTACATCCACTTTTTCAAATTCTAATTCTTGAATATATTGTTTTACATCAATACTTTTTCTTGTTCTTAATTCAACATCTTCTATAGAAAGATTTTTACAAATTTCTTTTATTTTTGATTTTTCACTTCCTGGAGAAGCAGTTAGGCCAAGAATTCTTTGATATTTTGATTGTTTTTTGTATTGTTTGGCAACATAATTGTAATCATAATTTTTTAAACATCTATGGGCTTCATCTTCTATTAATAAACAAACTTCTTCCAAGTCATAAATTCTATTTTTTAAGTCATTTGCAATACATTGGGGAGTTGAGAAGATTATGTCTGCTGTTTGCCAGATTTTCTTTCTTTCCTTTGCCTTTATTAATCCGGTAAATAATTGGAAATCTGCAAATAATTCTGGAAGATGTTTTTTAAATGAAATTAAATGTTGTTCTGCTAAAGGTTTTGTTGGAGCAAGAAAAACAACCTTTTTCCCAGGAAATTCTTCCATTCTTTTTATTGTTAACATAAGAGCAATTAAAGTTTTTCCAAGTCCTGTTGGAAGTACAACTAAACAATTTTTTTCCTTGCATGTTTCAAATATTTTTTGTTGATATTCTCTTGGAACTATATTTTTTAGAAATTTAGATGACATGATTAATTGAAAAGTTTAGGGATTAAATAGTTTTATGTCTCTAGACTAACAAAAAGATATATCCTAATCCGATCAAAATTAAAACAGCTAAAAAACTCCAGATTACTATATTTCCAAAGAATATTTTATTTCCATCCAAATCAGATATTGGAAGCATGTTAAAAAAAGCATAATAGATATTTAGTTTTGCAAATTCCGGGAAATTAATCAAATATCCAATTAATCCAAAGATTAAATTAACCAAAATTCCTGCTGATGCAATAAGTCCAATATGATCTTCAGTCATTTCTGAAAAATTGTAAAGGCCATGTCTTTTTGCTGCTCTATATGTTTTGGGTTTTACATCAAATATTAAGGAAGCCATCCATTTTAAAGAACCTAATGAAAGAACAAGGAAAATTATTGGAAAAAATATTCCTGCTGGAAAAGGATTTTTAAAATATCTTTTTGGTTTAAATCCATATCTTTTAATTTCCCATAATTTTATTTCTATTTCAGAATCAAGATAGAAACTCGCAACTTTTTTTGCAATTATATTTATAAGGATAATTAAAAATATTGAAATTAAAGAATATAAAAAAATATTCCATGTTTCTATTAAACTTATTGTAAATGCAAGTACTAATGTCACAATTAAAATTGCAGTTATTTCTTTTTTATTTAACATATTTAATTAAGATAATTATTTTTTATAAATATTGTTATGTTATTTAAATTAACGTTGTATATACTTCTTTTTTGATTTAAGACAATCTTTCGCAATCATTAATTCAGATGCAATATATCCCATATTTTCTAAATTACATAGTTTTCTTTTTGCAATTTCTTTTATTATTTTATCGGGATCTTTCCCCCTGAATTCAATAATCATTTTATGTTTATTATTTACAAATCCGCAACAAATTTTATTGTCTTTAATCTCTACAAGAAAGTACCCTTTTGGATCTTGTTTCCATGAAAATTTTAGTTTATCGCAGAAAATAATTTTTCTTGTCTTTAATATCTCTATTTTATGGGATGGACACTTTTTCATTAGATTAATAGAAGAGATTTATATTTAAGATTATCTTTTATAGAATTTAAAAATAATTTCATTAAATATGTTTAAATGACGAAATATTTATAAATAACTCTATGTTGGATTTAATATGAGAGTAAAAAAGATAACAGAAGTAATTGGAGTAAAAGTTTATACTGATTCCGGAGATTATTTTGGAGAGGTAGAAGAAGCTAATTTACACGAGAATAAGATTGATGGATGGAGAATAAAAGTTAGTGGAAATATGATGTCTCTAATTAGTGGAGCAAGAGGAGTAATAATTCCTCATCAGTTTGTAAAGGCGATTAGTGATGTTTTTATAATAAATAAATCAGCATTGCCCACTCCTGAATCAGATATTGGAGAAGTTTCTGAAGAATTAGCATAAATCTAAATATGGCACAAGAAACTATTTTACAACACTGGATTTTTACTCAGTTTGCTTTGCCTTTTTTATTAATTTTTGCAGTTTTATATGGAATTCTTGAAAAAACAGAGATTCTTGGAAAGGGAAAACATCAGATTAATGCAATTGTTTCTTTTGTTGTTGGTTTGATTTTTGTAAGTGCTGTTCACCCTAAGGAAATTGTTGGAAATCTTATTTTATTTTTAACTGTTGCGCTTGTTGTAGTTTTTGTAGCATTATTACTATGGGGTTTTATTAAAGGGAAAGTAGAAATTGGAGGCAATATGGAGAAAGTATTAATTGGAGTTGTTTTGATTGCTGTTATTTTTGCTGTTTTTTGGTCAATGGGAATTGATGGAGGAGTAATTGACTTATTGTTTAAGCAAAGTTGGAGTAATACTTTTTGGACAAATGTTGCATTTGTTGTAGTAATTGCTGTTGCCATAGCATTGGTTTTAAAAAAATCCGATGATTAATAATATTTAGAAACATATTTAAATAAAATATACCACTTGTTTGTATGTTAGATGGATTAATAACTTTAGCTTCATATGGCGGGGAAATAGGAAATTTATTATCTCAAGCAGAGCAGATGGGGGTATTTAGTTATCTTTTACCATTTTTATTGATATTTGCAATTATTAGCGGGATTTTATCAATTACAAAACTTTTTGAGAATAATAAATCAATTAGTCCCATTATTTCATTAGTAGTATCTTTAATGGCATTACAATTTGATTTTGTTCCTAGATTTTTTGCTGAGATTTTTCCTAGACTTGGGGTTGGTTTAGCGATTATTTTAGTTATTGTATTAATTATGGGTCTTTTTTCTCCAGGAAATGAAGCATGGTTTGCTTATACTATTTTTGGAGTTGGAGCAATTATTTTAATTACAATTTTAGTACAAACTGCAGGAGCTTTGGGATGGTCTGCAGGATTTTGGTGGTATGACAATTGGGCAAGAGTTGCATTTTGGGTTGGTTTTGTTGTCATTATTTTAGCTATTATTAACGTAGGTAAACCTCCTTCTAAACCTGTAACACATTTTACTAATTTAATTAGTAAAGCATTAAACGGATAAAAGAATCAATAATTTTTACCTTTTCTTAGAAACCTTTTTTATTGTTTTGACAGGAGCATTTGATTTAGGAAATTTTGGAGATTGTAAAATTGGTTTTGAAGTTCTTGTTTGATTTCCTATTTTATTAGCTAAAGGATTTACCATTTTTCCAAATGAATCTTGCATCATCCCCATTTCTTTTTTTATGCTTCCCAAATCCTTTCCATAAGAACCTATTTTTTCAAGAATTGCAATTTGTAACTTATCAATTGTTGTTTCTATTTTTTTTAATCTATCCCCAATATTTTCTATTTTTGTTTGTGCAAGTGTTTTAAATTCATTCATGCTTTCTACCTGTTTTTGTATTTTTTGTATTTTTTCTGAATATACCTGTTCTGCTATTTCAATTATATTATCTGTGTTATCTGCTCCCTGGGGCGAATATCCCTCATAAGCGTCTGGTTGATAGTCTCCTTGTTGTTGAACATACTCTTGTTGAGGTTGAGGAGTATATGTTTCTTGATTTTCAACATCTTGAGTTTGAGGAGCATAAGGTTCTTGCGGACTTGGTGCTTTTTCCATAATTGATGGTTGCATGTTTGTATTTTCTGTTCCAGAAACAGCATTTTTTATTTCTGATTGACTAAGAGCATCATTTATTTCTTTAGGAGAAATTCCTTGTTGTTGCAAATTATTTACAATCTCTTCATTAGGTTTTCTCTGCTTTTTCATTTGTGTTATTTGATCTAAAATACCCATTTTTAATTATTAATTTTTTCTAAATCTCTTTTTCTTACAAATTCTAGCGGTTGGAACATTTTAGCCTGTTTTGATAAAATTTCTAAATCTTCTTTTCTTGCAAATTTTGAAAATTCACTTGAAGCCATTTCTAAAAAAGATGTTGTTCTTTCTATATTTTGTTTAAGTATTTCAATATCTTTTTTCATTTCTAAAATATTTTGGTTGCTTTTTTCTTTTATTTCTATAAGGTTTTGTCCTATTAAAAGAAGCCTATCTTTCAAGATCCTTTGTTTTTCTTCCAAATCTCTAACTTTAATATTTACCTCTCTAAATCCACTTCCCGGCGAATTTAATTGTTCTTCAACCATAAAAACATTAAATAAAACAGGTTTAAATTTGTTGCTATTTCTTATACAAAATATTTTAAACTCTTTCTTCTTTTTTCATTTATGAAATTTAAAGAGGGAGCACCATTATATTCTTATGAAGTTAAAAGAGAAGGTGGAGAAGATGTTATCTATATTAATTACTTGGGAGCTTCATATGTACCCAGTCTTTCTGATTCTTCTGAAATTATGGGAAGAACAATTGACATTTTAATAGAGAATCCAAATGTTTCTAGAATTGTTTTTGTTCAACAAAAAAATTATAATTATGATTTTAAAGAAACTTCATATTTGCTTGAAATTGCTCAACTTTATATTTACTTAATTAAACAAGAAAGAATTTTATCACAAGAAAAATTAATTACAAATAATGAACAATTTTTCTCTCAAAGGTATAATAGTGTTTTTTCATTTCTTTTTCTATTAAAACAAGATCCAATTGCAGCATATCATGAATTAAAAAAGCTTATTATTGAATCAAAGATTTTTTTAGAAAAAATAGATATATCATCTAAAACAGATCAGACAAATTATATTCAGCTTCTTGAAAAGATTTTTAATTTATTTGAAAAAACTAAATTAATTCAGGAAATTTTTCCTTATCTAGAAAATTATTCAAAAGGAGATAGAGAAATTTATCATCAAATTTTTAAGCCAGATATAATACCTAATTTTACTTTCACAAGGCTTGTGTTTGATTTGCCAGAAGATGCAGAAATTATTGACCAGTATAATATTGCAAAGGAAAGTTATGATACATCCTTAGTTACAATTTTAAAAAAGAAAGATGAATCAAAATTAATTTATCACTTGACTCCTCCTGAAAATTCTTTAAGTGAAGATCATAATATGCTTCTTAATTTAGCAAAAGGAGTATTAATTGAACATCAGCCAAAAGCAGAAGAGTTTACAGATACTGAAAGGACAAGGCATGTTTTTTTTAATATTTCTAAAGATTTATTGCAGGATTTATCTCAAACTAAGGGAGTAAAATTAAATTATTCTGATATGAATAAACTTGCAACAATTCTTGTAAGACATACAATTGGTTTTGGTTTACTTGAGGTTTTACTTCAGGATAAAAAACTCCAAGATATTGTTTTAAATGCACCAATTCCTTTAACAAATATTTTTTTAAGACATCAAGACTATGATGAATGTTCAACTAATATTCTTCCAATCCAGGAAGACGTTGATTCTTGGGCTGCTAAATTTAGAATGATTTCAGGAAGACCATTAGATGAAGCAAATCCTATTTTAGATACTCAATTAAGTATTGGAAAAATAAATGCAAGAATTGCAATAATTCAAAGACCTTTATCTCCAAATGGACTTGCTTATGCAATAAGACGGCATAGAGAAGAACCCTGGACATTGCCGCTTTTTATTAAAAATAAAATGATAAATCCTTTAGCTGCTGGTCTTTTTAGTTTTTTAATTGATGGATCACGTACGCTTCTTGTTGCAGGAACTAGAAGTTCTGGTAAAACATCTTTACTTGGAAGTTTAATGCTTGAAATAATTCCAAGATATAGAATTATTGTTCTAGAAGATACTTTAGAATTACCTGTTGATGCATTAAGAAAATTAAAATATGATATTTTAAGAATGAAAGTTAGATCTGCTTTATTAAAAACAACAACAGAAATTGGAGCAGATGAAGGAATAAGAACTAGTTTAAGATTAGGAGATAGTTCTTTAATTGTTGGAGAAGTTAGAAGTACTGAGGCTAAAGCATTATATGAAGCAATGAGGGTTGGAGCTCTTGCAAATGTTGTTGCAGGAACAATACATGGGGCAAGCCCATATGGAGTATATGATAGAGTTGTAAATGATTTAGAAGTTCCGCCAACTAGTTTTAAAGCAACAGATATAATTGCAGTTGCAAATCCAATAAAATCTCCTGATGGATTGCATTCCTGGAGAAAACTTTTAGGGATTACAGAAGTTAGAAAGCATTGGAAAAAAGATCCTCAAGAAGAAAAAGGATTTATTGATTTATTAAAATATAATGTTGAAAAAGATGAATTAGAAGCTAGTGAAGATTTAATTAATGGAGATAGTGAAATTATTAAGGATATAGCATCAAATGTAAAAGGCTGGGCAGGAAATTGGGATGCTGTTTATGATAATATTTTGTTAAGAGCAAAAATAAAAAAAGAAATTGTTGATGTTGCAAAGAAATCTGGAAATGAAAATATTTTAGAATCAGGGTTTAATGTTTTATCAAATGATTCTTTTCATAAAATTTCAGATAAAATAAGGCAAGAAATTGGTTTGCCAATGAGCGAAAGAGTTTTTCCAGAATGGCAAAAATGGCTTAATGAAGAGGTTAAAAAAAGAAAGATATAATTTTATAAATATATTTATTTTTAATATATAATGGATAATAAAGCATATGAAAAATCTAAAGGAAAGGTAGATATTTATTTAAATAAAGGGCATATTGAAGAAGCATTAGTTGGATACAAAGATCTCTTATCTAAAAATAATTTATCAGTAATGCAAGGGGAATCAATAAATAGGATTATTAAAAAAGCAACAGATTTTCTCAATTTACATAATAGTGGATTAGAAAAGAGGAGTTTTTTAGCAATTTTATCAATAGGAAGTCTTATCGGAGCTTTATTCTTTTTTTCATTTAGTATTACAGGAAATGCTATTGGAAATTTAGATTTGGATAATTCTAATCTTATTGGATTAATATTATTTGCTTTTGGATTAATTTTTTCCCTTTTATATTTCAAAAGTAAGAAATGAATATTCTTAAGGCAAATTTGTCACTTTCTCATTCTTAGAAAACTTTATAACTATCTATTTTATCTCTTTTTAGTCTTCTATAAATCTAAAATTTTCAAAAATGAAAAACATAAAAATTAAAGGAGCAAGAGAACATAATCTTAGAAACATTAGTGTAGAATTTCCAAGAGACAAATTTATTGTACTAACGGGTCTTTCAGGATCGGGGAAATCAACTATTGCATTTGATACATTATATGCCGAAGGACAAAGGCGTTATGTTGAATCTTTATCTGCTTATGCAAGGCAATTTTTAGGGCTTATGAATAAACCTGATGTTGACTCAATTGAAGGATTAAGTCCAGCAATTTCAATTGAACAAAAAACAACATCCAAAAATCCTAGAAGTACTGTTGGAACTGTTACTGAAATTTATGATTACTTAAGACTTCTTTTTGCAAGAATAGGAATTCCTCATTGCCCGATTCATGGATTGAAAATAGAGGCACAATCTCCAGTTAGAATTGCGCAAAGAATTGAAGATGATTTTAGTGGAGAAATAACTATTCTTTCTCCAATAATTCGTCAGAAAAAAGGAACTTATGAACAGTTAATTAAGGATTTAAATAAAGAAGGATTTTCTCGAGTTAGAGTTAATAAAAAAATATTGAGAACAGATGAAAAAATCATACTTCATAGATATAAAAAACATGATATTGATGTTATTATAGATAGATTAAATACTAAAGACAAATCTAGATTATCTGAAAGTATTGAAAATGCTCTAATTAAATCTGATGGGCTTGTAATTGTTCTTAATAACAATAAAGAAAAATTATATTCTGGAAAAATGACCTGTCCAAAATGCGGAATAGCGTTTGAAGAACTACAACCCCGAATGTTTTCTTTTAATAGTCCATTTGGTGCATGTGAAGCTTGCCACGGACTTGGAATAAAAATGGATTTTGATTCTGAATTAATTATTCCAGATAAATCTCTAAGCATAATGGAAGGAGGAATTGCAATTTACGGAAAATTAGATCTTTCTTGGAGAGCAGAGCAATTACAAGTAATTGGGAAAAAATTTGGATTTAAATTACATACTCCTTTTAAAAAATTCACAAAAAAACAAATGGATGTTTTATTATATGGAACCAAAGAAGAAATTAAGGGAAAGTGGTCAACTGGAGCTAGTATGAATTTTGAAAAAGGATGGGAAGGAGTAATTCATCAATCAGAAAGATTATACAAATCAACAGAATCAGACTATAGAAAAAGACATCTTGAAAAATTTATGAGAATTACTCCTTGTATTGTATGTGATGGAAAAAAACTAAAACAAAAAATACTCGCAGTAAAAATTGGAGATAAATCAATAATAGATATAACTGATTTGTCAATAAAAGATGCAATTGTTTTTTTTAATCATGTTAATTTAACCCAAAAACAAGAAGAAATTGCAAGGCAAATATTAAAAGAAATTAGAGAACGTCTTAGTTTTTTAGAAAGAGTTGGTTTAAGTTATTTAACTTTGTCTAGAAGTTCTGGAACTTTGTCCGGAGGAGAAGCTCAAAGAATAAGACTTGCAACTCAAATTGGTTCAAATTTAATGGGAGTTTTATATATTTTAGATGAGCCTTCAATTGGCCTTCATCAAAGAGATAATCAAAAATTAATTGATACATTGCATAGATTAAGAGATTTAGGAAATACTTTAATTGTTGTAGAACACGATGAAGATACAATTAGAAAAGCAGATCATGTAATTGACGTTGGTCCTGGTGCAGGAATTCACGGAGGGAAAATAGTGGCCTATGGATCTCCAAAAGAAATAGAAATGAATCCTAATTCTTTAACAGGACAATATTTGTCAGGAAAAGAATTTATTGAAACACCTAAATTAAGAAGAAAACCAAATGTTCCAATAAAGTTAATTGGATGTAAAGAAAATAATCTAAGAAATATTGATGTTGAAATTCCAACACAAGTACTAAATGTAATTACCGGAGTTTCAGGTTCAGGAAAATCAACTTTAATTAATGAAATTTTATATAAAGGATTAATGCAAAAAATTAATAACTCAAAAATAAAACCGGGAAAGCATGATAAAATTTATACAGATGCATATATTGATAGAGTAGTAATTGTTGATCAAAGTCCTATTGGACGAACACCCAGATCTAATCCTGCAACATATGCAAAGGTTTTTGATGAGATTAGAAAATTATTTGCAGAAACAAAAGATGCAAAACTCAAAGGATATCCTATAGGGCGGTTTAGTTTTAATGTTAAAGGAGGAAGATGTGAAAAGTGTCAGGGTGATGGAACAATTAAAATTGAAATGAATTTTTTACCAGATGTTTATGTTGAATGTGAAGAGTGTAAGGGAAAAAGATATAATCATGAAACTTTAGATATTAGATATAAGGGAAAATCAATTGCAGATGTTCTAGATATGACAGTTGAAGAGGCATTAAATCTTTTTCAATTTATTCCAATTATAAGAACAAAGTTAGAAACCCTTAATCAGGTTGGTTTAGGTTATATTAAAGTTGGTCAAAGTTCAACAACTCTTTCTGGAGGAGAATCACAAAGAATAAAATTAACAAGAGAACTTGCAAAAAGAGGAACAGGACGAACACTTTATTTGCTTGATGAACCAACAACAGGCCTTCATTTTCATGATGTTAGAAAATTAATAAAAGTTTTAAATGGATTAGTTGATAAAGGAAATACTATCCTTGTAATTGAACATAATTTAGATATTATTAAATCTGCAGATCATATAATTGATTTGGGTCCTGAAGGAGGTGATGAAGGAGGAAGTATTGTTGGAAGCGGTACGCCAGAAGAACTTGTTAAGAATAAAAAAAGTTATACTGGGAAATATTTAAAGGGGGTTTTATGATGCAAGTTAATAAAATTCCTACAAGTCCTGGATGTTATTTATTTATTGATAAAAATAAAAAAATAATATATATTGGAAAAGCAAAAAATCTTAGAAAAAGAGTATCTAATTATTTTAACAAAAAAGATCATGATACAAAAACTAACTTAATGGTATCTTTAATTAAAAATATTGATTTTATTGTAACTAGAAATGAAGTTGAGGCTTTAATTCTTGAAAACAACTTAATTAAAAAAAATAATCCTAAATATAATATTGATTTAAAGGATTCTAAAAGATATGCATATATTGAGTTAACAAAAGAAGATTTTCCAAGATTACTTGTTGCAAGAAAAAGAATAGGAAATTCTAAATTTTTTGGCCCGTTTGTTTCTGCAGGATCTCGCGATTATATTTTATATGTTTTAAAAAAAACATTCCAGATAAGAACTTGTAAAAGACTTCCAAAAAAAGCATGTTTGAGATATCATCTTGATTTGTGTTCAGCTCCATGCATTAGTAAAATATCTAAGAAAAATTATAAAGATAGGATGAATTTGGTTGAATCTATTTTAAATGGAAAAAGTTCTACAATCACAAAAATTCTAGAGAAAAAGATGGAAAACGCCTCAAAAAATTCTAATTTTGAAAAAGCAATTGAATTAAGAGATCAAATAGAATCTATTAGAACATTAAAAGATAAGCAAATGATGGAAAGACAAAAAAAATATGATGAAGACATAATTAATTATATAATAAAAGATAAGAAAGTATATTTAATGCTTTTTAATGTCTACAAAGGAATCTTAGAAAATAAACAAGAGTTTGAATTTGATAATTCAGATAATTTTTTTGAAGAATTTTTAGCTAGATATTATTCTAATAATCCTATTCCAAAACAAATAATTGTTCCAGAACATGTTGATTCTGCAATTTCAATTTATTTAAATAAATTAAGAAAAAATAAAGTAATAATTGAAGTTCCACAAAAAGGGGATAAAAAAGAACTTTTAAATTTAGTTTTAAAAAATATTGAATTATCTTTTTTTGGAGATTATAAAAAATTAGAAGAATTAAAAAAGAAATTAAATTTAGAAGAAACACCTTCTGTTATTGAATGTTTTGATATTTCTCATCTATCTGGTACATCAACTGTTGCATCACTCGCGCAGTTTAGAAATGCAATTCCAGATAAAACAAATTATAGAAAATTTAAAATTAGAACGGTTGTTGGAGTTGATGATGTAAGAGCAATAGCAGAAGTTGTAAGACGTAGATATTCAAGATTAATTAAGGAAAAACTTTCTTTTCCAAATCTAATTGTAATTGATGGAGGAATTGCTCAATTAAATTTTGCAAAAAATGAATTAGAAAAATTGAATTTAAAAATTCCAATAATTTCAATTGCAAAAGAGTTTGAAGAAATTCATATTCCTGGAAACAATAAACCCTTAAGACTTAGTAAAAAAGATGAAGCACTAAAATTAATTCAAAAAATAAGAAATGAGGCCCATAGGTTTGCAATATCCTATAATAAACTTTTAAGAAAAAAGGAGATGTTTAAATGAAATTTAATTTAAAAGCATCATTTAAACCAAAAGGATCGCAACCAGAAGCAATTACAAAATTAACAGAAGGTCTAAAAAAAAGATATAATATACAGACACTTTTAGGAGTTACAGGTTCTGGAAAAACATTTAGTATAGCAAATGTTATAAAAAATTATGGAAAGCCAACACTTGTTCTTGCTCATAATAAAACACTTGCAGCACAACTTTATGAAGAATTAAAAGATTTTTTTCCAAATAATAAAGTAGAATATTTTGTTTCATATTATGATTTTTATCAACCAGAATCATATATTCCATCTAGTGATCAATATATTGAAAAAGATGCAAAAATTAATGAAAAAATTAATCAAATGAGATTATCTGCAACAGCATCATTAATGTCTAGGTCTGACGTGATTGTAGTCTCATCTGTTTCCTGCATTTATGGACTTGGAAATCCTGAAAATTTTGAAGGATTAAGTTTTCAATTAAAGAAAGGAGATAAAATAAAAAGAAATAGTATCTTGAGAAGATTAATTGATATTCAATATGAACGAAATAATACAGAGTTAATGCCAGGAAGATTTAGAGTAAAAGGAGATACAATTGACTTTATTCCTGCTTATTATAATCAAGTTATACGTATTGAGATGTTTGGAGATCATATTGAAAAGATTTTTGAAATTAATAAAATTACTGGAAAAATAATCTCTAAATTAAAGGATATTTTTATTTATCCTGCAAGACATTTTGTAATTCCCGAAGAAAAAGTAAAAGAAGCACTAGATTCAATAAAAACAGAACTTAAAGAAACATTACCTAGTTTAGGACTCGTAGAATCACATAGATTAAGACAAAGAACCTTAAATGATATTGAGATGATTCAAGAAACTGGTTATTGTAAAGGAATTGAAAATTATTCGAGGCATTTTGATAGAAGAAAAGAAGGAGAAAAACCCTATTGTCTTTTAGATTACTTTCCAAAAGATTTTTTATTAATTATTGATGAAAGTCATCAAACAATTCCTCAACTTCATGGAATGTATAAGGGAGATTATGCAAGAAAAAAAAATTTAATTGATTTTGGGTTTCGTCTTCCAAGTGCATTCGATAATCGTCCATTAAAGTTTATTGAATCTGAAAAATATATGAAAAATAATAAAACTATATTTGTTTCAGCTACTCCCGGATTATATGAAAATGAAAATTCCATGCAAGTAGTTGAACAAATTATTAGGCCTACAGGTTTAGTTGATCCAGAAGTATTTGTACGTCCTATAAAAAATCAAATGGACGATTTAAAAAAAGAAATTCTATCTACAATAAAAAGTGAGAATAGAATTTTAGTTACAACTTTGACAAAAAAACTTGCAGAAGAATTAACAGATTATTTAGCCGAACAAAATATTAAAGCAAGATATCTTCATTCTGAAATTAATACTTTAGAAAGATCTGAAATAATAAGACAATTACGTTTAGGAAAATTTGATGTTTTAGTTGGAATAAATTTACTAAGAGAGGGATTAGATATACCTGAAGTAGGATTTATTGGTATTTTGGATGCAGATAAAGAAGGTTTTTTAAGAGATTCAAAAAGTTTAATTCAAACAATTGGACGTGCTGCAAGAAATAGAGATTCAAAAGTTGTTTTATATGCGGATAATATGACTGAGTCTATTATTAATGCAATGGGGGAAACAAAAAGAAGAAGAGACTTGCAAATTGCTTATAATAAAAAATATGAAATAATCCCAAAAACAATAATAAAACCAGTAAAAGAAAAAGAAGTAGAAGTAACAGATATAAAACATATTCCAAAAAAAGAAATACCTAATCTTTTAATTGAGTTAGATGCAGATATGAAAAATGCTGCAGAAGATTTAGATTTTGAAAAAGCTCTTTTATTGAGAGACAAGATAAAAGCTCTTAAGAAGAGAATAGAAAAATAAACTTTCTCCAAACATTTATTAATTAATTTTTATTCTTAATATTATTATAAAAAGAGGAAAAAATGGAAGATAAACCTAATGTAGATGATGTTCTAAAAAAGTATGGTTCTAAAATTGAAGGACAAATTAAAACATTTAACCAAAATTCTAATTACAGCCGAGAATATATTAAATTTAAAGAGGAAATGGCACCCACCCTTACAAAATATGAAAAGTGGGCTAAAAGTTTAGGAAATATAATAAAATTAAAAATATCTCCCAAAGACGAAGAAAGAATTAAAAGACAACTTGAAATTGCTCATCTTGATATTTTTCCATCTCAAGCTTTAGGTTTAAGTGTTATGGCTTTTGTGAGCGTATTTATTCTTGGTCTATTGATTTCTATTGCAATAGCTTTAATTAATGGAAGTATTGCAGCTTTTCCATTTTTGTTTTTCTTTTTAATAATTATTTTATCATCATTTTTATTTTATTTTGTTAATGAGTATCCGAAAAGACTCGCAAATAGTTGGAGACTTAAAGCTTCTTCACAAATGGTTCCTGCAATTTTATACATGGTTGTTTATATGAGACATACACCTAACTTAGAAAAAGCAATTTCTTTTGCATCAAATCATTTGCAATACCCTCTTGCACTTGATTTTAAAAAAGTATTTTATAATGTTGAAGTAGGGAAGTTTTCAACAATTAAAGAAAGTCTTGATAATTATCTTGAAACATGGAGAGATTATTCAATAGAGTTCATTGAAGCTTTTCATTTAATTCAAAGTAGTTTATTTGAGCCAGATGAAGCTAGAAGAATTTCTACTCTTGAAAAAACATTGCAAGTTGTTCTTGATGGAGTATATAATAAAATGTTAAGATTTACTCATAATGTTAGAAGTCCTTTAACAAATGTTTATATGCTTGGAGTTGTTTTGCCAACTTTAGGTCTAGCACTTTTGCCTTTAGCTTCTGCAATGATTGGAGATTTTTTGAAATGGACCCATATTTTTATTTTATTTAATTTAATTGTTCCTTTTTTTGTATTTTATCTTACAGATAAGATTATGATGTTAAGACCTGGAGGGTATGGAGAATCAGGTTTACTTGAAAGAAATCCCCTTTATCCCAAATATAAATCTAGAAAACCTTATTTTACTGCTTTTCTAATTTGCCTTCCATTTTTTATAATCGGTTTATTGCCTTTAATTTTTCAGTATACCCCAATTCCTGAATTAATAGGATTACAAAAAGATTATTCTTTTACACAATTAGGATTAAGTATTTTTGGCGATGAAAAAATATTTGATTTTAAACAAGTTGGAAATGGAAGTGTGGGGCCTTTTGGAATTGGCGCTTTAATTTTAAGCATGTTTATTCCACTCGGACTAGCTTTATTTTTTAGTATATCTTTTAATGAAAAAACAAAAGATTTAATTAAAGAAAGAAGAAAAACAAAACAGCTTGAAAATGAATTTACTAATTCTTTATTTCAATTAGGAAATAGAATTGGAAATGGCATGCCTCCAGAACTTGTTTTTGGAAAAGTTGCTCAAGGTTCAAGAGGGTTAATGACTGAAGATTTTTTTAAATTAGTTAATTATAATATAAGGCAAATTGGAATGAGTGTTGAAAGAGCAATATTTGATCCAAGAAGAGGCGCAATTATTTATTTTCCATCTGACTTGATTGCAACTAGTATGAGAGTTTTAATTGAGTCTTCAAAAAAAGGATTAAAAATTGCAGCAATAAGTCTTATGAGTATTTCAGAATATGTAAAAAATATACAAAAGATTACAAGTAGACTTCGAGATATGCTTGCAGAAATAGTGTCCGACATGAAAAGTAATATGACTTTTCTTGCACCTTTACTTTCAGGAATTGTTGTTGGACTCGCTGCAATGATTACTTCTATTTTGAATAAATTAAATCTTACTTCTCTCGGAGGGGATGCCGGAATTGGAAATTTAAGCACTATTTTACAAATATTTGATTTAACAAAAATGATTCCACCTTATTATTTACAAATTGCAATTGGAATTTATATTATTCAAATAATTTTTATTTTAACAGGAACTTTAGTTATGATTGATTCTGGAGAAGATAAACTTGAAAAGACAAATAAAACTGGAAAAAATCTTAAAAGAGGAATTTTATTTTATTTTATTACAGCATTTTTAGCAACAACTGTTTTATTTATTTTAAGTTCTGTTGTTTTAGGTAATTTGGTTTAATTTTTTTAGAGGATAAGTTATATGTCTAAATAATTACAAAAAACTTATAAATAGAAGAGTAATTTAATTCCTAGATTAGTTATAATTATAAAATTAAGACAAATATAACCAAAATGAAGATATTATTAATTGCACCTATTGCTATTCCAATTGATCCTAATTTGAAATATGGAGGTATTGAAAGAGTTGTTTTAGCTTTAGATGAATGTTTTGGAGAGAAAGAACATGAAGTAATTGTTGCTGCACCAAAAGATTCAAAACCCTATGGAAAATTATTGCCAACTTTATCAAAAAGTGAATGGACTAATCCAAAAATTGCTGAAACAGATCCAAATGCGTATGAGAAGCATGTAGAGATGGCTATAAATTATATTCTTAAGCAAGGCGTAGATATTGTGCATGATCATACTGGAAATGTACCTCTTTCCAATACATTTAAAAAAATATTTAAAAAATCACCTAAATTAAGAGAAATACCTTTTGTCGCAACCCCTCATTCATTTAAGAGATTTAAAAAAATAGGATTATTAGAAAATACAAATAATATTTTCTTTACAACACTTAGCAAATATCAAAAAAAAGTTTTCTCTCCCTATATAGATGTAAAAAAAGTTATTTATAATGGTGTTTTTGTTAAAGAGGCCCTATTTTCAGAAGAAAAAGCAAATTATCTTTTTTCTTTAGGTAGTATAGAAGAAAGTAAGGGCCAGGATTTAGCAATAAAAGTAGCATTAAAAACAGGAATTCCTTTAAAAATTGGTGGAAAAGTTATGGATCAATCTTTTTTTGATACTGAAATAAGACCTTATCTGCAAAAAGGATTAATTGAATATGTTGGTGAACTAAATGATAAACAGAAGAAAGAATATTATGTTGGTGCTAAGGCTTTTTTAGCCCCAATAAGAATTGGAGATTGTTTTAGTTTAACTAGGATAGAAGCTCTTTCTCATGGGACTCCTACAATTACCTTAGATACAGGATCTGCAGGTGAAGCTATAAGACATGAAAAAACAGGTTATTTAATAAATTATGATTCTCAAAATGAAGAAAAGGTAGTTTCTGGAATGGTAGAAGCAGTGAATAATATAAAAAATATTAATCCTTATCTCTGTAGAAAAGATGTAGAAAAAAGATTTGATTGGAAGGATATTTCTAGCCAATATATCCAATTATATGAAAATATTCTTTCTAGAAAATAATAGAATGAAAGAAAAAATTAAAGCAACAATAATGATTCCTGCGTATAATGCAGAGAGATTTATTTCCCAAGCTTTGAAAAGTGCTTTAGAACAGACTTGTAAGGAAAGATATGAAATTTTAGTTGTAAATGATGGGAGTACTGATGATACAAGAGGAATAATCGAATTTTATAAAAAGAGAAATCCAAGTTTAAGATTAATTAATCAGGAAAATTCTGGAACCTCTTCAGCACGAAATAAATTATTAGCAGAATCTAGAGGAGAGATTCTTTTTGGATTAGATGCAGATGATGAATTAGGAAAGTTAGCTTTAGAAAAAGTATTAAGTTTTTTTAGCAACAATTCCAATGTAGGCATGATCTACACTGACCAAGCAGAGATGGATAAAAGAGGTAAAAAATTAAGAGAAAGAAAAAGGTCAGAGTGTCATATTTTTTTTGAGGATATTACTTATCATTGCCATTTTCAAGGTCATCTTAAATCATTTAGAAAAGAAGTAGTTAATGGCTTTAGGTTTAATGAATCTTTAAAATCAGCAGTTGATTGGGACTTTTTTTTAAAGTTAATACCTAATATAAATGTGAAAAATATCCCTGAGATTTTATACTCTTATAGGATAAATGAAAGCGGAATAAGCTTTACTAAACGAAGTGAAGTAATACAAAATTCAATAGATATTGTTAAGAAATATGTTAGTAAAAGAAATTTATATAGGGGAAAAGATTTTGAAGTAATTCCTATAAATGTGGGAGAAAATATTCATTATTATGATCACCTAGTTGATGGAAAATCAACAATGAAACCAGAAGCAAAAAAAGTTTTGTTAGATTATTTGAAAGGTTGAATTTTCAAAACTTATTTAAACAAATCTATCTTTTATTAAATATGGATTATTCATTTTCTGAGAAAAGAAACAAAAGAAAAAATAAGAAAAAAGAAAAGAAAAAACACCCTTACAAAAAAGGGGGAAAATACAGAAGCACAAATATTTCTGAAAATAAATAATTTATAAATATGGTTTTGTTTTTTATTTTATGTATGAAATTATTTTTTTAATTATTTTAGCATTAATTTGGATTATTTTCGCTAGTATTCAGGATTTAAAAAAAAGAGAAGTTGCAAATTGGGTTAATTTTTCCTTAATCATCTTTGCATTAGGATTTAGATTTTTTTATTCTGTATTTATAGAAAATTTTAATTTTTTTTATCAAGGTTTAATTGGGCTTGGAATTTTTTTTATTATAGGGAATTTTTTTTATTATGGTAGAATGTTTGCAGGAGGGGATGCAAAGTTGATGATTGCACTAGGAACAATTTTGCCTTTTTCAAAAGATTTTTTAGTTAATATTCAAATTTTTATTTTATTTTTTCTAATATTCTTATTTGTTGGTGCATTTTATGGTTTAATTTGGAGTGGGTTTTTATCTTTAAGAAATTTTAATGAATTTAAATCAGAGTTTTATAAAAGATTAAATAAAAATAGTAAAATAGTTTTATTTGTTATGTTTTTAGGAATTATTTTAATAATCTTTGGATTTGTTGAAAAGTTATTTTTTTCATTTGGAATTTTAGTTTTTATTATCCCTTATTTTTATTTATATGCTAAATCAATTGATGAAGTATGCATGATTAAAAAAATTAAAACTAATTATCTAACAGAGGGAGATTGGCTTTATAGGGATTTAAAAGTAGGGAAAAAATTAATTAAAGCTAATTGGGAGGGGTTAACCAAAGAGCAGATTAAAGAAATTAAAAAAAGATACAAACAAATAAAAATCAGACAAGGAATTCCTTTTGTTCCTGTTTTTTTAATTAGTTTTTTATTTTTGATTTATTTTTGGACAACTGGATTATGGAATTCTTTTTGGTAACCATGTATTTTTTTCATTGATTTCTTCTTTTGGTTCTTCTATAATCTTAGATTCTATTTTTTTCATTAATTTTTTCTGTAATTCTTGAAGTTCTTTTGGTTTTGCCTGATATCTTTTAGAATTAATATTTTCATCTTTATAAATAGGCAAAACATTTATAATTTCATGGCCAAATAAATTTGAAGAAGAAATTATTACATCTTTTGGATTAAGTTCTGTTTTTATTTTTTTTGATATTTCATCTGCCAAGAGTTGTGCTTCATTAGGCATTTTATCTG
>CEPX01028177.1_pt1 | contig 25169 bp, 44 predicted proteins | sample 361361 | NCBI WGS metagenome assembly CEPX01 (sample SAMEA2619974, study PRJEB7988) | marine metagenome | biome: marine biome (ENVO:00000447); feature: mesopelagic zone (ENVO:00000213) & marine oxygen minimum zone (ENVO:01000065); material: "saline water (ENVO:00002010), including plankton...
TCATTAGAAATTAAAGGAAAAAATGAACAATCAAGAAGCGGCATCATTTTTAAAAACACTGATTTACAAGTCAGGGAAAAAACAAATCATGATCGCCGAGGAGTTAGGAATCCATCGGCAAAGAGTCAATGACGCGATCACAGCCGATAAACCGTTTCCATTTCTTAAAGTAAAAATCATGCTTGCAAACTACTTCGGGTATGATTTGCAGGTATTAAAAAAAGTAGATATAAAATTTATTAAAAAAGATTCAGAGATCCATAACGGGGTGTAGGCCCTGTGTGCTTTCGACGATAGCATAGGATATTTTCATTTCTCCTCGGGGAGGTAATTCGAGAGTACCTCCCCGTTTTAAAGAAAGGTAATTATGGAATATAAAGACTTCATTCAAAATAAATCTGATTTAGCAAAATCCAATGGTTTCCATAATATTTTTATGCCCGATTATCTTTATGATTTTCAAAAAGTATTAACAGAATGGGCAATTGAAAAAGGACGGGCGGCGATATTCGCGGATTGTGGACTAGGGAAAACAATTATACAGTTAGTTTGGGCGCAAAACATCGTCCAGAAAACAAATAAACCCGTTTTAATTTTAACTCCTCTTGCGGTATCCGCGCAAACAATCCGGGAAGGAAAAAAGTTCGGAATTGAATGCAATAAATCTATGGAAGGGCAAGTAACAGGCAAAATTGTCGTTACAAATTATGAACGACTTCATTATTTTAATCGTAATGATTTTATCGGGATTGTAGGGGATGAATCAAGCCGAATTAAAAATTTTGATAGTGAAGGGAAAAAAGCTATCACAGAATTTTGTAAACGTATTCCATACCGCTTACTTTGTACAGCAACAGCAGCACCGAATGATTATATTGAATTAGGCACATCAAGTGAAGCTCTGGGAGTAATGGGATACATGGATATGCTCAACCGTTTTTTTAAAAATGATCAAAACTCATCTTCAACTAAAGGACTTTACGGAAAACAAGCAAAATGGCGGTTTAAACATCATGCAGAAAATGATTTCTGGAAATGGGTCACGTCTTGGTCTCGAATGGTACGTAAGCCTTCTGATTTAGGTTTTAATGATAAAGGATTTATTTTACCTCCAATGAATATTAAAGAAACTGTTGTGCCAACTTCCCGACCCTTGGAAGGAAAATTGTTTGTTGAACCTGCGATTTCACTTAGAGAACAACAGGAAGAGCGCCGTATGACAATAAAAGAACGATGTGAAGTTGTAACTGAAAAAGTCAACCATAATGGTCAATCTCTTGTTTGGTGTCACTTAAACGATGAAGGAGATTTATTACAGGAACTTATTAAAGAGGGAAAGCAAATTAAAGGATCTGATTCTGATGAAAAAAAAGAAAGAACTTTTTTGGATTTTGCAAATGGCGATTTAAAGACATTAATCACAAAACCGAAGATCGCAGGGTTTGGATTAAATTTTCAAAATTGTTCTCATATGACTTTTTTCCCTTCTCATTCCTGGGAACAATTTTATCAGGGTACACGAAGATGCTGGAGGTTTGGACAAAAGAATCAAGTCAACATCGACATTGTGACAACAGAAGGAGAATTAGAAGTAATTCGTAATTTGACACGGAAGGCAAATCAAGCAGATAAGATGTTTGAAAAAATGGTTATGTATATGAATGATTCAATGCATATCGAACAAAAAGAAAATCATATTAATAATGGAGAAATACCATCATGGTTATAGATCAAGAGCTAACAGAAAATTACGCTATATATAATAGCGATTGCATGGAAGTATTGCCAACATTACCATCGGATAAAGTTCATTTATCAATTTACTCGCCTCCGTTTGCTGGACTTTATCACTATTCCAGCAGTGAGAGGGATTTGTCAAATTGTTCTAGTTATGAGCAATTTATGGAACATTATGAATATATTGTAAAAGAAATTTATAGGGTAACAATGCCCGGTAGAATAAGTGCCGTACACTGCATGGATGTGCCAAAACTAGGTGCTGCTATCAGTGGTTATACTGATTTTCCTGGTGATATAATCAGGATGCATGAAAGAATCGGTTTTGAATATCTTCCTAGAATTTGTATTTGGAAAGAACCCCTTGGAGTTCGATTACGAACAATGTCGAAAGCTTTGCAACACAAACAGATCGTAGAGGATTCTACACAAACTAATGTAGCGGCTGCTGATTATCTTATCCCGTTTCGTAAAAAAGGTGAGAATCCTGTACCAGTAGTACACCCGAAGGGATTGACGGAATATGCTGGTGAACGTGAAATACCAGGTGATTTATTTAAATATAAAAATTGGAAAGGAAATCAAATTGAGAATCGATATTCACATTGGATATGGCGGCAATATGCCTCTTGTTTTTGGGATGATATACGACTAGGGAGAATATTACCATTTAAGGAATCAAAAGATGAGGAGGATGAAAAGCATGTCCATCCTTTACAGTTAGATGTAATCGACCGATGTATAGTACTATGGTCGAATCCTGATGAAACTGTATTGACTCCATTTATGGGCGTAGGATCTGAAGTATGTGGAGCATTACAAAATGGACGGAAAGTGATTGGAATTGAATTAAAGGAATCTTATTTTAAACAATCTCAGAAAAATATCCCGCAATATATTAAAGTAAAAGACGAGCAACTGGCGTTATTTTAAGGAGAATTAAATGACACTTGGAGAATTAATCGAATTTTTAGAAAAACGAGATCCTGAAAAAGTTGTGCCGCTTGGATTTAATTATCCTCATTCATATCGGGGGTATTATGATCAGCTGGCATTTGAACCTGCTCCAAAAATCAAAGTGAGTGAGATGTTGGTTTGTACTAGAGAATCACTGGGAGAAACTTATATAGGATATAAAGGTGGCGAGTTTAAAATGGATAAATGGACTAAAGTTTGGCTCGCATACTATGGTGAAACAGGGGAAGAGATAGGACCGACACTTTTAAAATACATGGTTGGGGAAATATGACTGATGAAAAAAGAAAAGATTTAAGGCTTGAATTAGCATTTAAGTTATATTGCAATATTATCAATAATTTTAATCCGGGGAGTCCGTTTATATCAAATGATCCTCAAAAAATAGTTGGTCTGTCACTTAGTATTGCAGAAAACTTGATCTACAAAAATGAGCATGATGACTTTACAATATGGGCATGATGACTTTACAATATGGGCATAAATGGAACAAAATAAAGAAGGAACGAAAATCATTTCTGATTTGAAAAAAAAGTGGAACTACAAACGGGATGCCGAACTTGCTGAACGCCTGGAGGTTCATCCCGTGCAAATCTACCGCTGGAAAGTGCTTGGTATTTCCGGCCTGACCAAGCGACTTTTGCTGGAAATACTCAAATAAATAGTTACAAAAAAATATACTTATGGTATACTAATGGAATACAAAAAAGTAATTGTATTTTATGAACAATTAAAAAAGAACTCTCATTATACAGACAAAAAAATAAGAAGAAAATGGCCTGCTATATATGAATCATATCAGGCCGCATTGATTGAAAAACACACGGAGGATTTCAGAACAAAAATAGCGAAACAAACAAAAACAAGTAGAGGAAATCATGAAGAAAGAAATCAATTTTGACTACAACCTTTTAGAGCCACAACTTGCGACATGCAGTTGCGGAAAACAATCCCTGCTTTCCTGGAATATTTTCCTGCACAAGTATATTCCAGTCGAAGAAACATTCCTCATTGAAGATACAGGCCGGGGCTGGTCTTGCCAGAAAACCGGATCTTACACTGGGCACAATCCATCCCCACTGACTAAAATAACACTCCCGCCCCAAACAGAATATAAGGTGATTAATCGAGCAATCGAGATCCGTGAAGATAGGGGAGTGTCGGACAACATCGCCATTACCTGGGCAATGAATGAACTTTATTATAAACCCCTGGATGATGGTAAATGCCCTCGCTGCGAAAAAGAAAAGCATTCGATTTATTTATTCTGTGATTCATGCCGGCATGAATCGGACAGGGCACTGAGGATGAAGATTAAGAGCAGGTACAATCACAATTACCTCGCCGATCCATACCCTTCATCTAAGGGAATGGGAAGGGGTATCTTATGATTATCAAGAGATTCGATGCGGCGAAATATCATAAGAAAGGTTTCCCACATGAGCATTTCTTTTCTGGTAAACGGGTAGCCAGAATGAAGTATTTTCAGAATAACCCGAAACATGAACCATCCAGGGAAGAGATTGAGACGGCCCTGACTGAATTTCTTGAAAAAGGGGGTGAGATTGAAAAATCACATCCGCCGAATGATATGCCGATGATGGTAAAGGATCGGTGTATTGGATATAAAAAGCATAGCAAACTCACTGGTAAAAATTGGTAAAACATTTAATGGAGAAAAATTATGTCTTTCTTACCTGACAATTACAAAGTCCTGCAGGATAGTGACCATTACACAAAATTCATTATTGGAGAAAATAAGTTCAGAATTTTATGCTCCCCAATAATTGGATATGAATATTTTACGGTAGAAAAAAGGGCAATTCGTAGCAAACAATTCCCGAAAGAAACACCGAATATTCAGATAGATAGTAACGTCAAACACTTTTGGGCAATGGTCGTCTGGAATTATGATTTTGGCTGTTTACAAATCATGAAATTGACACAAAAAACAATCATGGAAGCGATCGTCGTCTTCACAAAATCAAAAGACTACGGTACTCCCTTAAACTACGATATTATTGTAACCAGGACGGGTGAGGGGCTGGACACATCATATACAGTGATGCCGTCAATTCCAAAACCTGTTACTGATGACATCTCTTCGGCGTTCCTGGAAGCGGGAATCCAGCTGGAAAAACTTTATACGGGTGAAAACCCTTTTGAGAAAGTAGCCGTAGAATATTCATCTGCTCCCCCTTCCTCCCCCCTCTCAACTCCTCCAGAAACAGTGGATGAATTGGTTTTTAAAACAGCAGAAGATATTCAACAGTATTTAAACGAATCAAAGGCAGTAGAGCATTTAGATAATAAAGTCAACTCGCTGAAATTTCACAATGCTATTAAAGCATTTTGTGGATCGGATAAAAATCAGGATGAATGGTGGGCCTGGATCAATCAAATTGTATTTAATATCAAACAATCATTGAGTCAAACTAATCCAGAATTTTAAGAAAGTGGAGAAAGAGAAAAGATGCTGAATAAATTACAGGAAGAGCAAAAGAACTGGTCATTATATAATTTCGGTAAACATCCCGCGTACTGGCCTCTACTGGGTGCTGTTGAAGAACTGGGGGAGTTGGCTCATGCACATCTAAAAGAAGAGCAGGGCATACGGACAGAAGAGGATCATGTAGCTTTAGCGAAGGATTCAATCGGAGATATTATTATTTTCCTTGCTGACTACTGTACAGTTCGTGGATTTGACTTTGAAGAGATCGTTCAAGAAACGTGGAACATGGTCAAAAAACGGGACTGGAAAAAGAATCCAGGGAAGGGTCAATGAAGAGAGTTGATTTATTTATTTTAGCACTTATGGGAATGATCCTGCTTATTTGCATAGGGGTAGGAGTAGTGATAGGTCTGCTCTTATGATTTTCTAAATTTAGAAGAAGGGTAATGAAAAAAATCTATGTGATTGAAAAAAGATGGTGTCAATATAAATATATTATTTCTGGATTCTGGACGGATGGGAAAGAAGCTCAAAAAGCATTAATACGAGCAAGAAGAATTGAAAAAAATCGCCCTATGCCAGGAACCTTGGATTTAAAAACAATAGAAAAGGAACCATTATAAATGGAATACTTAATAATTGCGGGGCTACTACTTGTAATAGCAATTACAGTCTTGATGATCGTAATGCATATATCTTATATTGCTTGGTACAGAGGGAATCAGCAACATGAAATCGAGATCCAGAAAATGCTACTCAAGCGATTTGAAGAAAAGGAAAAACAGAGTTGATTGCGATTGATTGGGAACTAATAAGTTTTATTATTTTTTGGGCGATCTTATTCGCTATATGGATATACGCCTGGAAGTAAACGATTCCTGCCGCCCGTCCGCCGAAAGGTAAAGGGCATTCTCCCAATGAACGGGCTAACGAGGGAGTGCTGAGCTAGTAGCGTGATGAGATGGACGCGGAGCCACGAGACGACTAGCAACTCCGCACAACAGAATATGCTCGGTGTAGCTTAATTTTGGTAGAGCACACCCCGATGAGGGTGCGAATGCTGGTTCAAATCCAGTCATCGAGTATCAAAATTTTAAACCTCTGATTGACCGTAAGAAGGAGCAGGAGCGGTTTTTAGCCTGGGGTGTAAGGGTTGGCCCTAAGGTGTTTTGGCTGCTCGTCTCGTGCCAAAAGTGGTACGCTTGAGACCCTTCTTTCAGGCTCAGAGGGCTGCTATCTCACTGAGAAAAGCCGGGTTTAATGGGGCTGCCTGGGAACAGAAAGCCCCTACAACTAATGGAGAAAAGAATGCTAAAAAAATTGTTTTGTAAACATAAATGGAAACCTATTCAAAGAGAGATTGTTCCATCCCAGATTGAACGTATGAAAGATATAATTGATGAGTTTGAAAATATACCTAGATCATTTTTTACTTCGACTTCAATTACTATTTTGCAATGCGATAAATGTGGAAAATTGAACAAGACAATTGTAGAGGTATAAAATGATTGTAGCATTAATAGTAAAAGAATACCTGGAGCGAAGTCAGTTTGAGGGTCTGCAATCCGGAGATGGAGAATGCGGATGTGATATTGATGACTTAGCTCCATGCGGGGAAATGCAGCAGGATTGTGTACCCGCTTACAAGAAAATGGGGTGTCCTGATGAATGTGGAATGGGGTGTGAATATCATATGGTACAAGATGAGCAAAAGTTCGACAAGGAAACGATAGAACATTATTTACTCCCCTGCCCGTTCTGCGGTAGTAGGGACCTGAATACCAGTTACACCAATGCTATTTACTGCAATGCATGTCCTGGGGGTGTAGAGTTGGGTGACCATGGAGAAAATACAGAAAAGTTCCGAAATGAATCCTGGAACAACCGCATTGATGATAAATATCGGAGATCCGGTAATTGTTCCGACAAGGAAACGATAGAACATTATTTGTAAGGAGAAATTATGACTGATATAAAACAATTGGAAGAAGACATTGAATTTTTGGAAGGGAGACTTAACGGACTTCAAAAAGAATTTCATTTACATCGAGAAAGATACGGTTTGCTAGAAAGCAAGTTACTGGAGTTCAGTAGTGAACTGCCAAGATTAAAAAAGAAATATATTTCATTTGAGGATATTCAGGAACCAGGGCTCTATTGGCGAATTGAACAAAGTTATGATAAAGGTTCAGGGGATACTGTTCAGATACATAAAGGCATCTGGAATATACAGAATAGCCGAGCAACAAATATTGAATCTGGAAAATGTATTGATTTAGATGGTCTCAATCTTGATCTTTGGCAAAGAGTAAACGTGCAACCGTTGCTTCAAAAAGAGATGCAACGCTATTACAGACCTGACTATGTAGGATGATAAATGAATTTTAAAATTAATGACTGGGTATGTGGTAACGCCCTTTTATATAGAGATTGCCCTGGTTATCCTAGATTTTATGGCCAAATTACAGATATTGTTTGGCATGGTGGACATGTTATTGATGATGGCCGAATGCTTACTGCTAAATATCTTGATAAATGTGCAAATCAAGAATATGTGTCTGATTATATTTCTTCATTGCTAAAAATAGAAGTTAAAGAGGAATCATGACTGAAGGTGAAAAGGTCGCTCAGGCGGCATTTGACAAGTATGGAAAGTGGTTGGATGAATGGCGGAAACAGTATCCAAATGACGAAAGAAACGATTTCGAGTTATCCTTTTTTTACCGTGAAGAAAGAGGGAATAAGGAAGATTGATTTTTTTGTTTACTTTGTAATAAATATAAAATATTATAATATTCATGAATAACCTTGAGCATGAATTGATCCCGCTGGCTGATGTCTTCCCAGAGATCATTCCAATAAAATTGAATACAGCACGCCAATGGATTCATCGGGGAAGGCTTCCTATTGTCAAACTGGGAGGCAAGGTTTTCATGAAAGAATCCGAGGTAAGGAAGATTCTGGACCAGGGGCTATAGTAAAATAATACTTGTTAAATTAAATTAGATGGTTTAATATGAAAAGTATCAGTGAAATAATTTTGAGAAGATTAGATGAGAAAGACATTTCTCAGTCAGAACTTGCCAGACGATTGGGAGTCAACAGAGCGGCTGTCAATTTCTGGTGCAGTGGTCGATTTAATCCACGTATATCAAAATTAGAACGAATCGCTGATGTACTTGACATTGAAGTAAAGGATTTTTTCATTGAAAATTAATGGGGAAATGATTGATGTTAGAAAAATCAATAGGGTATGTAAAATTTCACAGATCCATGATTGAAAGTGAAATTTGGAATAAACCCGCATGGTGGTTTAAGGTATGGTCTTTTATTATTTTTAAAGGTTTTTATGATAATGGAATACACTTAAAAACAGGTGAATTTTTAACATCATATAAAGAAATTTATAAGGAATGTGCCTTCACTAAAAGAGATATTTCATCACCTGAGAAAATTGACAACGTTTTTCGTTTTCTCCGAAATGAGAATATGATAACAACACGAAAAACGACACGAGGAATTAAAGTAACTATCTGTAATTACTGTAAATATCAGCATATACAAAATGAGATAAACGAGACACAAAACGACGAAAAACGAAAAACGGTAATAGTGGAAATGAAAAACGGTAATAGTGGTGTGACACAAAACGACACGAAAAACGAGACAGAATATAACAGTAACACTTTATATGACAAGGATAGCGAGGATTTAAGTAATGAGATAAACGAGACACAAAACGACACGAAAAACGGTAATAGTGGAAATGAAAAACGGCAGCATGGGGGCTACGATAGAAAAGAATTAAGAATAAAAGAAAAAAGAAAAGAAGTAAATAAGAAAAACAGCCACACAAAACCTTCATTAACCAACGAACAGCAAATCATTTTTCAGAATGTCATTAATCACTATAATGAGATCACTGGAACCAGACGAAGCGAAAGTATTCCACTGAGACAAAGAATTGTTGATGGAAAAACTGAAGAGGATATGTTTCATATCCTTGAAAATCAAAAATGGAAGCTGAAAGATCAACTTCAATTTAAAAATTATAATTTGGATACACTATTCAGAGATTCACATTGGGATGATTATTTGAATCCAGTAACACTAGAAACATCTCAACCCTCAGAAGATGACTGGCTAAAAAATATGAGATAGGAGGAGTTAATGACAGTAGAAGAATTAAACAACCAATTAGCATCTCAAGTAAAAACCGTATGTATGTATCTTCTTCCAAATGGGGAGGAAAAAAATGGCCGATGGAAAATTGGAAGCATCAGAGGAGAAGCAGGACAATCAATGTCCATTCAATTGACAGGGAATAAATCAGGTCGATGGTATGACCATGATGGAGGAAGAGAATCAAAGGCAATGGGGGATATGGTGGAACTCTGGAAACAAGTCAGAGGAAGAAACCTTGTAGATACGATTAAAGAAATCAAAGATTTTCTTGGGATTAAGGATGAAGAAAAAAAACGCAAAAAATATCAACGCCCAGTAAAACCAAAATGTTCTGTTGTAAAAAAAGAAACGGCTGCTCATGACTGGTTGACTGAAGAAAGGAACATCACAGAAAATACCCTGAAAGCGTATAAAATTGGAGTTAATGGTAATAAAGTGTTTTTTCCCTATCTCAGAAATGACGAATTAATTATGTATAAAACAAGAAAGATTAGGGAAAAGGAAATGTTTGTTTCTAAAGATTCAGAACCTATTCTATTTGGGTGGCAATCTATTTCAGAAGATGCCAGGGAAATTATAATTACAGAGGGAGAAATTGATTGTATGTCATATTACGATCAGGGATTACCAGCAGTATCAGTTCCAATTGGCGGCGGCGGTGGAAATAAACAACGATGGATTGAATATGAATTTGATAACCTGGAACGATTTAATAAAATATTCTTGTCAATGGATTCAGATTCAGAAGGCCAAAAAGCATTAAAGGAAATTTCAGCCCGACTTGGAAAACACCGTTGCTATTCAATCGACCTTCCTGAAAAAGATGCGAATGAATGTCACATGAAAGGAATACAACTCAAACAATACGTAGATGAAGCCACTCTAATTAGTCCTGTGAAAAAACTATATTCATTCATGGATGCCGCTATGCGGAGAATCTATCCTGAAGATGGTGATGACCTTGGTATGGGTCTTCCCTGGAAAGAAAATACTATACGATTTAGACCTGGCGAAGGAACTGTTTGGGGGGGGATTAATGGACATGGAAAATCCCTTTTATTAGGAAATTTGCTTATACATGGTGCCACTGAAGGCTATAAATCATGTATTGCTTCAATGGAGATGAAACCTGAAATTACCTTGGAACGGATATTGAAACAAACCTGTGGCGTAGATTACCCTACATCAGAAATGGCAGAAAAATCAAAATTGCGGTTTGAAGAATACTTCTATGTTTTTGATGTTTTGGGAACCGCGAAAGTTGATGATATTTTTTCATCATTCATAATTGCACGTACTGTATACGGTTGTACTCAGTTTGTTGTAGATTCATTAGCAAAATGTGGAATTGCTGAAACAGATATGGATCACCAGAAGCTATTTGTAGAACGATTATCTGATTTTACACGAGAATATGATTGCCATGTTCATTTGATTTGTCATATTCGCAAGCCACCGGATGAAAGTATTATACCAGACAAAATGGATATCAAAGGCAGTGGAGCACTAAGCGATCTTCTTGATAATGTGTGCATAATTTGGAGAAATAAACCAAAGGAAGATGCTTATCGTAAATTGGAATATGCGGCAACTGAGCGTGATGTGGCAGGAGCAGAAAAAAATTTACAACGAGTATCAGGCCAATCAGATGTGATTATTCGATGTCAAAAACAAAGAAACGGTGATTGGGAAGGTGTTATCCCCTTAACATTCCATCCGCAATCTTTGCAATATTTGAAAATGGGATATACTCATCCTGTTAAGTATGTTAATGATTTGAATTAAAGGATTTAATGCGGACAAGTGATGACGTTAAAGCAAGCTATGCCTGTAAACATGAAATAACGGAATTAAAAAAACGTATCAATAGCAATAAGGCAGAATGTTTTCTTTATCAGTGCTTAAATTGTGGCAAAGGATTGGATACTGTTAAAAAATATACGATTTCTCAACTTGAACGTGATTCAGTAAAATTATTTGATTATTCTCTTATAGAAGCGAATGACAAAAAGAGACAAAATGCCTGGAAAGAATATCATGATGAGAAAGACTTAGAACAGCAATCAAAAAATCAGGAATGGTGGAAAAGTTATAATGAATATCTTCAAACCCCTAAATGGAAAGCAAAACGACTTAGTGTTTTAAATCGAGATAATTATATATGCCAGGGGTGTCTAAAAAACCAAGCAAAGCAAGCACATCATTTGACTTATGACCATGTAGGAGATGAATTGTTGTTTGAATTAGTCTCAATTTGTGAGGAATGCCATATACGAATCCATTTTAAAAAAGAATAAAATGAAAATCAATACTCGACGATTAATTAAAATAAAATCTCAGGAATTATGGGAAAAGGGAATTTTACCAAAATGGTCTGTGACTCTGCTTTTCAAGATATTCAGATTGAAAAATATTTAATGGAGAAAACAAAATGACAGTAAAAGAACAAGTAGCGAAACAATTAAAACCGATGTTTGAATATGCGGAAGAGCATAATCTTTGGTTTTTTCACCAGGGCTTGTCCGGGTTGCTCTGGTTTTCTCCTCAAGAATTGAGGGAAAAGCAAAAAGATGGGCAGTTTATTTGGGGAGAGGACAATTGGCAATTGGAAGATCCATTTGAAGAATTGGAAAATCTTCGGGAAGAAGTAATCGAAAAACAAGAGAAATATGTTAATTTCGCAACAAGGATTGACAAAGCGGTATTTGAAACAACTGGATTGAAGGTTAGGCATGCTAAATACCTGCCAAGGATTGGAAATTAATGGTAGAGACGTAGTAGAGTAAGGGTAAAACAAAAAACGTGGCGTGGTGGCCAAAACAGAGCTTGTGCCAAAGGAATAGTAATTTGGAAGATTTGACGGATGAAATGTATTATCACTGGGAACAAATCGAATGTCCTGAGTGCAACCATATCCAAAAAGCGAAAGTGATTCACACGGTGATTTGGAATATATACTGCCATTGCTGTGAATCTTGCGGATTTATAATCACTGAATCAGACTGGGATCAAATATGAAAAATATAATTTGTTTCTCTGGAGGAAAAGACTCGACTGCGTTAATTCTTTGGGCAAAAGAAAATCAAATGGAATTTGAAACTGTTTTTTGTGATACAGGATGGGAGCATCCACTAACTTACAAATTCATCGGTAAAATTAACCGGGAACTGCTTGATGGAAAATTAATCATTCTCAAAAGCAAAAAATACAGAGGGGGGATGACAACACTTGTGGAAGCAAGGCATAGAGTACCTAGTATAAGAGCACGTTTTTGTACTGAAGAATTGAAAATAAAACCTGTTCTTGAATATTTAAAAACAATAAATGATGAATACCAAATGTTTCAAGGAATACGAGCAGAAGAATCAATAAAACGATCTAAATTAAAACCGAAAGAATGGTCTGATTTACATGATTGTTATATTAATTTTCCTTTATTATTTTTAACCGCTGAAGAAATTTTTGCTATTCATAAAAAATACGGAATAGATCCAAATCCTCTTTATAAATTAAATTCTTCACGAGTTGGATGTTATCCTTGTGTTCTTTCAGGTGTAGGAGAATTTAGACGTTTAGATAAGCAAAAACCTAATATATGGGAAAGAGCAAAAATGTTAGAGCAATTATCAAATAAAAGTTTTTTCCAGACAGGAACAATACCTGATAGATGGTGTTCAAAAGACTTTAATGGAGTAAAAGTCCCAACTGTTGAAGATGTTCAAGCATATATAAGGCAATGGGATGGGCAACAAGAACTATTTGAGACACCAGCATGTATGAGTGTTTATAACCTTTGTGAATAAGAAATATGAAAACAGATATTCTTAAAGAACTGGAACCGTTATTTGAAAAAGCAGAAAAAGAAAAACTCTGGTTTTATCAAAAAGCGTTATCAGGGCCTCTTTGGTTTTCTCCTCAAGAATTGAAAAACCATTTAAAAGAAGGTCGCTATAAATGGACCGGAACTATTTGGAACTTACGAGATCCGAATGAACATCTTGAAGAAATGCTCAAGGAGAAAGGGGTTGAATCGAAGGCAGCTCGTATAATTTCAGCCAAATATCCAGACTTAGATCCTAAAACTTTGATGCGACAAGCGCAGAGGGACAAAGAAGCCCGTAGGGGAAAACAAAAAATGTCGTAACTTTTTATACGACAAAAACTGCATTGATATCAATACTCAAGGAGGATTATGGCAAAAAATAATCCATTGAAACAAAATGATTCTTTAAGTGGTACGGTATCTTCTTCCCTGCATTCAGGAGACGGTCAACTAACACATGTTAGTTCCTTAGGTGGGCAGTACTTAGAAGGGAGTCGTCTCAAAGGAAAGGATATTAGGATTCCCAGCCTTGATGTGACCATCCCTGGTGTAAAACATTCTAGACGTGAAATAATTAAAAAGCAAAGGCAATGGGATAAATTTAAAGAAAGGATGGAGTTTTCAAAATGATGAAAGTTGAGACAATAAACCTATCAGAAATCAAGCCAGCGGATTATAATCCCCGGAGTATTACCCCGAAATCATTTGAGGGCCTGCAAAAATCTATCGAGAAGTTTGGCTTGATCGATCTTCCTGTAATTAATATTCACTCGAAAAAGCAGGATGGTAAATACACGATCATATCAGGACACCAGAGAATTGCCGCACTCAAAAAAATGAGCCAGGCAGTTGCACAATGTGTGATCGTCGATTTCGATGAGGTAAAGGAACGAGCTGCAAATATCGCCATGAATAATAGGCATATCCAGGGGGATTTTGAACGGGATCTGCTAGGCGATGCCCTGTCCAGCATAGAAGGGCAATTCGATTTTGAGGAGTTGAACTTCGATGATTTGATGGATGAAATGAATCTGAATTATGATGTAAATAACTCACATTCTATTGAAGAAAAAGAAATTTCATATTTCACCAAAACTCATATATTGCTGTCTTTTCCTCCTGATAAATTATTTGAGATTCAGGATCATCTTGATAAAATCCTTCAAATTGATGGTATTGAATATGAGCAGAGTTCAAACTGATAATTCATTTTTTCAAGATAAAATTGAAATTAGAATGAAGGTTTTACCAGACAAGGATCATATTAAAGTTCTGGACTGCTACTCAGGCAAAGGTTTGATTTGGGATGAAATTAAAAATAAATCAAACCAGAAAATTGATGTGATGCGGATTGAAATGAAAAGACAAGGATCAGGTGTTTATCTGAGAGGAGATAATTTAAAATTTATAGGTGCTCTTCAGTTGGATGTTTTTGATGTGATTGATTTAGATGCATACGGAATGCCCTATGAGCAATTGCAATTGATTTTTAAAAAAGGATATAAGGGGGTTATTTGTATGACATTTGGGCATGTAGCGTATAATCAGTTACCATTTGATTTTCTTAAAGACCTTGGTTATTCCAAAAAAATGATAAGGAAATGCCCAACTCTATTTTGCTTTAATGGACAGGAAAAGTTTTTAGATTGGCTTGCTTTAAAAGGGGTTAAGAATGTTTTTATAATCAAGACTCTTATATCTTATCTGGCTTTTCAGACTTGTAAGTAACTGAATTTGTTATATAATATAATTATTTAATAACTTTTTAATGGAGAAAACAAAATGAATGAAACCGCTATTGACTGGACAAATTTTACATGGAATCCAGCGTCAGGATGTAAAAAGATATCTCAAGGTTGTAAATATTGTTATGCTGATATACTCGCTGAAAATAAACGAGGCACAAGGGCATTCCCGAATGGGTTCGATTTAACTATTAGACCACACAAACTGAATGAGCCGTTTAAACTAAAAGAACCATCACTCATTTTTGTAAATTCGATGTCAGACCTTTTCTTTGAAGAAATACCTGATTCATATCGAAAAAGGATTATTGATATTATTTGGCAAACTCCTCAACATGAATATCAGGTACTCACGAAACGGACTGAAAAAATGAAAGAATACTTTCAAACAAGACAAGTTCCTCCTAATTTTTGGGTAGGGACATCAATCGAAAATCAAGAGCAATTACACAGACTTGAAACATTAAAAAAGATTGATGCTGAAATACGCTTTTTGTCTCTGGAACCTCTTTTATCTGATTTACCAGAACTTGTTTTGACTGGTATTCATTGGGTTATTACGGGAGGTGAATCAGGAACACATTTGAATAATCCTGAGATTAATCAAAAAAGAGGTTTAGCTGAAAAAGTGAATGGCCATTGGATACCAAGGCGTGATCGTATAGATTGGATTCGTCAAATCCGTGATTTGTGCATAAAGCAAAATGTAAAATTCTTTCACAAACAATGGGGCGGCCCTATGTCAAAAAGTTCAGGCAATTTACTTGATGGTAAAAAATGGCATGAATATCCTAGAATGCCAGGGCAAACAGAAATGGATTTACCACTTTTTGCGGCAGGGTAAACATATGACACTTGGTGAACTAAAAAAGAAGTTCAATCTGAAAACTGAAAAGCAGGCTCTTTTCTGCATGGAATACGTCATTGATTTGAACGGAACTCAAGCGACAATTCGAGCAGGATATAGCCCCAAAACAGCATTTGTTCAAGCATCCAGGTTGTTAAGCTATGCTAATGTGCAGGCATGTGTCCAGCATTTGAAGGATGAAAGAGGCAAAAAAACAGGGGTTTCACAAGAGTTTGTTGTCAATGGATTAAAGGCAACTTTTGCTAGATGTATGCAAGTAACGCCTGTTTTGGATAAAGACGGCGTTCCTATAGGTAATTATAATTTTAATGCTTCTGGAGCAAACAGAGCCTTAGAATTATTAGGCAAACATCTAGGAATGTTCATTGATAAAATCGAGCACTCTGACGCACCTAAAAAACCGATTGATTTGTCAGAATTGACTGAGGCACAATTGGATGAGGTTCTTGAAAGTGGACAGTTAAAATTTAACTAATGGAGAAAACAGAATGAATGAACTTTGCCAAGGGTGCGGTGAAAGGTTTGACTATAGAAATTATTATCTGATCCCTTATTTAGATCATGTATGCTTGCATAAGAATGGCACCGTCCAGACTTTTTCTAAACGAATTAATATTATGATTTGCCCTGACTGTATGTGTTCTACTAATTTTTTATTTGGCAAGCCTTCAGTTTAGAATAATAATGGAGAAGACAGAATGAAAGCTTATATGTGTGACCAATGCGGGGAGTATACTGCTGGAAACCCAAAGATCAAAATAAGGAACACCTTTCATGAAAGCAATGAAAGCTCGCTAAGATATAAGAATGATTTTTGTTCAATGATTTGTTTTGATAACTGGAAACAAGGGGTCAAGTCAATAAAAGGTGGCCAATCTATTGAAAAATATCCATTTTGAACACCTAAAAAACAGAAAAAACGCAAAACGTCACACAAGGGGCCTAGAACGCCCGTAGTAAGAACTTTTTACTTACCTATACTACCCTATTAAAAAGAAATAAACATCGAAATGGTATAATGGGGCCTAGCGGGCTTTTTGGCCTGCTACAACCCCCATCAATAGGGGGCTCCAGAGGCGAGGTGTCAAAAACGTGTATTTTTTAAAAAGGTGGAAAAATGATACAAAGTGCAATCACAATAGAAGATTTTATGAGGGAAAAAATACGACGAGAGAAGGCCCGCCGTCATACCCTGGACTTCACAAAATACACATTTAAGCGATTCAAGAATGAGAACTGGCATCATAAAATAGTAAGCAACTTTTTTGATAGAGCAATCAATAAAGAATTTGATAGAGGCATGATTTTCCTTCCACCTCGGCATGGAAAAACAGAGACTGAAGAGAGAGCAGGGACCAGGGCAATGGGGAAAAATCATAATCTGAAAATCGCTATTTGCGCGTATGGTGCAACAAAGGCCCGTAAAATATCAGAGCACATTAAACGCAATGTCACCTCCCCCGAATTTATACGAGTTTTTCCAAACCATCCCGGAATCCGGGAAGGAAGTAATACAAAAGAATATTGGGAAATAGGAGATGATGTAACAGGTTTATGTATGTCTGCAGGAGTTGATGGCCCAATCACTGGTGAGGGATTTAACTTAGGATTTATTGATGATCCTGTCAAATCACGGGAGGAAGCGGAAAGTATTATATATCAAGATAAAGTTTATGACTGGTATGAGGGTACATTCTTAAACCGCCAGGATGAATCTGATAGCGTAATTATTTTGACAAGTACACGTTGGCATCGCAGTGATCTGGCAGGGCAGATTTTAGAAAATGACGGGATCAAAGAATATAATGGCCATCCGCCAGGAGATGGTTGCCCGGAGTGGAATGGGCAACCGGATGGCAAATGGACAGTTCTTTCACTTCCCGCTTTAATGGATGAAGAATCAAACGAATGGAAACACCCGGACGACCCAAGAGAAATTGGGGAGGCACTCTGGCCGCAAAGATTTCCTTCTTGGTTTTTAGAGCAATTTCAAAAAAATAAATATAACTGGAACTCACTTTTTCAGCAACGCCCAAAACCCAAAGGAGGAAATATTATTGATCGAGCATGGTTTCCAATTGTCGATGATTTTCCTATTGATGTATCTGGCTCTTTTCTTCGCTTTTGGGACTTTGCGGGAACTGAGGAAAATAAGAGCAAGCATAACGACCCGGATTATACCGCAGGGGCATTAGTATATAAGGTATACGGTCATTATTACTTGGTAGATCTTATCTTTCTAAGATCAACTCCTAAGAAGGTTGAGGAGCTGGTTTTACGGACAGCAAAGCAGGATCAGGAGAAGTATGGGCAAGTCAAACAGGAATGGGAAGAAGAGGGTGGCTTTGGAGGTAAATTAGCAACAAGTTTTTATAATGAAGTGCTTTCAGATTACTTAAGAGGCCCATACCGGACACAGAAAGAGAAAGCATTCTATATTGATTTGCTTTCCAATAAAGCAGAGACAGGAAATATTTCTTGTCTGCGTGGCCCTTGGCTTTATCACAAGTACGATGGCACGAATACATTCTTTGACCAGCTTGAGGAATGGCCAAAGGGGCGGCATGATGATGGAATTGACGCGATGGCAAAAGCTGTTTTTCGAGTTGATAAAATCAACAGTAGCAAGGCGCATGTAATCACAAGCCAGACTCAGGCGCAACGAGAAATCGAAGCGGAACTATTTTAAAATGGAGAAAACAAATGTCAATAGAACTATATGTTGATTTTTACGCAGACAAAACTGAGAAGTGGTACAGGTTCAAGGAAATTGTTGATGTATGTCATAAATCGGAGATTGATCCGCCAGAAGAAGTAGAAGAGTTTTTTGGCCATGAATTTCCAGAAGATGATGATGTGCAAGGGGAAATGATACTTGTAGAGGAAGGTTATGTCGAATTTGAAAATGAACAAAGATACGGTTTCATGGTTGATTTAAAAAAACTTCCTGAAGAAGTTCGATTTATAAGATTCAGTCAGGCATGACTATAAAGAAAAGGATAGAGAAGAATGAAAGAACTAGCACCAAAACCTGAAACGTCTAATGTATTAATGAATCTCAGAAATTACATTACACTGTGTGAATCAGATGAAATAACATTTCAGGATCGAGAAATCGAAGCTGCTCGATCGATTCTCTTTAAGACAATTGATCAACTAATGGATTCAGATCCATTTTTTAATAGAATGTTAATTTCATTATACGAAAGATCAAGAGAAGTAGAATCAGATGAAACCAAGCATGATAAATACATTTTATTTATGATAAGAAAATTTATTTTTGACTGGGATAAAATTGTGGAAAAGTATGATACTTTTCTTAAGGAATTACAGAATGGAGAGTGAGCAATGACAAAATCAGATAGATATGTACTTGCAAATAAAATCGAATGCCTGGTTGATTCAGATGGAGAAGAACAAGTAAGAGAAATACGGAGAATATTTTATTTATTTCTGGACTGGCTTGAAGAATACGAGGCCCGGCTTGATAACCTTGAAAATGAGGAAACTGATGCGAGCGAAATATAATCAGAAATATGTAGACCATTGTAATGACGCTATTCCATACGCAGTCGCTTTTGCAAATAAACACTATAATAGACGGACCCTTGAATGGTCACAAGCATTTAATCTTGAAATGAATCGGATTTGCACATTTTACGGGCGGGTCAAGGTTAACCCTATACAAGACCCTGATGCACCTTCACGTTGGGAGTAGGAAGGATGAAGTTAAAACAGATAAAGCGGTACATAGTGAATGATTATGGCAACCTTCAGCAACATGATGAAGGCAATGTAGTTATGTATAGTGATGTCCATGAATTGATTAAAGGCCTTGAATATCAAATTTGGATTATGAATCACACTACTGAAGAAGTAAATGAAGTTATTGAAAGCCTTGGTATGCGGAAGGGCTAAATACAATGGAGAAAATGAATAATTTATTGGCAATCATTCACGAGGATGGAGGCCATTATTTAAATAAAAACGGTTTTGAAAAAACTTATGATGATGCTATTGAAAAAATTCAATACCTTTCGGATTTCAAAAGAAAACATGATGAACAGCTTATGGATTTGATTGATTCTGTTACCTGGAATCAATTACACGGGAAAATTACACCTGGTTGTATAGTGAATTTCAAGAAATAGAAATGGAGAATAAAGCAAAAACTTGACATAAGAAAAAACTAATGTTCTAATTTAAAAAATTGCCGATTTGGTTGATTTGTACTGAGAAATCAGTATTTTGATTGATTCACTTCCCTTTAGACCAAATTATCGCATGAATATTCCAGTTATAAGCAGACTCTTCGCAAAGAGCGATCCTACTTCAATGCCTAATATTCCCTCAGGCGTAGAAACACAACCTAAGCAACGTGAACTTGCTTGGACTTCTCCTTCTTTTTTCCATATATATGGCGGCAGATTTGAGACGTATAACCCGGATCAGTTAGCAGCAAAAAAAGGATCTGGCATCTATAGAAAGATGCTTCGTGATCCTCAAGTTAAATCTGCGTTTAACCTGGTTCTGGATATTATGGTTTCGAGAACCTACCGTTTTGACAAACCTGACGACTCCCCCCTCCAAGAAGAAATCTCACAGTTTTTTGATTATCAGATAAATGAGTTTATTTCTGGTACCTGGCTTCAGGCTATGCGGGCGATTCTCTTAGCAAAAGCGCATGGATTTTCTGTATCTGAAAAAGTTTATAAAGTTGGGGAATGGCAGGGCAATCAGAAATGGTTGGTCAAAGCAATTAAACCCAAACCTTACGAGACATTCACATTTGAAAATGATGTATATGGAAATATCTCAAAAATCATTCAGGAACAAGATAATGATCGGAAAACACTTGATCCAAACAAATTTATTATCTTTGTTTCCTACCCTGAAATTGATCCTGTTTATGGTGAAAGTGATTTGAGGGCCTGCTATCGGGCATATTGGGAAAAAGATAATATTCTCAAATTCAGGAATATATACCTGGAACGGAGTGCCGGGGGTTTCTGGATCGCCAATCCTTCAGAAGAAGGTGGCAGTTTATCAACAGCGGAAGAGGCTGATTTTAAGAAGATGCTTGAAAATGTGACAGCAACTACAGCGATGATGGTGCCAAGAGGATGGAAAGTAGATTTAGAGCATGGTTTCAATACTGAGGCATATGAAAAGGCCGCTATTCATTGCGATAAACAGATTGCGAAAGCCTTAATGGTGCCGAACCTTTTAGGATTCTCAGAACAGGGAACAACAGGCGCATTGGCGCAAAGTAAAACTCAGTTAGAAACGTTCTTTCGGGTGATCGACAGGCAAGGTGGTGATTTAGCAGATACATTGAATGAGCAATTCTTCAAAGAACTTGCTTGGTGGAACTATGGGGTAAAACAGTTTCCACGATTCACTTTTGAAACATTGACCACTGCTGAAAAACGGGAAGTGGCGGAAGCATGGATTATAGCAACTGAAAAAGGAGTTGTAATCAATACGGTTGAGGATGAGAACCGTACAAGAGAACTATTGCAATATGACGCAAGAGACCCGGAAACAGAATTGCTTAATCCTCCAGTTGAACCTGAACCAGCTCCAAAACTAGAAGAATTTGATGATAATGAATACCGCAGGCTGGTCAAAAATATAGATGAAATAATTGACGATACAACCTCTCATCGTTTTAAAGAATCCGCACCTTTATGGGTTGGCCGCACCAACTTTGTAGATATTGAAAAGAGCCTGGATGAGGACGAGGATTCATTCTTTACTGATTTAGCAAAAGACATAGATTCCGCTTTTTCTGAGATAAAGCGTAAAATCAAGGAAATTAATTCTTCAATGCCAGAGAAAGATAAAGTCAATATTCAAAAAGAAGTCCGTAAGATGGATGATGCGATTTCAAAAGAAACGAAATCCAATATGAAGGAAACGGTACGGATTTATCTAAGGCAGTCATACAAAAGAGGAAGGAAAGCGGCACAAAAGGAATTGAAGTCTGCATCAAAAAATATGAGCGAGATTGTTCAGGACCGGATTAAAATTTCAATTGACTACGCGCAAAGGAAAGCGATTGACCCAATTACACAAGAAGGTGTCTCTAATTTTGAGCAGGGTCTTGGGATAAAAACTGCTGATAAAGTATTCGCAGAAAAGTCGTTTAAGATTACCGGGGATTTGACAGAAGAGATGGTTTCAAAAGCAAAACAGGTAATCTTAAACGGGATTCAAAACGAGCTTTCTGTTGATGAAATGATTGAACAGCTTCAGGAAGTTCTACCTACACTGGTTGGGAAGATCGACGAAGAGACTGGACAAATTGATCAAAATGAGCGATCACGATTAGAGACAATTGTAAGAACAAATGTTCTGGACGCATTCAACCAGGCTCGGATGTCTGTATTTACTGACCCTGATTTGGATAACTTTGTTGAGGCATTACAGTTCTCCGCAATCCTGGATTCACGAACAACTGAGATATGTCGCCGCTACGATGGTCGGATATTCAGTCTTGATGATCAGATATGGAAGGCTTTACAGCCACCTTTGCATTTCAGCTGCAGGAGTGTTCTTATCGCAATCACAGCAGTAGATGAATGGACAGAGAGTAGCAAGGCCCGGCATGATGATGGCACCCTTGTTCAACCAGGGGCAGGATTTGGGAATATAAAGGAATAAAATGAAATGCGAAAAATGTGATACAGAAATGGCCTATTTATTCCAAGAATTTTATTGCATTCGATGTATAGCAATATTAATGAACGAATTAACCCAGTATAATTTTTCTGGATTAAAAGAAGTTATTCAAAAAGAAATCGGGGAACGAACAAAAGTAAATAGCCATGTCATCATCTGATTTTGAATCCTGGATGAAGAAAAAATATCCTGGAATAATTGGGAAAGAATACAAAAAAATGCTGGAAGCATATTGCTTTGGATGGCACAGTGGTTTTGATACATGTGCAAATGATTCTTTAGATGTGATTAAGGAAATAAAGAAAGTGAAATCGAAAGAAATAAAAACGAAGAATTTTACACCATATCCTATTACACAACCAACGACTTATTATTCTGACCCGAATTATAAGGCAGATCCAGGATGGATGCGAAGGATGATTGCTTTAAATGATTAAGAAAATGAAGGGAAACGTGAATGTGCAAAGACTGTAGACACTGGGCAAAGAAAAAATTAGAACATGAATGGCCTGATAACGCTGTTGGCATCTGCCATTTCAGAACAGTGCAATCTTTGAAACCCTATACCAGGGAAGATGTTAATTGTGATAACTACGGGAAAAAATGAAAGGGATGTCATGGCACAAGATATAAAAGGAATTGCGATTTTCGCCACTGGGACGTGGAACTACATGAAATTTGTTGAAGAGGATCTTCAGGAAATCGCTGATAATACGAATAAACTTTTGATTGATGGGTCACACAAACCACCAATCAAACTTGGACATTCTGATGATTCATACTATGAACCTGATGAAGAAGTTGGCCAACCTGCTTTAGGATATATTGAAAACCTAAGGGTTGAGGATGGTAAGTTGCTCGCTGATTTTATAGATGTCCCTGATGTGGTCATATTGGCGATTGAAGCAAATTTATATTCACAAATTTCGGTAGAAATGGATTTTATTCGATTCTACGGATGGATTTTAACAGGAGTTGCGATTTTAGGCAGTGATTTGCCGGCAGTCAAAACTCTGGAAGACTTGAGAACATATTTGACTGATAATACGATAAGCGGTACACCCGCGCAAACAGAGATCAGTTTGAATTTCTCAGACCCAATTTTTAATAAAAAGGATTTTATCATGGACGGAATTAAAGAAGTTACTCCGACTGTGCCTACTTCTCCTCAAGAAGTTGTTGTCAAACATGACTTCGCCGCACAGCCACAACAAATGGCTGACGCGGAAAAAGAGGAGTTGCGTCAGTTGAGAGAAGAAAAAGCAGCAAATAAAGCACAGCTTAAACTTCTTGAAGATGAAAACAAAAATTTCAAACAGACAGCACTGGACGCGCAATTCTCAGAAAGAAAAAATGCTTTTCTGGCGACTTATGAAAAGCATGTTTCGGAAGGGAAGTTATCGCCCGCGATGTTTGAAAAAATCAAATCATCTTTAGAAAGTCAAAAAGCTCAGTTTATGGAAGGAAAAGAGTTTTCTCTTTCTCCTGAACTTTTCAATGATTTGGCGGAAAGCTATGCGAATCCCTTAACAAAAGGTGAGCATGCCTCCAATCAAGAAGAAGGATCTGAAGTGGCGGAAGATGAAAAATTCGTACAGAAGATCTATGAAACAATGTCACAAACCGGGAAGGGTTATACTGAATGCACTACTATAGTTCAAAATGCTCATCCTAAACTGTTCATGGGATATAATAACTATCGTATTGCGGTAGCGGAAGGGAGGATCTAATGGCAGTTGAAGGAAAATATGAAACATGGGCAATGGAAGCAGCGGAAGACATGGATACGTTGAATGCTGGAACCGGCCACCTTCATAAAGCAGTTGACGCAGCAAGAACTATTGCGGCGACTGGTGATGAAGCAATCGGCATTTTAAAACATGCCGGGAAAAATACTGAGCATATTACGGTAGGAGTTTCTGGTATCATGAAATATGTCGCCAGTGCCGCAATTGTTGCTGGTGCTCGTATCAGTGCAACCACTTCTGGCTATTTTGTTACTGCTACAAGTGGAACTTATGTAAATGGACAGAATCTTGATGTTGCGGTTGCCAGTGGAGCAGTCGGAACTGGTTTGTTCCATTTTGGGGTATCAAACTATTTAACTGATTCTAATTAGAAAGGAGACCACATGAGTTATTTACAGAACAGAGGTATTCATGTTGATCGGCACCTCTCTAATATAGCGATCAATTACCGGCCAGGCCCATTTATCGCAGATATGGTTTTTCCAGTCGCCAATGTAGAAAAGCAAAGCAATATCTACGCAGTATGGGATCAAGGAGATCTTTTTCGTATTTATAAAACGGATCGAGCACCTGGTCATGAAGCAAACAAGATTGAAGCGCAAGTTTCGAGCGGGTCTTACTTTTGTAACAATTACGCCTTAAAAGCGGATGTTACAATTGAGGATCGTGCGAATGCTGATGCTATTTTTGTCTCTGCTTTGGAAGCAGGACGTGTTCAACGTGTCATGGACGGCCTGATGCTGGATTGGGAAGACCGTGTTGCAACACAAGTCACGAACACAGCAAATGTTGGGACTTCAGCAAATGTTGGTTCATCCTGGACAGACTGGATTTCGGTCCTTTACACAGTAATGTGTATAGCAAACCCCGTGAACTCAGGGAAACCCCAAACAGGCAAGCTGTGGGCAATCCTGAGCGAAGCCCACAAATTGTGGGAACGTGCAACGACTAT
>CEPX01198272.1_pt1 | contig 25160 bp, 25 predicted proteins | sample 361361 | NCBI WGS metagenome assembly CEPX01 (sample SAMEA2619974, study PRJEB7988) | marine metagenome | biome: marine biome (ENVO:00000447); feature: mesopelagic zone (ENVO:00000213) & marine oxygen minimum zone (ENVO:01000065); material: "saline water (ENVO:00002010), including plankton...
CCTGAATATTCAGAAATATCTTGAATAGAGGTCTTTTTATCTAAACAAGGCAGTACTTTTCTTTCAAAAGGATGTAATGAATCTAATAGCTTTTGATTTTCCATTACCCTTCTAGAAATATATATGTATTTTAAAGTTTTGGTATGAATGCAGTAAGTTTTATATATGTTTAAACAAAAAGTAAGTTTTATATATGTTTAAACAAAATATTCATGTAAATTAATATTTCAAAATGACTAAATTGAAAAATATTAAATCTTTTGTACTTTTTATTTGTATGTTTTTATTATTTGTATCTTTTGTTTTTGCATCTGTTAGTGATACTTTGAATGAAGGTGAACAAAATACATATACCCTTAGTGGGAATTCATATGTTGTAAAATTACATTTTGTAGATTCAGATGATGTTAAATTTAGTGTAAATGGATTATATACGAGGAATTTAGATATCGGTCATACAGATACATTGTTTGCTGGATCGCCAAATAAAATTGTATTTAAAGTTACAGATATAGAATATGAAGATGTAGCTGGAGGGATACATAGATCTAGTTTTTCTATTATTTTTGAAGGGACAGAGGAACCTGTAATTGAAGATCCTGTAACTTGTTCAGATTCAGATAATGGGGAAAACTTCTATACTAAAGGGAGGATTAGTACGAACGATCCTAGTTGGGATTCTACAGTAGAAGATAAATGTGCTTCTGTAGTGTCTGGGGAGACTCAATATGTTAATTCATGTGGAAACAGTAATTGTTATATTGTTGAGCATTATTGTACTGGTATAAAGCCTGAACTTATTATGTCATCATGTATTAATGGGTGTAATAATGGAGCTTGTTTAAAAAATCAAGTTAAATCAGAATGCACTGATTCTGATGGTGGGAAGGATTATAATTCTAAAGGTACTACTAAGGTTACCACAGGATCAGGCCAACAAACATTAAATGATAATTGTTGGAGTGATAAAACCAATAGTATTTGTGAAGGTAAAAATGATGGTTGTACTCTTACAGAGTATTCTTGTGATGATGATAAACTTAGTTTAGAGATATATGATTGTCCTAATGGATGTTCAAAGGGTGCATGTATTAAGTCAGAAACATCTCATAGGTCTAGTAATAGGGTAGTGAGTACTACTGTGACAGTTCCTTCTTCAAGTGGATCGAATGATAATGTTGAATCTACTTCTAATGTAGGTGGTATAATAGAATCTAAAGTTGCTTGTTCAGTTGATCAAGATTGTGTTGATCAAAATCCTTGTACTGATGACTATTGTAAGGGGACTCCTAAATCTTGTTTTAACGAAATAGGAGATGGGTGCGTATTTAATAAAAATTGTGTTCCTTATGGTTTAAGGCTAGGTTTGGAGTATTGTAATATTAATAAATCAATTATGGATCAGAAACCAAAAGAAGCAGTTTGTAGATATGATTATGAATGTTTGAGTGATGTATGTATAAATTATAAATGTTTTAAATCAAATTTATTCCAGAAAATAATAATTTGGTTTAGAAAAATATTTTAGTTAAATTTATTATTTCTTATTAGGAACTTTTTTCCAATCTTCTAAGAATTGTTGGATTCCTTTGTCAGTTAAAGGATGATTGAATAATTGTGCATATACTTTGAATGGTAGTGTTGCGATGTCTGATCCAATTAAAGCAGCGTCTTTTACGTGGTTTGGTGATCTTATGGATGCTGTTAGGATTTTAGTTTCAAAATTGTAATTGTCATATATTTCTCTTATGTCTGAGATTAGTTCCATGCCATCATTGGAAATGTCATCTAATCTTCCTACGAATGGAGATATAATGAATGCTCCTGCTTTGGCTGCCATTAATGCTTGATTTGCTGAGAAGCAAAGAGTTACGTTAACTCTTATTTTATGTTCTGTTAATAATCTACATGCTTTTAGTCCTTGAGGTGTTAGTGGGACTTTGATTATGATGTTTTTGTGGAGTTTTGCAAAGGATTTTCCTTCTTTAACCATTCCTTCTGCATCTAGTGCAATTGTTTCTGCAGATACTGGGCCATCAACAATGTTTGCTATTTCTTTTAGAGTTTCTTTATAGTCTCTTCCAGCCTTCATTATTAAGGTTGGGTTTGTTGTAACTCCATCGCAAATTCCTATGTCTACTGCTTGTTTAATTTCATCAACAATCGCACTATCAATATAAATATCCATTTCACATCATCTCCTTTCAATCATTAATTTTTTTAAGCGATATAAATTCTGTTTTTCTCTTATTGAATTTCTATTTTTTATATAATATTCTTTTTTAAGCTTAAGTATCTTGTCTTTATTTATTAAATAATACCTTTTCCTATTCTCTAATAATTTCTTTTTATTAATTTGAACATAATTTTTTCTGTATTTTTTATATTTTTTTGTTTCTTTAATTTTATGATAATACTTCCTACTCATTTGTAAAGCCCTACCTTTATGTTTATTAATTTTTTGTAGATTTTCTGATTTAAGATGCCCTAATTTATAATACATACTTTTAATTATGTAGGGTTCTATTATTTTTAAAAATTTAGTTGCCTCATTTTTTGATAAAACAATGTTATAACTATTCTCACCTATTTTATTTCTTCTATGGATCTGAGATTTTATATCAAATTTACATTTTAACCAATTTTTAATCAAAACATGTTCTTTATATGAGTAACAATCAGTTGCAAGGCCCACTCTATTATAGCCATAATGGTAGTAGCCATCATCCATATACCATACAGATAATCCTAATTTCTTAATTTCATTCAGAAATTCTTTTGTTACTTTTTTGATATTTTGCTTATATAAACTGTTATGGTAGGTAGTAAATGCAGGATTAACCCTTGAATATAAGTAAATGCTGTAATAGTATTTGTTAGTTCTTTTGTCATATGTAGAGTATTCTTTGATTTTAGTATTGAAATAATTTAAGAAATTATTTTTCCAGATAAGGTAATCTTTCTGTTTTAAGCTATGGACTTCTCGGAAATAGGCATTATGACTATTTTTTTGTTTTGTAAGATATCCATCACCCAGTAAACTTCCAAGTAATACTTGCTTTATATTTTCTTGTAGCTCAGTTTCTTTAATGTTATTTTTCATATAAATAAAAATAACTTTTCCTTTATATAGCCTACTAGGGTAAATGTCCAGTGTCCAGTGCTTATTTTCTATATAGAAAATAATTGTTTTATATGGGAAACAATTAAAAATTAATTCCAGTGGAAATCAAGGTTTATATTGATATTTTTTAATAACTTATTAAAATAAAGCAGTTGTACTATAGTATTATGATAGAAATTGATGGGAATTATTTGGAAGGTGGCGGTCAAATTGTAAGGACTGCACTAGGTTTGAGTGTGTTGACTGGAAAACCTTTTAGAGTAACTAATATTAGGAAAGGTCGTTCAAAGCCAGGGTTGAAGAATCAACATTTATTTGGAATAAAGGCTTTGAAAGAGTTATGTAATGCTAAAACTGAAGGAGATGAATTAGGAAGTGAAGAGTTGCTTTTTGTTCCGGGAAAATTTAAGAGTAAGAGTTTAGAGATTGATATTAAGACTGCTGGATCTATTACTCTGTTGTTACAGTCAATTTTATTGCCAGTTTTGTTTGGATCTAAAACAACTAAGATTAAGATTAAAGGAGGTACAGATACCAATTGGAGTCCTTCTTTTGATTATTTCAAATATGTTTTTTTGCCAAGATTGAGGCAATTTGCAAATATTGAGTTGGTTTTGAATAGGAGAGGTTATTATCCAAAAGGTGGCGGGGATGTTGAGTTGATTGTTAAGCCTAAATTTAGTTTGAATGATTTTGAGAATTTTGAAGAGTTTAGTAAAGATGTTAGGGAAGATTGTAAGAAGATTAATTTAATAGATCAAGGGAAGATATTGGCAATTAAGGGTATAAGTCATTCTTCTTCAGATTTACAGAAAGCAGAAGTTGCTGAGAGGCAAGCTAGGTCTGCTCAACATTTATTGAGGGAGAAAGTTGATTGTGCAATAGATATTAAATCAGAATATGTAGATTCTATGTGTGCAGGTTCTGGAGTTACTTTATGGGGTACTTTTACTGAAACTGATGAAACAAATTATTATAATCCAATTATATTAGGATTTGATGTTTTAGGGGAAAGAGGTATGAAATCAGAGGTTGTTGGTGGATCTGCTGTGGTTGGATTGATTAAAGAAATTGAAAGTGGAGGTGTTGTTGATAAACATGTTGCTGATATGATTTTACCCTTTATGGTACTTGTAGGAGGATGTTTTAAGGCATCGAAAATAACTAACCATTGTAAAACTAATATTTATACAATTGAGAAGTTTTTAGGTAAGATGTTTACTGTAAAAGATACTCTAGTTTGTTGTAATGTAGATAATTAACAAAAAGCTTTATAAATAAAATCCCTATCTCAGAATTATGGCAGAAAAATCAGTTTGTTCATCATGTAAGAAGAGAGTAACTAATACTACTGGTACTACAAAATTTTTATGTCCAAAGTGTGGAGATTCTCAAATAATTAGATGTTTTCATTGTAGGGAAACTGCAATTAAATATAAATGCGATAAATGCGGATTTGAGGGTCCTAACTAAAATGGCACAAGTAATTATTACATTAAAGATAATGCCTACAAGTCCAGAAGTGGATTTGAGTATTGTAGAAGAAGGGGCTAGTAAGGAAATTATTGCTTTTGCAGGAGAGGGAGAGATAAAAGCAGAACAAGAGCCAATTGCATTTGGACTTAAAGCATTGAAGTTGCTATTTGTTATGGATGAGGCAAAAGGAGCAACTGATGAATTAGAGAATAAGATTAAAGAGATTGAAGGAGTTAATTCTGTTGAAGTTGTTGATGTTAGAAGGGCAATTGGATGATTTAATCAAAAGATTTCCATTGTAAAGTTTCAGGTTTTTCTTCCCAAGATCCACTTATTGCGAATATAGATCCTTCTGATGTTTTTATACAAATAGAGTTTCCTGAAAATAGATTTAATACAGCAGATTTAGGATTTATACAATCTTGTTTTGTGACATCATTTAGTGGTTTTTCTATTGGATGGATTTTTGCCATGTTTAATGCTGTGAAGTGGATATTGTCTGTGTAAGTTCTGAAGTATATGTGTGATGATGATGTTCTTAGTGCTGTTACTTCCTGGTTTATGAAGTCAAAGTATAAGGCGAATTTAGTTAAGTTAATTGTATTGGATGGGATGTCTGGTTCATTTGTAGTTTCTGTTTGGTCTGTAGTATCTTCAGGAGGTGTTGTTGTTTGAGTTGTATCTGGGCTTGTTCCATCTATAATAGTTGTAGTCGTTGTTTGTTCTGGGGCAGGTGTTAGTGTGGTGAAAAATTCCTCTGTGCGGCCTGCCTCAACTTTTACTGTTGATTTATGATCTTGGAATCCTTGTTTTTTAATTATAATTTCATGAGATCCTGCTGGGAAATTGTATAGTGTTTTTGGAGTTGTTTCTTGAAAGTTACCGTCAACATAAACCTCTGCTTGTTGTGGTGATGATTCAATTACTAGAATTCCTGTGGGTCCAGTTTGTTGTTGTTCTTGTGGTTCAGTTGATGGAGTGCAGGCTGAAATAAATAAAACTAGAGTTAGAATAATCCAATATATACTGAAACCTCTTTTCATATTGTGTTTTTGGATAAACCTATATTAAAACTTATTGGAAAAATAGTATACTATTTTTACAATCCTGAAAATTCTTGAATTTTCATTATTTATTTTTTCAGGATTTTTATTAAATCTTTACCTGGAATATTGCTTCTTAGTGCAGTTGGTGAGAAATGTGTTTCGGAAACTTTATACTTTGCTTTTTTTATTTTGTTGATTATGCCTTCTTTTTTTGGGAGTTGTTTTATTTTATTTTTTTTGCATAATGTGTGGATGTCGTAGAATCCTAGTGAGTTTATCTTTGATTCATTTTTTATTGTGTTTAGTAGTTTTAATAAGATTTTGTCTTGGTTGTATAAATCGTTGTTTTTTGTGAATTCATACATTTTTTTTGTTAGTTTTTGGTCCCATAATGCACCTGTCCATAGTGGGCCAGAGTTGTTGAATATTTCGTGTTTTTTTAGTATTGAATCTACTTCAGACTTTGATTTTTTACAGTGTAAGAATACTCTGAAATAGTGTTCATCTGAGTATGAGAATATGGGAGTAAGGGCCTTTTCGTATTGTGATCCTATTAATTGTATTTTTCTTATTAAAATTCTTAATGCAGTTTCTTTCATAATAGAGTCTCTTTTTGGAGTAGCCCAATATTTTCTTTTACATGCAGCTGGGTGGGTGCCGCATAAAGCTGATGTGTCTGTGGCTGTAACTGCGAGAATACCAAATCTGTTGATCTTTTTGATACTAGAGTCTAGGAATTGATTTGGAGTTCCAAATGGGTCAATATCTATGTAGTCAAAACCCTTTTGTTGGTTTAAGAATAAATTAGCCTCTTGATTTGTTACTGTGAACTTTACTTTGTTTAGTTTTTGGTTCTTTTTTATGATTTTAATAGCTGTAGGGTTTATATCGTTGGCTGTAATTGAAGTTGATTTAAGCTCTTTGGCGAATCTTATAGATCTGATACCTGAGCCTGCTAATAAGTCACAGAGGTTTTTTTCAGGAAATTGGTTTAAAAGAATGATTGTGATATCTCTGTTTAGTTTCATAACTGGGTTGTAGAATACGGGTAGTTTTTTTGAGATCTTTTTTTCTACTGGAATGTAGATTTCTGAAGATCTTTCTTTGATTTTCTCTAGTTTGAAGTCTATTTTAGTCATAAAAAATAAAAAAGAAATATACTATTAAAAATTTATCCTACGATAACGTCAATTGGAAGATATCTGGTTCTTGTATCTCCTTTGTGGTTTGCGGTTACCTTAACCCAATGATCTCCATAGCCAAAACCTGATGTGTCGTAGAGACTGGTTCTACCACGTTCTCTATTTCTCTTTACATCAAACTTTCCAACATCTACTGAATCAAAAAGAGAGCCTTCAGCATCAAAGATTAAGTAACTAAGTCTTACATCTTTTAATGTGCTTGCTCCTGGGTTGAAAACACTTGAATAAATTAATAGCTCTTCTCCGGCATCAACAGGGGAATTGGAACGTAAAGAACCAATCCTGAAAGCACCTGAGAAAATTATAAAAACAGAAATTATAAGTACTACAAGCTGTTTTCCATAGTTTTTACTAATTTGGTTTTCCATAATGAGTAGTAAAAATACTGAATTTAAAAATTATTCGGTTTTTTTGAGAATAAGTTATCACTGATAAATAACAAAAAATTTAAAAGGAGTATTAGGTTCTGATACTATAGTGGTTAAAATGCTAAGACAACCAATTATGGTTTTTATGGGGAATGTGGATGCTGGAAAGACTCAGCTATTAGATCAGATTAGAAATACTGCTATTGTATCTAAAGAATCTGGAGGAATAACGCAAGCAATTGGAGCTTCTATTATTCCTTTAAATACTATAAAGAAGATATGTGGGGATTTACTAAGTAAAAGCTTGGAATTGACAATACCTGGTTTATTGACAATTGACACTCCTGGACACGCAGCTTTTACGAATATTAGGAAAAGGGGAGGTAATTTAGCTGATATTGCTGTTTTAGTTATTGATATTAATGAAGGTGTAAAGCCACAAACAGAGGAATGTATAGAGATTTTGAAGCAATATAAGACTCCTTTTGTTATTTCTATGAATAAAGTTGATTTGATTAGTGGTTGGAAGTCTGATAAAGGGTTGTTGATTGAGAATATTGGGAAACAAAGTCAAAAAGTAGTTGGTGAGTTTGAAAAGAAGTTCTATGAAGTTGTTGGAAAATTATCTGAATTGGGATTAAATGTTGAGAGATTTGATAGAGTTGAAGATTATACTAAGCAGATAGCTGTTGTTCCTAGTTCAGCAACAACTGGTGAAGGGGTTCCTGAGTTGTTGATGGTAGTAATGGGTTTAAGTCAAAAGTTTTTACAAGATAAGCTTGAGCTAGATATGGAAAGTGGAGCTAAAGGTACAATTATTGAGGTTAAAATAGAAAGAGGGTTGGGAGTTACATTAAACGCTGTAATTTATGATGGTTGTTTGAAACATGGAGATACTATTGTTTTGGGTGCTGTTGGAGAGCCAATTGTTACAAAAGTTAAGGCTTTGTTTGAACCTGTTGCTTTGGCAGAGATGAGAGACAAAAAAGCCAAATTTTCAAAGGTAAAGTCTGTTAATGCTGCTATTGGTGTAAAGATTAGTGCGAATGATATAGATAATGCTATTGCAGGTATGCCTCTTAGATCTTGTAGTGTTAAAGAAGTAGATAGTGTTGTTAAAGATGTTAAGAAAGAAGTTGAGGAAGTTATTATTGATACTGATAAGGATGGTATAGTTGTTAAGGCAGATTCTCTTGGTAGTTTAGAGGCAGTGGTTAAGTTATTGAAAGAGAATGAGGTTAATGTTAAGAGAGCATCTATTGGTGAGATCACAAAAAAAGATTTAGTTGATGCAGAAAGTAATATCGAGAAAAATCCATTACAGGCTTGTGTTTTAGGTTTTAATGTGAATGGAGATGTTAAATCTGATAAGGTTAAAGTTATTTCAAGTGATATAATTTACAAATTAATAGATGATTTGAAAGAATGGCAAGATAAGGTTAGGAAAAGTATTGAAGCAAAAGAGCTTGATACTTTAGTTAAGCCTTGTAAAGCAGAAGTGATGAAAGGTTATGTTTTTAGGCAAAATAATCCAGCTATAGTTGGTTGTGATGTTTTATTTGGAGTTTTGAAAATTGGAATGCCTTTAATGAAGAAAGATGGTGTTAAGATTACAGAAGTAAAAGGTATGCAACATAATAAGGAAAATGTTTCAGAGGCTGAGAAGGGGAAGCAGGTTGCTACTTCACTTCCAGGCGTGACAGTTGGAAGGCAAATTAATGGAGGGGACATTTTATATTCTGCAGTTCCAGAGGCTGATTTTAAGAAGTTAAAGAAATTTAAAAAATATTTATCTGAAGAAGACAAAGAGATTTTGAGGGAGATTGCAGTGATAATGAGAAAAGATAATCCTGTTTGGGGTGTTTGAGATTCAATACAATAAACTAAGATTTCTAGAAAGAAAAGAAGTAAAAGATGTTAAAAATAAGTTAAAAGAACAATTTGGATTTGAAGAAGAGCTTAATTATTATTTTTTACAGAATGAAAAGGGTAAATTGTTTGTTACTTCAAGAAAGATTTCTGATGTTGAGTTAGAAGGATTGAGGATAAATACAATAGGGATGTATTTTGGCCAATTAAAGGATGGAAGGACTAAGTTAGGAAGAACTAATGAAGAAAATAAGCTTAGATTGAGTATAGAAGGAACACAATTGATAGGTAAAGATTGTAAAAAGAATGTAGTTGAGTTAAATGATAGTGAAATTAAGGAATGGATGTGTGGTGAAGAAGTTAGAAAAGAAGGATTAGAGGTTAATGAGTTCTATATTGTAAAGCGAAAAGATGATTTTCTTGGTTGTGGTAAGTTTTATGGTGAAAAATTGCTTAATTATATTCCTAAAGTTAGGAGAGTTCTTCATTCAGAGCTTGTTTAGCTTCAGTTGGATGTAATCCTAATAAAATACCTAAACTTTCTAGGTCTTTTGGAGCTCTCATTTCATATGGTGATGTTGCAAAAGAAGCTAATTTTATTTTCATTTTGTATTTTTTTGCTAATCTGATGTTTTGTAGCATTCTTCCTAGGATTTGGGCTCTTTTTAATGGGGTTGCATTAAGTAATTGTGAGAAAGAAATACCTAGAATTATGTTGTTTTTATTAGAAAGTCTGCATAAAATGTGATTTAGGCCAGAATGTCTTGAATGAAGAGAGTCAAACTTGGCAATTTTCTCTAAATCATGTAAAATTAGTGGAAATTTGTACTTTTGTTCAAATAAAAAACGATCATTTCTACTGGAAATTAGCGGAAATTGGTGATTTTTTGCTTTTCTGATGTTTTGAGGATTGACAATTACTGCTTTATTTTGTTGTTTATTTTGCTTAAAATCTGGATATTCGTAGCAGAAAACTAGTTTTGAGATATCTAGCCTTTTGGCTAGTGAAATGAACTCATTTTCATTGTTTTGCGGGAATACAATATCTGTGAACATATATGGTTAAAATAGGGTTTTGTTTATAAATGTTTAAGCTTTAGAATATCATGTCCAGATTAAATTATTGCGGAAATCCCTTACGAATTGACCTGTTGGTAGACCAGATTGTTTCATTATATTATCATATATGGATTTATAGCCTTTTAATGCTAATGAGGCTTCATCTGCAATAACTTCAATTTCTATTTCTCCTTTTGACACTAAATCTACTATTTTTTCTGTTATATCCTCTGAGTTTATCAATTCAATGAATTGTTGTTTGTTGGCAGTTATTCTTAAATCTGGAGAACTTGCTCTTGCTGTTGTAGTGGCTGGTATGTTATCTAGTATTTTTACAGTAAAATAAGTATCGGTATTTTTGATATTGAACTCTATTTCAGATGATTGCCCGTTTCTGGGATCATTGTGGAGTTTGAATCCACCAATTTCGTTCACTATGTATGATATATGCTGTGATTCTAATTCACTGTTTGGATTTAATTTAGGTTTTTCAATAGTTGTTTTGTTTATTCCAATAGGCGATATTAAGGTAAAATAAAGGTATGTGGAGATTAATACTAGAATTATCCCTATTATTATTGTAGTTCTCAGAAGTATGTTGTGATTGGTTTTTTTAGGGTAATTTTGGGATATATTTTGAAAAGCTTGATTAATTTCTGGCATTCTATGTCCATGTTGAAGGAGAATTTGTACTATATCTTGCTTATAAAAGCCTTTATCTAGTTGTTTTTTGATATAATCTTCGACTTCTTTTTGTGACATATTAGTGGCAATATTTCTTTTATTTATAAACATTTATAAATGGAAACGTATTTCTGAGAGTATAGAGCTTTATAAAGGCTCAGGGGAGTGGTTTAAATGGTAAAAAAGCAAACCAAGAAAGATAATAAAGAAGAGACTAAAAGAGATATTGAAGTAGTTAATATTGTAGTTTCCTCTTCTTTGGAGCATGCAATTCCTTTAGAGAAAATGGCTTCTACATTAAGTAATACTGAGTATAACCCAGAACAGTTTCCAGGACTTGTTATAAGAATTAAAGAACCAAAAACATCTGCTTTGATTTTCAGTTCAGGTAAGATAGTTTGTACTGGTGCAAGGACAATGGATAATGTTCATGAGAGCATAAAGAAGATTATTAAGAGTCTTGAGAAGATAAATATCAAGATTACTGTTAAACCAGTAGTAAATATACAGAATATTGTTGCTTCTGGTAGTGTAGGTATGGATTTAAATCTTAATACCTTAGCTATGAAGTTAGACAATACTGAATATGAACCTGAACAGTTTCCAGGGTTAGTGTATAAGCTAACATCACATAAAGCAACTTTCTTATTATTTAGTAATGGAAAGGTTGTATGTACTGGAACAAAGAGTGAAAAGGAAGTACATGCCTCATTAGACAAGTTAATTGAAAACTTGAAGAAGGTTAAGTAAATCTTTTTTTCTTTTTTATTATTCTATTTTTAAAAATGACTTTAGTTGATAAATTAAGGAATACTCAGTGGGATTGGTTAGCTGCTGGAGTTGGATGTGTTGCAGTAGTTGCAGGTGTTAGTGAATTGATGGAAGTTCTTAATCCATATAACTATCATGAACCCTTAAGATCTGTTACTGGAACCCTTGATTATTATCTTATGCAATCTGCCGAGTATGGATATGATGTATTAAAGTATGTTGCAGGAGCTGGGGTTGGATTAGGGATATTAACAGGAAAATATTCTAAAGATAATCCTGCATTTGGAAATAATAGAGCACCATTAAGGAATTCTGAGTAAATTATGTTTTTTTAATAAAAAGGACTATAATATCCATCTATTACCATTGACTCAAGATTTTCAGTAGAAAAAGTATCCGTCACTAATTTTTTAGTATTTCTTGCAAAATCTTTCATAGTCAGTGATCTAGATAATAGAAAAGCTAATAGGCCGCCGGCAGCATAACAGGCGATGTCTTGGAGATCAATTGCACCATTGTCAGAAACTCTATTCAACTCTTCACTAGTTTTCCATATGAACAATGATAGTGGAATACCTACATGAGGTACAATGGTAGTTTCATCATGAGGCATCCAAAATGTCATAAGAGTGGGTAATCCCAACATATAAAAAAAGTCACTGGCATGACCTTGATACCATGAATAATTAATTAGTTCATCTCTAGCTAGATTTTGTAGATGTTCTCCATAAAAACCTCCAATAGCTGAACCTAGACCGATAACTATTTGTCTTAAGCCATATTTGGTTGTATCGTTCATTGGTTAGAGAAACATATAGAAATTTATAAATGTTTTAGAATAATTTAATATCCACTATCACTCAATAATCCATAAACCATTTAAGGAAGTTCTGGTTTCTTTTTTGTCAGGGGGCGTTTATTTTTGTTATAATTTAGAGAAAGCACTCTTAAATATAATATTTATATAAAAATTTGGTGACACCATGGATGTAGTAGAGCAAATAAAAAGATTCCAGGAGTTTATTCAAGATAATTATTATCCTGAACTGTTGGAAAATATCAGAACAGACCAACTATTTTTAACTATTAATTTTTCTGAATTGTCTAAATATGATCCAGATTTGGCTACAGACTTATTAGATAATCCTGAAGAGACTATTAAGGCAGCAGAAACTGCTGTTAAACAATTTGATTTACAGAGTGATCTAATCAAAGCTAGATTTAGTAATCTTCCACAAAGTCAAAAAGTTATGATTAAGAATATTAGAAGTAAGCATCTTGGTAAATTTATATGGGTTGATGGAGCTATTAGACAGAAGTCAAATGTAAGGCCTCAAGTGACTAGTGCAAGGTTTGAATGTCCTAATTGTGGGAATATAATGAATGTGTTGCAATTAGAAGAGGCGTTTAAGGAACCTTCTAAGTGTGGTTGTGGTAGGAAAGGGAAGTTTTTGTTATTAGGTAAGGAGTTAGTTGATGCTCAAGGTATAGTTTTGGAGGAAGCTTCTGAAAATCTAGAAGGGGGTGCGCAGCCACAGAGGATTAATATTTTTCTGAAAGATGATTTAGTAAGTCCTATGAGTGAGAAACATACCAGCCCTGGAAATAAAATTGTTGTTGTAGGGATGGTAAAGGAAGTTCCAATTATTTCAAAGACAGGAGCTAAATCTACAAGGTTTGATTTGATGTTAGAGGCAAATTATGTAGAAGCTGTCCAGGAGACTTTTTATGAGGTTGAGATTAGTGAAGAAGAAGAAGCTCAGATTAAAGAGATTGGAAGTGATCCTAAGTGTGTTACTAGATTAGTTGGTTCTATGGCCCCTTCTATTTATGGATATGAAAGGATAAAGGAAGCTTTGTTGTATCAAATGATGGGTGGTACTAGAAAAACTAGGCAAGATAATGTGACTAGTAGGGGGGACATGCATATTTTGCTAATTGGAGATCCTGGAGCTGGAAAATGTACTCACGGATCTACCCGGATTATACTGGAGAGTGGGGAAATTACAACAATGGAAGATTTTTATAAAAAGTATAATTCATTTGTAAGGGATTCCAGGGCTGAGAAAATTTTTTCTATAAATCAACATGGTTCGAATTTAAGTTCACAACCAACTAGATTTTGGAGAAGAAAAGCACCTTCGGATTTATTTAAAATAATTACAAATTCTGGAAATGAGATCATTGTAACAAAAGAGCATCCTTTATTTACAACCAATAATGGGGTTATTTTTGCAAAAGAAGCCTTTGATTTTAAAGTAGGAGATTACATAGCTACACCCTCAAAAATAGATGTTAAGGGTTCATTACAAGGAATTTCTTTAGATATCAAACACACACAAGCAAATAATAAAAAGAAATATTCATGTAAAGAAGTATTAGATGCTGACTTTGCTAGGTATCTGGGTTATCTAACTGGAGATGGTTGTGTAAGGTTTAACAAAACAACAGGAGTTATTAGATTTACAAACAGTAATCGGGATTTATTAGATGATTTTGAAAATCTTACAAAAAGAATTTTTAATTGTAATATTTCAAATAAAATTAAGAAAAATAATTGCGAAGATTATCGTTGGTTTTCGACTGACGTAGTTAGAATTTTACAAAAAATTAATCCAAACATTATTGGAGGATCTGGATTTATGAGTTTTCCTTCTGCTATTTGTAAATCTCCCAATTATGTTTTGAAAGAATTTATCAAAGCTTTATTTGATTGTGAAGGTCATATTAGGAAGGGTCGTAGGGAAATTGAGTTTAGTTCTAAAAGTAAGGATTTAATTTATGAATTAAAATATATGTTGCTTAGATTTGGAATTATTTCTCAAGTATCTTCCATGTTGAAATGTGCAACTAATACTAAAAATAAGATTAAAAGGGAGTATTATAGGCTTAGGATTAGTGGTGAAGATGTAATTAAATATGGAGAAAATATTGGTTTTATTTCTAATGAAAAAAAAACTCAGTTAAACGTAATTTTGGAGAATAAGATTGTGGTAAATACTAATATTAATATTGTACCTAATATTAGAGAAATATTAAAGATATTAAGAATTAAATATAATTTGAAACAAAGTTCTTTTTCTATTCCGAGAAGTACATATCAACATTATGAAAGAGGGGATCGTTATCCTTCATATAATAAATTGAAACTAATTTGTCAAAAATATAATCAATTGGAGGCAGCAAATTTAGACCCTCTTGTGAATATACTTAATCAAATTTCAAATTCAGATGTATTTTGGGATGGGATTAAATCAATAGAAGAAATAAAAAATGATACTGAATATGTTTATGATCTAGAAATAGAAGATGTTCATAATTTTGTAGCAAATGGGGTTGTTATACATAATTCCGCTTTACTTAAGAGAGTTGTAAATATAGCTCCCAAGGGGAGGTATGTTTCCGGTAAGGGTGTAAGTTTAGAATTTAATGAACCTTTGTTAATAAAGGAAGGGGGGAAAATTAAACTTGTTAAAATTGGAGAATTTGTAGACAAGTATTCTCAGAATAAGGAAAATTTGTTCATACCATTAAAAGAAAATATTAAAGCTCTTTCTTTGAATAAAACCTATAAAAAATTAGAATGGAAGAATATTTCTCATGTTTTTAGACATAAATATCATGAAAAATTATTAAAATTTGAATTAGAGAGTGGGAGGGAAGTTACAGTTACAAAAGATCATAGTATTTATATTTTAGAAAATGGTAAGTTGATTCCAAAGAAATCTCAAGAATTAACTGAAGAAGATTATGTATTGATCCCCAAACACGTTCCAAAGATTGAGACGAATGATGTTGATGAAGATTATGCAAGACTATTGGGATACTTTATTGCAGATGGACACTTACATGCAAAGCAAGGCCACTACTATAAGATTGAATTTACATTAGGAACTAAAGATACAGAGATTATTGAAGATTTGAAACAAATCACTCAAAAGAAGTTTAATAAAAAAATATCTATAAGAAAACATCACACTAATTGTTATAGATTAACAATTAATGGAAAAGAGCCTTATGAGATCTTTGTTAAATTACTGGGTAGGGTTACTAATAAAAAAGCAAAAGAAAAAAGAGTTCCCACTATTATTTTTGATTCTAACAGAAAGATTAGGAAAGCTTTTATCGAGGCTTATATAAAAGGAGATTACGGTGTAACTAAATCAAAAGATTTGGCCTCTGATTTAGAATATTTGTTTTTACAGGACTCAATAATTGCATCTTATACTAAAAAATATTGTGATAATGTAACTTATATTCATAAAAGAGCAATACGTAATGTTGGGTGGGTATATGAATTAAAGAGTCCAATTAAAGATAAGAGATATGATAATAGATATTCTAGGCCACCATTTAAGAAATTTGGAGGTTGTGTTTCAAAGTATTTTTTTAAGAAAATGAAAACTAGCAAATATAGTAGAGTCTCTTTGAATAGTATAAGTAACAACATGCTACTTAGTAGATTCAATCATATCGCACAAAACGTCATTTCTAGTGGAAAGGATCTTAGACAGGTTTTTGGAAATTCTATTTTAGAATATGTTGGAGATCACAAGAGTTTATTCTCTAAGGAAAAGGTTGGTAGACAAATGTTAGTTTCTCTCACTCAAGAAGGGGATCAATTAATAGATGAGTTGGTTGATTTTTATACGGTATTGAATTCTGATGTTGGATTTGTAAAAATAAAGTCAATAGAAGAAGTTGAGAATAAACATGAATTTGTATATGATATTTCTGTACCTGATAATGAGAATTTTGTTGGGGGTTTTGGTGGTGTAATCTGTCACAATTCTGGTGCTGGGCTTACTGCATCTGTTGTTAGAGATGAATTTATGCGTGGATGGAGTTTAGAAGCAGGGGCTATGGTTTTGGCTAGTGATGGTGTTTGTATGATTGATGAATTAGACAAGATGAGTCATGAAGATAGGAGTGCAATGCATGAAGCGCTTGAAAATCAGACAGTGAGTATTTCAAAAGCTAATATTCAAGCTACGTTAATTGCTAGGACTACTGTATTGGCTGCAGCAAATCCTAAATTAGGAAGGTTTGACCCTTATGATATTATTGCAAATCAGATTGATTTGCCCCCTGCTTTGATTAATAGATTTGATTTGATATTTGCTATAAAGGATTTGCCTGATGAGAAAGGTGATGAATTAAAGGCGAAACATATTCTTTCATTACATCAGACTCCTGATGTTAAAGAACCAGAGATTTCTAGTGAATTATTGAGGAAATATATTTCTTATGCCAGGCAAAAAGTAAATCCCCAATTAAGTGAAGAAGCTGTAGAGGAAATCCAGACTTTTTATTTGAAGATGAGGATGAGTGGACAAAGTGATGGTGGGGTAAGTACAGTTCCTATCTCTATTAGACAATTAGAAGCATTGGTTAGAATGAGCGAAGCGGCTGCCAGAGCTAGATTGTCAAATACAGTAGCTAAAAATGATGCTCTAAAGGCAATTGATTTGTTAGAATATTGTCTGATGCAGGTAGGTTTAGATAGGGAAACTGGAAAGATTGATATAGATAGGATTGCTACTGGTATAGGGGCAACAGAAAGGAACTACATTATTGGTGTAAAAGAGATTATTAAGGAACTTGAGGCTGGATTTGAGAATTCAATTCCAATTGAAGAAATAGTCAAAAGTGCAAAGGAAAAAGGTATTTCATCTGAAAAGGTGGATGAGACTATTGAAAAGTTAAAAAGGTCAGGAGATTTGTTTGAACCAAGAAGGGGGCATATAAGCAAGTTATAAAATGCCAGAAACTCAACAAGATCAAAGGCAATTTCAGAAAAGAAGCCCAGCTGTAAAATTAGAGTTAGGAGATATAATAAAAAGTAAGTTTGTAAAAGATGAAGGGGAAAATTTAAGTTTTTACCAGACAGAGTATGGCAATGTTTCTAGAGTTAATGTGATTTGTAGTGTGGTGGATAAAGATTCTTCTCAGATAAGTCCTAATATTTTTGTTGATGATGGTACAGGAAAGGTTATGGTTAGAAGTTTTGATAGTCCTCAAATTTTTGATAAAGTTGAAGTGGGGGATATTGTTACTTTGATTGGTAAGCCTAGAGATTTTAATAATGAGCCTTATATTGCAGTTGAGATTTTAAGTAAATTAGAATCATTAGATTGGGTTAAAGTTAGGAAACTAGAGTTAAGTGGAAGGGAGAAGGTTGAGGTTGCTGAGGTTGCTGAGAAAAAACCCGAGATTGTGAAAAAAGTAGAAGCTGAAGTTGTTTCAGAGTCAGAAGAAGTAAAAGAAACTGAGGTAGAAGAAGTTGAGGGAAATGGGGGAAATGGAGTTATTGAGATTATTAGAGAATTGGATAAAGGGCAAGGTGTTGAGATTCAAGAGATAATTAAGAAACAAGGTGATGAGTCTAAAGTTAAAGAGGCAGTAGATGGTTTGTTAAAGAAAGGAGATGTTTTTGAGTTGAAACCAGGAGTTTTGAAAGTTTTGGAGTAATCAGAAAAATATTGGTGTTACATATACTTCTAAGAATCCGGCGACTAAAAGAAATGCGACTGATATGAGTAGTAATTCGAAGAAGTCTGCTAGGATGTGATTGAAATGTGGTGTTTTGTAGTGTCTTTTGATTATTGCCATAGATAATATTCCTCCGGCTAGGCCACCGTAAAAATATGCTACTATTTCTGGGACGCCGTGTATGACGTACCGTAATAAGCCTAGAGATACAATATGTAGGTAACCTCCGGCTTGGAAAAAACCAAATGATGACGATGCAACTGCTATGTTGGATCTTATAAAGTTGCCAATGGCTGTTCCTATGACTGTAGCATTCCATGTTAAGATAAAAATAGCTCCTGAGCTGTATACAAATGAGAATAATAATGCAAAAACTAAGACTCTGAGATTGTTAAAGAAAATAAGATTAAAAAGTTTGAATTGTTGTGCTGAGCTTCCAGATACTGCGTTATTTATTGCTTGTATTGTTGAAGATTGGGTGTGAAATAGGTTTGTTATTATATTTGAAGGTAATATTGTGTACCATAGAACAGACGATAGAGTTATTCCTAGAAACATATACATTAAGAATGTTATAGCTTTGTTATGTTCTTTGAGTAAAGATGCTTCTTTGTGAATTATTAGATCTTTACTTTCTTCTAATTCTAGTGTTTTATGAGTTAAAGGTATTGCTGCTAGTACAATTAAGAAAACCATGACTAATGATGCTTGGTCTTTGAAAATCCATAATGCCAATAAGATTCCTATTGATGAATAGGCAAAACCAATAAAAAGCATCTCCCATGGTTTTTTTTCTGCTTTAAGTGGGAATAATAGAGATTCAAGTACCATAATTGAGTTTTGGGTTTTATCTATATTTATATGTTTTGAAAATTGGTTAAAAGTATGTTGATTTCTTAAAATCGAAAAACTTTTATATAAAATTGGTTCCTACATATTTTGAGGTGGGTTTAATGGCAAGAAAAAAAACACAGAGTGCAAAGATAAAATCAGATACTAAGCTTTCATATACAGAAAATAGAAGTGTTCCTTCTTATGTTCTATACTTATTAGTTGTGGGACTAGTGGTAGCAATAGGAGTTAGTTTTTTTTCGTTAAAAGGGTATTCAGACTTAAAAAAAACAATAGAACCAGTATCTATTGATTTGGATAAATTTTTAGGAATGGTAACTGCACATACAGAGTTAGAGAGTTTTAAGGATGTATCTCCTACTAATATTTTACAAGTCAATAACAATAACCTTGCGTCTTTACAAGGTCAAATACAAGGACTTAATATTAATCATATTGGGAAGTTTTTAATCCAATATTCTGATAGGATTGTGTTGTTTGATTATGAGAATGATATAGTTGAAGGGCAAATTCCATTAGAGCAGGCTCCCACATTACCCGAAGATTTTTTGGGTAAGCTTTATGCACACACTGAGATTTCCTCTTTGCAAGGTGAAAATCCTGTAGGTGGTGTTCTTGATTCTGGTTCATTGAATACTTTGAAGGAACAGTTTCCAAGTGTGTATGAAAATGCTAAAGAAGGAGATTATCTGTTGAGATATCCAACTGCATTAGTTATATATGATTATGGAAATGATCAGTTAGTTAATGCTGTTCCTTTGGAGCAGGGTTAAATCCAATTTTATTGGTGCCGAACTCTGTTCGAGCATTTTATTTTTTTATTTTAATTTAGATACTAAAATTTCTTTTAATTTGTTTACTATTTCCTTAATTTTATCTTGATTTCTATTTAGGTAATCACTTTCAATAAAAAATCCCTTATAGACTATTTTATTTCTTAATTGTCTGAGTTGATCAATAAATAATATCTCGGATTCAGGAAATTCATCATAAAACTCTTTTAAGAATCCTATTAATACTTCATGACTCAAGGTTTTATAACCATCTACAGCAATCAAAGCAGTAATAATTTCTTTTATGATTTCATAATAATCTTCTATCACAAGTGAAGCAAATTCTTCTTTATTGAGCATTTTAACAGCTTTTATTCTTATTTCTACCATTTTTAGAATAGATCTTGCCATTTCTAAATCTTGCTTAACTTTCCTTATTTCTCTCTGAGATTGATTCCATTCTTTCATTAATACACCTTCAAATATCCATATATTACTATTCCGTTAATTATATTATTTAATAATTCATTTGGTAGATTTTTTGTAGAACTTTCATATAAAATATTTATTTTTCTATTTAGTTTTTTCTCAAATTTCATTAAATTAACAGGCTTTTTTTTTGATATAATTAATAGGTCAATATCACTATTCTCAATATCCTCTCCTCTTGAGGCAGAGCCAAATAGGATTATTGCATCGGGTGTAAATTCTCCCTCAAGAAATTCCGTCAAACCACTTTCATGAATTCTTATTATTATGTCATTTCTTTTGTAGAGCTTAAATATTTCATTATTAGTTGCTATGTAACTCGGATATATACCTTCTTCTATTTTTTCAATAAGATCTTCTTTTACTAATCTTTTTATGTGGAGTGTTACTGAGGGCATTCCAAGTTTAACTAGTCTACAGATTTCTCTTAATTGAAACCTTTTACTGGGAAAATCAAAAAAAAGCTGCAATATCTTATAAGTGGTATAATTCTTTATCATGTGATATAATAATATGTCATGGGATATATAAATTTATCGGTATTTGAATGTTCTAAGTAATTTTGTGTAAATCAGAAAACTAAAGGATGGGATTATTTGTTAAGGTTCTCAATTGCATTGAAAACTACTAACTACCCAGTATATTCGATCCTAAATCTTGAAGCATCCGCTATAGTAAAGATATCTTCATACCCATCACCCACTTCACTACAGGATACTTGTAGTTCTTCATTTTCTTCCATGTAAACATCCATAATTGCACTCATACAAGTTTCTCCGTCTGGATCCCATCGGCTGTACCCATATGCTCCTGAACCTGTCACTTCAGCATTAGTTGATCCATCACCAAGTTCTAAATAACATCTTGGAACTACTCTATTGTTATTTGCATCATTATGATCTATACATACATCAAAGTAAGCAGTGTACCAACCAGTATGACTTACTGTAACATTTGAGTTATCTCCACTAGTTGCATGAGTGAAATACGAACCTTCTCTTAATTCAGTATCAAATGGTATTGGTACTGGTCCAGAGGCAACTGTTGGGACTTGTAGGCCACCCGTAGCGTCGTAGGCAGAAAAAATATTTCTTCCACCATGAAGTGTACCTCCACTTGATGCTGTTATATTAAAGTCTCCATTTTCATATAATATAGCTCCAATTGCAGAACCAGCACCCCTTAAAAACCATGTTTCTCCACCATCTACGTGTGGTCCGATTCTAAACCTTCTTTCATCATGATTCCAATCCATATATGCCCCTGCTTCGTCTGATGGTGTTCCAAATGCTAGTCCTGGAGGGTTTGAATCCGAACTACTTAAAACACTTATTCCAGGAGTTGATCCTTGTACAATTAAATCATCCTTAGTTGAAGAAGGGGTTATATTTGTATCAGATGTTGTTATGTTTACTTGTGCATCTATAGTTACTTCACCAGTAGGACCATCGATACCCATTCTTTTTGAACTACCGCTGTCTCCACCAGAGTAAAAATTAATACCCCAGTGTGTACCATCACTTTCCTTACCTCCGTAAATTAACAAATCATCTTGATTTATATTAGCAACTATTTTTGAAGCATCTGTCATATCGTTTGTTGCGTTTAATTCTATTGCAGGAAATTGAGTATGCGTTACTAAAATACCTTTTGATGAATCTCCTGCTACATGCAATGGTTGTATTGGTGAATCTGTATTTATTCCTATGAATCCAGTATCATAATCCATTGAAAAGTCATCTAATCCTTGTGATGGTCTATATAATAAGAACGGTCCACCGTCATCTTTTTGTCCCATTAGAAAATCAGAAGCTTCATCACTACCTTGAAATAATACTTGATTGTCTCCATCTCCTCCACCATTTACTAATGCTAAATATGAGTTTCCACCGTTATCTCTTACCATCAAGTTACCATCTACGTAAACAGCTACACCTGAATTGTTTACTATTAACGTACCTACTATATTCATTTCTGCTCCACCGTTTTGTTGTCTTGCACCTATTGTTATGTTTGCATTAGGAAAGTTCATTTGAGAAGCGTTTATATTGAATACATCTCCATGATCTGGATCTGATGTTATATTCATTTCTATTGTTCTACCACCTCCATCTCCAGATGTCCATCCCATTAAACCATTTCCAGCTAGTTGGAATCTATCTGTTGTATCTGCATCTTCTCTTATCCTTAACCCGACCCCTTGTCCTGTTTCATCTATTATTTCTATTTGTGCGTTATTATTTATCTGTATCGCCCTATTTGAATCTGTATCGTTGAATACTGTTATGCTGTCTGAATTACCTGAAAGTTCTTGAACATAGAATTCTGTTGTTGGAGTTGTTGTTCCAATTCCGACTTCCCCTGCAGAGTCAAATGTCATAACAGTTGTTCCACTACCGCTTGTTTTTATAAACATGGAATCTCCTAGATCATCTTGACCATATGTTATAATCAAATCTTCATTAGAATCTACTATTATAGAAGCATCAGGATCCTCATCAGCACTTCTTGTGAAATTAATACCTCTTTCATAACCTCCTGATGTAGAAATTACTAAATAATTATCCTTTGTATCAGCACCATCCCCTATCTGCAATAATGAAAATGGAGCGGTCTGTCCGATACCAACTTGTTGTGATGTGTCAATTGTAAGAGCATCTGAACCACTAGTTTGTAATCTTAAATCCCCGTTTTGAGCATTTATCTCGGCATTATCTGCAGCCCTAGAATCTATAAACAGAACAGTCTGTCCATCATCTGTGAAGGCTGCAATATTTCCACTAGTTCCAAGTCTTTGAAATGTAGCTACATTTGCCCCATCCAAACCAGTAATGTCTAAAGCAGTTGTGGAATACAATGTACCTGTTATGTTAGCATCCCCAGAAACATCTAATGTGTTGTTTGGATTGGTATTTCCAATTCCAACATTGCCTCCTTTTGTTATCGCCATTCTTGTATTTGTTTGTGGTGCACCACCTTGAGCAAACATTAAGGAATCCTCATCCGAGTCATCTGGGGCTATTGTCCAAGTATCAGTTCCATCTAGTGCAAAAATTAATCTTGGATCTGTGCCTGCATCTATTCTAAGATCTGCAATTCCAGAAGTATCCTCTATTTCGAGATATGCGCTTGGATCTGACGTTCCAATTCCAACTTCTTTTGAAGTATTATCTACAAATAATATATTATCTGCCTCTCCAACTGTGAAATTTCCTGTGATATTAACCTTGCCTTTTACATCCAAAGCTGTTGCAGGTGATGTAGTTCTGATACCTACATTACCTGAAGAATCTATCAAGAAATTTTCATCACTACTGGTATAAATTGCCATAGAATTTTCATTATGATCATAAACAATCCTACCAATACCTGCAGTTGCATCATCTCCAAAAAATATTGCAGCTTGTTGTCCATTATCTGTCATTAAAGTCATTCCAACATGTTCATTACTTTGGACAACCAAATCATCAGCTTTTTCATTAATACTAAAACCATTGTCGTTCTTGCATTACCATCATTGCCACCTGTTCTTGTTCCAAATTCTAACCTGCTACTAACACCTGCATTGACTGCAATAGATTTAATATAATTAACAATTCCAGACCCGTCTGCTGATGTATCTAATGCCGAAAATAACAACTCACCATAACTATTGTCAATGTTAATGCTTCCGTGTGAATTATTTATAAGAATTTTGGGAGAATCTACTGATGTAGCACCGTTCCCTTCTACTATCAACTCATGTGCTGCTAAGCCACCAATGATATGTAGATCACCTTGTGGTGTTGCTGTTTTTACCCCAATTTTAGAAGCAGATGCATCTACAATAAGCATATTTTGTGCAGTTCCTCCGTCATTTATCCAAAAATTAATATCTTTATCTAATAATAAATTCTCTATATTTAATTCTTCATTTACATCAAGAACAATTCTAGCGTCAATAATATCGTTTGTACCTCTCATAAAGGATAAATTAGCATTTCCTACTCCAGCTTTATGTATAGCAATATGTCCTTCATTACCTGTTGCATCAGTACCAACGTGGAGTTTCGCTAAAGGAACATCAGTACCAACACCTACATCACCATTTTGATCTACAGTTAAGCCATCTAATCCACTTGTAGATCCATTGAGATGAATAATAAAAGCCCCGTTATTGGTAGCACCCCCCGTCATACCTGTTTCAAACCAATTGGTAACATCTGTATCGTCATCCTAACTATTGGATTTGATCCAGCCCCAGGTGTATCTTGAGTAGTTGCGAAATCGAGAGCCATACCTCCTTTGGTGTCTCCACTATAGCCTTCAGTAGCTCTTCCCGCTATAGCTGCTAACAATTTTGGAGGATTAGTAGTAACATCATCCTTATTCATAAATTTAATAGCAGGCGTATATCTGTTTGCTGCATTCACAGTTCCAGATTTACCAAAAATTAAATCTACTCCGGCCATACCTGGTTTAATTATATTATAACCAGCAGCATCATGATCTATTTGCATCCTAACATCTTTGCCTTCAAGAGTAATATTACCTCCCTCGACAGTAACATTTCCAATAACATGCAGGGGACTGCCAGGTGTAGGTGTTCCTATCCCCACTAGAGCAGAAGTACTATCTACAAACAACGCACTAGCTCCAGTATCGGAATCATTAACACTCAAATTCCCAGATACAACTAACCTTTCCGAAGGTGTTGTTGTATTGATCCCGACATTTCCAATTGTGGTAATGTACAAAGCTGAAGCATCATTTACGAATAAATCTAAACTTGATGATCCATTTATCATTAGGTCGGTAAACCTCATTTGCTGGAATCCTTTTATTATGGATGCTGAAGCAAATGCTGACAATAGGATTAGCATCCCCAATGTTAATATTATTTTTATAGTCTTACGTCTCATTTTTATCACGTCTCCGCTATTCTGTATATGTTAATTGAAGTTCCTCCATGGATC
>CEPX01101685.1_pt1 | contig 25159 bp, 33 predicted proteins | sample 361361 | NCBI WGS metagenome assembly CEPX01 (sample SAMEA2619974, study PRJEB7988) | marine metagenome | biome: marine biome (ENVO:00000447); feature: mesopelagic zone (ENVO:00000213) & marine oxygen minimum zone (ENVO:01000065); material: "saline water (ENVO:00002010), including plankton...
GATGTCCTGCCGCACTATCCACCCGTCGTCACAGAGCGCGATGGCAAGGCGATGCGGCACTAGCATCTTGCACTTAGGGCGAAACCCCGTCACATATCGGTGCTTCGTCGCCCCCAACCCCTCGGGAACGCGTGAAGCCGCCCCTAATGCCGTTTGAGCATGGTGGCGCGTATAGCCTGCTCCTGCGAACGAGTCCCCAAGATTGAGGAAACACGTCCCGTCGTCACGCAGCACGCGCCCCACCTCCCGCATCACGCCCACCATCGTCGCCAGGAAGGCGGCCAGCGAGTCCTCTGAGCCGATCTGCCCCTCTACCCCGTAGTCACGTAGGCCGTAGTAGGGCGGGGACGTAACGACGCACTGGACCGAGGCGGACGGTAGGGGGATTGCTCGCGCGTCGCCGACTACGACTGGCATAGGTGGCTCCTACACGTGAATGGTCATCTGCGAATCTGGACTCTCGCCGTGGTCTTGGAAGTCCTCGATGTTGCGTAGGTGGATGAACTGCGCGGCCCTCATTGGGTAGTATATCCGCGTCTCACCCGAGCGCCACCCGTGGGCCAGGAGCAGCGCGACCCACTTCTTGTATCCCTCGACGTAGGCCGTGCGTCCGCGGAGCTTCTGAGGGACTGCATGGCGCGGCCTATCGGTCGTGTCCTGGTCGTGGTGGCGTCGTGAGGCGTTTGACGATGTGTGCGTGAGGCCGTGGAGCAGCATCTCGCCGTCGTCAGCGTAGAGAATCTGGAGCTTACGGAACCCCAGGAGGAGATGCGAGACCTCCGTCCCAAACCGCACGACAACCGACTGCGTGCGGTTCTCTCGGTCGGTGTCGCCCCTGAACGTGATGGCGACCTCATACGGCTCGATGACCGGGAGGCCGCGCTTGTTGACCTGCCGCGCTCCCACGGGCGTCGTGAGGCGCTTGACGATGGTCTCTATCACCCGGTCGGCCATCCGGTCGGCCTTGTCCTCGTCGGTTCCGAAGCTCGTCACGTCTCTAGCCATGTGTCTGCCTCTCATGTAGGCATTGTCTCGGGCCGCGCGTCATACGCCGCCCCTCCCCAGTCCGCCGTGGGGTTGAGGACGATGTCCTCCGTCTTCGTCAGATACATGCACGCGTAACGCATGGCGTCCATGCCGTGATCGTTGATCTTGATGGGGGCCTCGGTCTCTGCGCGGTCGCCCGCGCCGGACTTCCGTTGGTATATGGTGATCTCGTCCTCGGTCGACGTGGGGCGCTTCGCAGCGTTCAGCCGAGGATCCACCTGGACCGTGCATCCTCGGACGATGTATAGCCGAGCGCGCCCCGTCTCGGGATGGATGGTCAGGCGCTCGCTGACCTCCTTGATACCGTTCTCTACCGACTTACGCGCGGCCACCGTCTGGATGTTCGCGTTCTGCGACAGCTCCGCGCGGCCGTCCGCGTCGTGGTCCGCTACGGTCGCCTCGATGCTCTCTGCGCCAACCAGGCCCTCGTCGTCGGGCGGATACGTGCTCAGCTCGTGGATCATCGGCCCCAGCGTCGAGTTGAGCAGACCAGTGTGATAGACCTCCCGATACAGATACATCTCGTCATCGGGGGAGATGGCCCACCACTGAATCACGCAGGGATTGTTGAACCCGAAGTCCACGGAGCGGATACGTCGCCACTCGCGGGGGATGTCGAACGGTGAGACCAGGTGGACGGCCGTGTCAAACTCGGGATATACCAGACCCTCGAACGACACGTCCCACGATCCCTCGAGGAGCATCTGACGCCAGCGGTAGGGCAACGACTCCAACCGCGCACGATAGGTCGGGTCCGACTCAACCAGGGTGGGGTTGTCATCGAGCCGTGCGGGGATGAACTGCCGCGTCCGCGCGCCGGCGGTTCCCCAGGGGACACGCTCCTCATCATCCTCGCCGACACGCCGGAACCACCCGAACTCGTAGGGGTCCAGGGCGCTGACAAACCGCTGCTTGACCCATCCATGACCCACCTGGCCGGGGTTCGACGCGGCACGAATCTTGTTCTTGATCCCCGCCGTGTTGCGGTTCCTGGACAGCATAAATTCGTATTGGCGCTGCGTGAACGTGGTCAGCTCATCGAAGCCGATGAGGGCGAATTCAGCCGATTGATACTTGGCCATGTCGCGGTCGTGCTGCATGTGACCGAACCAGATCTCTGCACCGCTGGGGAAGCGCCAGCGGTTCGTGGCCGCGTTGAACTCGCCGATATCCGCGAACATGCGGAAGCTCTGGTCAATGAGCGACATCCGCAGCTCGGGATGCGTGCGGCGTAGGAGCAGGGCGCGGTATTGCGGATGCTTGATGTTGCGGGCCGCCTCGAGTAGCAGCGCCCACGACTTCCCGCCGCCGGCAGCGCCCCCGTAGAGGACTTCGTCCGCTGACGATTGCAAGAAGGCCCGCTGTGGCCCAGGGTGGGCGCGGTATTCAGGCATCGCTGGCCCTCACAATCCTACGCCCAATCCACTCCGCGACAGGGACTGTGACCGCGTTCCCAAACTGGGCATAGCGGGCCGTATCCGTTTGACAGTCGTTCCAGTGATCTGGGAACCCCTGTAACCTTGCGCATTCCGTTGGAGTGAGTCGCCTAACGCCCACGCCAGGGACGCCGCCGCCGTGTTGCTTTCGGAGCGTAGGGCAGATGTCCTCCTGGACGTCGAGATTCGGCGTTTCCGTCCACGCCAGCAAGGTCTCACTTGACGGCTCGTGCTTCCGACCTTCACCCCTCAGAAGCGTCCGCGCATGTCTTGGAATGAGAAGGTCATCCCCTACTCTGGGAGAACCGTCGAACCTGCTACGGAGCGTAGGGCATAGTGCAGGGACGCCGGTATCCGGTAACTGCGTTCTCTGGCGCGGCGTAGAATCCCTCGGCACGCTTTCGGGCTCAAGTAGTATTTCGGCTCCACGTCCGTCTCCAAGACTTCCGACAATGAACACTCGTCGGCGTCGTTGGGGAACTCCGAACCCCGCAGAGTTAAGCACCCGGTAGGCGACACCATACCCGAGTTCTGCCAGGCCCCCGAGGACTGTCCCGAAGTCACGTCCGCCGTTGCTGGATAGAAGGCCGGGGACGTTCTCCGCGATAACCCATTGCGGCCGAAGCTCTCGTATAACCCTAAGCATCTCGAACCAAAGCCCGCTCCGCTTTCCGCCCAGCCCCTCACGTCCTCTGCTATTCGCGTGACTGACGTCCTGACAGGGGAAGCCTCCGCAAACAACGTCAACTGCTGGAGCATCGCTCATCGTCCTAATGTCGGGGTAGATAGGTGGCTCTGGCCATTGGCGGCGTAACACCTCACGGCATCGCTTGTCGGATTCGCACTGCCAACGGACACTCATGCCCGCGCGTTCTAGGCCGAGATCGAACCCGCCGATTCCCGCGAATAGGCTACCCACAGTCATCGCCGTCCCTCAACGCTCGAGCCAGTCGACGGGTCATCGTGATGCACAGCGTCGCCAGGATCCACCACAGGCCGCCCGCCACACCCGCGAACCCGAACCCAAGGACAATCATCACGACGCTCACGCTGCCGGCAATCGCCCAGGGTCTTCGTCGGGGTGTGTAGGTCATGCGTTGGGGTCCGTCTCGGGTAGTGGAACCTCATCCTCCACCACGATAACTACGCGATCCTCGTTGACCACGTTCATGGACTGCGGCCGGTCGCGGTCCATGCTCGCCAGCATGATCCTGCACGCCATTAGACTTATCTGCGGGTCGCTCGATGCCACGTGGCCCAGGAGAACGGCCCAGACGAGTCCCCACGTTGCGCCTCGTAGCGTGTCCTGATGCTCCGCGTAGTAGCGCGCATACACGGGATCCGAGTATTGCCACCGCTGCACAGTCTTGGTGGCCACGCCGCCCGCCTTGGCAGCGGCCTCCTGCGACTTCCCCTGAACCCTGGCGAGTGCCGCGCGCCACTTGCCGGGATGCTCTAGGGCCGTGGGTAGTGCTGCGACATTATCCGACACGACCGTTACCCTCCGCGTGGGCGGAATCTGCGTGCCAGATCCTCGGCCAGTTCCGCCTTGTGTTTCTCGATGAGCGTCCTGAAGGCGGCGTCTTTATACAACCACTCCTCCAGCATCGCTGAGGAGCATCCCGCGGCCCTGGCCGCCTTCGTCCGGCTCCCGTGCTTGGCTAGGATGCGGGCCGCGTCGTCTCGCTGACGGTGGCGCATCTCGACTGCGTGGCGCTGACGATCGCGCCGCCTGTCCTTGTTCTCGTTGCGCGAAGTCTTCATACGCCTCCTCACACATCGAATCGCCTGACGCCTCGTAGTCGATCCCCAGGTTGTAAGGAGGATCTGTAATCAGCACCGCCGCCCTACCTCGGAGCGTTGCCGTTGTCGTCCGTGCGTCAGTAGCGTCCCCGCACATCACCCGATGCTCCCCGCAGAGCCACACGTCGCCGCGCTGCGTGATGGCGTCCTCTTGCACGTCGGGGACGTCGTCTGGGTCGCCCTTCAGCTCCCCCTTCTCATTCTCTTGGCGCTCCTCGTCCAAGCGAGCGCGTAGCTCTGCGAGTGCCGACCCATCGACGCCAGACTCGTGGAGACGTTCCCGGGCTTCGAGCCCCGCGAGCGTGGCCTCTAGGCGGGCGTCATCGAAGGATGACTCGTCGGTCTGGTGGTTGTGGTTGATCGCGTAGGCTTGCGCCGCCATCTCGTCGGCGAAGTCGTGGGGGATGGTTGGGATATCGTCCTCGCCCAGTTCGTCGCGCATGGCGTAGAACCGGCCCGACCCCTCCACGATGAGGAACGGCGGCTCCAGCGGCTCGTCGTTCTGAGTCGCCCATATCCCGACGGGGTCCAGCATCCCGTGCGTGCGTATGGAGTCCGCAATGCCCACGACGTTGTGCCCCGTGCGGGCGTTCCAGGTGGGCGGCGTCACGTCTGTCAGTGGTCTACGTTCGATCTGCACGTCGTTCTCCAGTTACGGGTCCAGTCGGAACACGGTCTGTCCGCGTGCTTCTTCCGCTTCGTCTCGGGCCGCTGCGTTCAGGCGCTTCCGCAGCTCGCCGGTCTCGCGTCCGTGGCATTGTCCACAGAGTATCCGCAGGTTATCCACACCGCAGGATCCCCCACCCTCGGACACCGGGACGATATGGTCGCACTCCCGGCCCTTCTCTCCGCACAGGGCGCATGTGAACTTGTCGCGGCGTCTGACGAGATGGCGCGCATAGGTGGGGTTCTGTCGGACACCCATCTCGTCGCGGCACTCAGGCGAGCAGAACGACCTACGCCCCGGAAGGAACGCGTCCGTCCCGCACCAGCGGCATAGGCGAGGCATCGCGTTAGGAATCGGGTCAGCCTTGGCGAGTGGGTTCCGTAGTGCTGTCCTGCGGATGAACCGCTCGCGCCACGCCACCCGTTCCGCCTCCAGCACGGCGTTCCGTTCAGCGTCGTAGGGCGCGTGCGGCAGGATGCGCTCATAGCGATGCACGAACAGCGTGAGCGCGATCACGGGATCATCCCACTGGTCCCAGCCGTTCACGATCAGACCCTTCCCGCTTGCCAGCGCACGATGGCGTCCATCAGTTCGCGCGTGAACTCCCACTCCATCCACTTCCGCCATGAGTCGACGTCGGCGCGAACCCTGCCCAACAGTTCCGGTTCGTCCAACATCGTGACCGGCACGACCTTACGCTGACAGTGCTTGAAGAGGACCGTGTCAATCGCCTTGTGCCTTGTCATACGCGCGCATCTGGATAGGATCGTGTCATAGGTGCAGCGGTAGTGCGGATCCCGATCCAGTCTCCCCGCCACGTGTGAGACGCGTTCCTTTGCAGCTCTCCGTATGCTGTCCTGCCAATAGGGATGTAGTCCCGGTGGCCTACTGTTCGGGTTCTCTCCGTTCATGCTCTCGCCCTGTTCATGCACGGCCCACACTTGGGCCACGGCTTCTCGATATGGTCATAACCAGGAGCGTAGTGGAGCTCGACCCGCTGATCCTTGTGGCCGCATATCTGGCACACGTCGAACAGGTCGTCATAGACCCGCGAGTAAGTTTTGCGGCCGTCGTCATATCGGAAGATGCGGGCCTCATCCCAGATCTCGGTGATGTCCGTGCCGAACTCCGGGCCGTTGTCGCCTTCGTAGATTGTGACCTTGGCGCGTGGGTTCTCACGGTCGATGCCAGCGTGGCGCGTCCTCACGCACAGGACATCGGGGTATCCATCCCGCTTGAGGATCTTGGCCGCGACCATGGCGTCCAGGACGGACGTCCCCATGTTGTCCGGGTCATACTGTCCATCGGTCCCACGCCACAGGTCGATGTAGATGGAGAGTGGACCCGTCTTGTCCGCGCGTGGATCCCACAGTCTGTGCTGCATAAGGTCCACGATCGCGCCCGCTTCCCACTTCTGATGCGCGTCACTGGAGCGCACGTAGCGCCCACTTGCGCTCTGCCGGCTGTTCTTCTTGGAGCGCACATCCCCTGGAATCACGAACACGGCGAGGATGTTGGTGGCCGTGTCTGCGTTGGTCATCAATCCGTCTCCGTGTGCTTGCCAGTCCATCCCTGTGCCATGAGCCACAACACCAGTCGACGGCGGGTCTTCTCGTCCGGGTTCTCCGTGTGGCCGCTCATAACGTGAGCGACCGTTGTGCCTGGTAAGCCCGCTTCCCGGCTGATGCGCGCGAGCGGGATCCCATAGACCCGGTGATAGGCTTCGACGGCGCGACGGAGTTCGTGGGGTCCAACACTCTCCCATGGTTCTCGCTCACCACTTCCGTCAATGTTTGCCGGCACGGCGTGGGCTCCCTTCCCCGCATGATGACCGTGCGCGCGGCGTTCTCCAGCTGCAAACGCCGGATCTCCGATGTCTGTTGTTCGATCACGCGCATGGCCCGTTGGTAGTTCTGCTGCAATTCGCGCATCTCTCGGAGAGTCGCATCCGTCATCGAGCCGCCCCTAATCCAATGTGATACCGGACCCTAGCCCGCCCCTGCTCCCGCTCTCGACGCCCCGGACCTTCTCCCCCGAACCACGTCCGCGCGTCCGAACGCGCCCTCATCCGTCGCGCCGCGCGGTTCTCACCTGTGAAGTGGTCCACATGACGGACGACGGCCTCACCCTTCACCCCGCCGGTGACACGAACGCGCCAGCGCCGGGACCGTCGGCCTTGTTCGGCCAGGAAGTTCTTGGGCCACCTTGTCGCCCATCGCTCCTCGGCCTCTGGTTGCGGTCGGTTACGCCATTCCTGCTCAGTCATGAGTCCCCTCTTCAAACGCCATCCGCAGAGCTTCCGTGGCCTGTGACTGCCACCACTCCGCGAGTTCGTCGGTGTCCATGTCTTGGGCAGCCCACGCGCCCTCGTGGTTGACACCGTCTTCCAGTCGCTCACAGGCGAAGTGATGGCGCGGCTCGCCAGAGCGGGGGAACGCATACGTCCCCACGTAGTGCCGCGTGCCGCCACAGTCGCACGTCTGCATCATTCCCCCGCCTCCGTGCGATGGTCGCCACCGTCGAGGTAGAACACGTTGGCCTGCGTCTGCCCGCGTAGCCGCGAGTAGATGGCGCCGAGGTTCACGCCGGCGGCGTTGGCCGCGCCGTCCGCCCGGTCAGCGAATTCCTTGAGTCCGAGGTTCGTGGTGATGATGGTGGGCAGACCCTTCCGGTCACGGTGGAACACGAGCGCGCCCAGCGTGTCGACAACCCACGGGGTCGCCCGCTCTTGTCCCAGGTCATCCAGCACCAACACATCCGCCTGCTTGCAGCGGTGAAGCCACAGCCCGCCCTCGGAGCCCGGCCCGTCCTCGAAGCTGTCGCGCATCTCTGCCAGGAACTCGGGGACGTTCGCAAACCTGATGCTGATGCGCGGGTCCGTCACCGAGCGGAGCATCGAGACCGCGAGGTGCGTCTTGCCGCAACCGTTGGGGCCGTGGAATATCACGCCGTTGGGCGTGCGCGGCTTCCCGTCCTTGGCGGCCGCCCTGTAACGGTTGACCCACTCACGCGCGCCCTTGAGGGCGTCCTTCTCTTGACCCGTCGTCGCGGTGTAGGACGTGAACATCATGGCGGCCAGGCTTCCCCCGAACTGCTCACGGATCTCGCCGTCTATCTGGAGCGACGTCCGCGGCTGACGCCCTGCGCCGGCCTCCGCGTCCTGGGCCATCTCAGCTCGGTGTTGGTCGACCGTCAGACCACGACCTTCGGCCTGCCGGCGCTCAAGCTCGGCCTCATCGAGTGCGTATTGGGCAAAGCGTTCTTTGTATCCGGCGAGAGACTTCCCTGCCGCGATCGACCGCATCTCGTTCATGCGCTCATCCCCTGTCGTGCCCGCGCCCGCTCACGCATCGCCTTTGCCATGGCGGCCTCGGCGGCGTGGTCGGAGTGTTGGTTCAGCATACCACGGTCGTCGTGCGCCCGCCTACGCGCCACGGGGGCCGGTCGGCCGGCCTGTGCGATATAGGGCAGGAGGAAGTTGATGGACTCGATGTCTTCGCTCATCTCGGCAGCCTTCGCCTTGCAGGCGTCGATTACGGTCTCGGCCGACACCCCCCGATCAAACGCCGCCTTGATGACCTGCTCGGGCTTCGACGGTGGGGGCCGATCATGCACCACGAAGCCGTGAGCGATGAGGAGATGCTGCGATATGGCCTGCTTGAATCGGATGTATTCCCCAGCGCGCTCTCTGCGCTGCTCCCCCTCGTGGGGGGTAGGGGGGTCTGGAGGGGTAGGAGGGGTAGGAGGGTATGGGACGCGCGCGTTCTCTTTAGGGGTTTCCCAATCTGATGCGTTCGATTCGTCAGATTGGGAAACCGGACGTTCAATCTGAGAAACCGTCTCGTCAGATTGGGAAACCAGTGATGGCCTAGGATACGCGCCTTCGATGTTGCAGTGGAAGGAATACTCAGTGGCCACCTTGCGCCCCTCGGAGTCGTCGAACTGGAGGTAGCCGCGACGCCGTAATTCACGCCTCCAACGATCCGCCGACGTGGGCGATGTCAGCGCCAGATCTCCGAGTTGTGCGAGTGTCATTCTGAACCGGCTCGGCTCTCTTGGATCTTCCCACTTACAGTCGGCTCGGAGGACGAGCGCCGTGAGAAGTTGAAGCGGCCCGCCGGTGAGTCCCGAGCGCCCATCATACAACGCCTTCAGGACGGCGAGGGCCGGGATGCCGTTTGCTTTGCGTGGCCTGTGTTCTTCGACTGTCGTTACCGTTTTGCTAGTTGCCATCGGGCATGGCTCCGTCTGCGTGGAACTTCTGGTGGCAGCCTGAGCATAGCACCGTCAGATCAGCCGGGTGCTCCTCGCCACGTCGATCGTAGGTTCGATGATGAACTTCGAGCCGCTCGCGTGAGTTGCAGACTTGGCATCGCCCGCCTGCCGCCTTCCTCGCGAGCTTGCGGACGCGATCCCAGTGATCACTTCGTAGGTAGTCTGAGTAAGGCATCCGCTGGAGAGTCCGTAAAGCGTTCGCCCTGCGCTCCTCCTCCTCTTGCCGAAGGGCGTCCTCGTGGGAGCAGGCGGCGCAGCGGTGCATGGGGGACGGCCCTTGCCAGAGCGCGGAGCGTGATGAGACAGGAACTAGGCCGCCGCACGAACACCAGGGCATCCACTTCGGCCCGACATAATCCATGAACGTCGGCCCGCACTTCATCCCCACTGCGCCCGCGATCACGGCCACGCGTATATCGGGGCCGAACGCCCAGTAGAGACGGTATACGATGCTGTGCCGATCTTCGCCGGAGAGCCCCTCCCTTTGGACGGCTGCCAGCACTTCATCCGCCACGGCCAACTCCGCTTCAACGAACCGCGTTGCCGCCTCTCCCAACTCTTGGAGGCGCTCCTGCACGCCCCCGAGTCCTGATGTATCCATGAGCTAGTTGCCGCCTTGCTGTGGTATAATCCGATCAGCTAGTTGCTGATCGTCGGCTCCTCACGCCTATCGTGGGGAGCCATCTTTATGCCGTCTGCTTCCTCGGACGCCCCGGCTTGATGAACGGCCGGACCTCGTTCTCAAACCGTAGACGCTCAGCGTCGCTCACGTAGAACGGTTGCAGGGGCGCGTGTTGCTCTCCCCTGAGCTTCCCGTCCACAATGTATCTCCTCACCGTCTGGCGTGTCACGCCCCACAGTGCCACGAGATCCTGCACGCTCCATCGCCTTGGCTCCCTCATCGCGCTGCTCCTTCCTGAGAGATCCTAACATATCCCACATACCGCGTCAAGCGTATCAAGTATCGGCCCTGCGCGGGGCATTTAGCCTTGCAACCCGTGTCAGGGGGAAGTAGTATCTATGGTGGACGCGGGAACCGGCACAACGAGGAGAACGAGACGTGACGAACCTAGAAGCACTGACGCAGAGCCGCAAGCAGATCCAGGCGACAATCAACCGCATCAGCCGCGTGTCGTCCACGCTGAGCGGTGGCATCGGGCGCGTCCACGAGACGCAGCGCGACACTCGCGAGAAGGTTGGGCGCATCCTCGACGGCGACTTCCTCGAAGACAACGCAGCCTCCGACTACCTCTACCAAGCCCTCGACGTGATCGACGCCGCGATCGCCGCGCTGCCCGAGTGGAGCGTAGTGGCCGGTGACGAAGTGCAGCGCGTAACGTAACGACGACGGCACGGGCCGCATCCGGGCGCCCCTCAACGAAGGACTCACGACATGGCAGCGACGGTAGTGACGATCAAGGACGTGGCGGCATTCGATGCAGGCAAAATCAACGGTGCCAACGTAATCCCCTGGGGTAAGGAAGTGGGCGGGCAAGCCGCCGCCGCAGAGGCCACCGAGTTTGCAGACGGCTACATCCTCGCGCGCTACGGGTTCAATATCCGAGAGCGTAGCCACATCACACACAGCGTCAAGGTGGCGCATAGGGCGTTCTTCCTCGGGCATCTCGTGGGGACAGGCGCGGTGACAGTGGCGTAACACACGAACGCCCTGGCGGGTAGAAGGTGGAGCCCGCCAGGGCACTCAATATCGCAGTGCTGACTACGGGAAGGATACCAGATGCGCGAGGCGAAGCAGAACCCTCTCCACATCGACGCGCTCACCACCGCGATCATCGCGGCTCGGGAGCGGCACGGGCAGACGGGCGAGCGGGTTCACGTTTACATGGACGGGGATCGCCCCACCACGACGACAGGCAGCCGGCCGCGCGGCAAGGGCCGCGTGTGGACGTTCGAGGGCGGAAACCTTACCCTACGAGCGCGGAACGTGATCGACATCCGCAACGTGAAGACGATCAGCGAAGGGGACGCATGATGGCGACGTATGAGCAGATAGAGGCGCTCACGGATGCCCTGACGGCCGCGAGGACTGCGCGCGTAGCGATGCGCGAACAGTGGAAGGAGATCAGCCTCCTGGCTCGGGAGATGGAGATCGAGACGACGAACGGCGACATCCACGAGACGATGCACCGCATCTACCAGCACGACGTGAACGCTACGATCGACATCCAGAGCGTCGAGGACGCCGCAGATCGCGCGCTCATCGACTACTACGACGAGCGCGAGCGGATCACGGAGCTCGTGTGGAAGGGCGCTCACCGCGTCACGCAGGAGCAGCGGTTCAGCGGGCCGGTTGAGGACATCATCCGAGGGGGCGGCGACGATGGAAGGTAAACTCCTCAGCACGGCGACGCGCCATGTCGTGACGACGAACGGCATACGGCTGGAACTGGCGCAGGCCACACGGAACCTCACCACCGCGATAGGGGCGGTTCACGACGACGACAAGCGGCTCGCCGTGGCCCTGCTCCGGCCCCTTGGGGACTCGCTCAAACGCTTCGAGGAGGCACTCGCGGCGATCGACGAGGATCTCGCGAGCATCTACCGTGCGCAGATCGACGACGGCCCTCGCGACGTCGCCAGCGAGGAGGCCTCGCGGTGACGATCACACGAATCGACGATCACGTTCGGATCTCCTGCGTCCACGACGAGTCCGCCATCATCCACCGCGCCCTCGCTCATCGGGAGACGAGGGCGCGGAGGGAGTTGAAGGCCTACGTCGCGAACGCCGGGGAGGGGACGATTAGGGCGGGGTTCTTCCGCTCGACAGTGCTACGGTGGGAACGTCTCCGCGAACTCGTCGAGGCGATGCGCTCCGATCAGATTCACGCGGCCAGCCTGAGTCTGAAAGACGCCGTGGGAATCTCTGACGCCCTCCGCTCCCTGCTCGACTTCGAGAAGCGCGAGCTCCTCGATCCGAAGCTCACGCTCGCGGAGTCCGCCGACGCCGCACTCATCCGCCACGAGATACGCAAGGCCGTCGGCCTAACCTCGAAGGACGAAGACGCATGATCGCAGAACTGCTGAAGAAGCTCATCACGCCCATCCCCGCGCGCCTCGTCGAGCAGCGCCCCGGCGCAGGCGGGCGGAAGCTCGATTACGTGGAGTGGCACACGAAGTGGCTGCGCGTTCTCGCCGTCGCGCCGGATGCCTGCTGGGAGATCGTTCAGATACTCCCGCACTCGGACGGATGGATCGTCACGGGCCGCCTCACAATCGCGGGCGTCTCTCGCGATGGCGTCGGCTTCGACAAGCCGAAGACGCAGACGGACAAGAAGACGGGCGACACCGTGGCGCAGGAGTCGGACAACGGCGTGAAGGCAGCCGCCACTGACGCGCTCTCACGCGCCTGCACGCTTCACGGCATCGGCCTCGAACTCTACGGCGCGGATACGTCGTGGTTCCAACGCGACAGAGAGGCGAACGGCGGGGGCCAGGAGTCCGCTGGTGACGATGAACCCTCGGGGAGTAGGCAGGAACCCGCCCGAGAGCCTCCGGCGCAACCACGGGCGGCTGAGCGCGCCGAGGATGGGCAGCCGGCGTTCTACGATACCGCCGACGAGAAGCGGGCCATCGAAGACGCCCGCGAGGAGGTAGGCGGCCCGCAGAAGCCGGCGGCCGAGATCGGGCTTCTGTCCGACGCGGCAGCCGGGGCCCTCATGTCCGCTATCCCCGACGACGACGTGACGAGCCGCCGCAGGATCGAATACGATCTGCGTGAGCGCCTCGGAGTATCGATGCCGATCGTCCTCGCACGCATGGAGGAGGCCGTGGGCAGGCGCGGAACGCCAAACGCGTTCGAAGCGCTCCTACGGCAGGGAAAGGGGCAGGGCGTCACGCTATCGAAGGAATCGCTCTTGCTCCTGCTCCATCTGCTCGTGTCGAAGGATATGTGGCAGCAGGGCGGCCCCCGCTCGGTGGCCGCATACTTCGTAGACGTGAAGGCGGGAGAAGCTGCATGACGACTGGCGCAGTGCGAACGGCACAGGAACGATGCAGCGTCCGAAGGGTGAGCTGATGAGGACATTCCGCCTGACTGGGCGCGGCCTCACGAACCCTCACGACCCGGAGAGCGCGTATGTGCGGGTTCTCCGGGTCCAGTTGTCCATCCTGCACGCGCTCACTCAGGCCGAGACCCTGGAGCGGGAAGTGGCCCGCGAGTTCTGCGGCGCGTACGATCTCGTGGAAGATCTCTCACACTCCTACGCATCCGCCGGCCGCTTGGCCGCGGCACTGCAACCGAACAGGGACCGCTATGCTAGTTGAGTGCGTGGAACGCAATGGCGTGGAGCGGACGCGCCTCACGATGGGCGAAGACGAGCAGGGAGCCATATACGACGCCCTGGTCGACCGCTGCGAAGCTCTTGACTCCCAGTGGACGCATGGCGACTGGGGAACACCCAAGGCCCGCAATGCTAAGCGCGCCCTGCCGGCGTTCCGCTTGCTGCGGGACACGCTCCACGCCGCGGATGGTGTGGTTGTCATCTCCAACCGGGACGCCACGCGGATCATGGATGCCCTCTACTTCCAAGCGCGGTGGATGGAGAAGTTGCCCCACGCCGTCGACAGGGCGCGGCTCAGCATGGAGTTCAGGGCCGACATGCTGCGCCAGATCGTCACGCTGCGGCCGGATCTCGCCGCTGTGGCGGACCTCCACGACCGCGAACTCGCCAACACTTAGCCGGCCGCCACCGCGCGGGGTTGGCGACCGGGGCCCGCGCGGTCTACTGTCTAGGATGGCGCCCTTGTGACGGATGCCAGGTGGTCATGTGCGGGGTTCGAATCCCTGGTCCGTCCACGCGGGAATATTCCTGTCCGGTAGACGGGAACCACGTGCCAGTCCTTCGGGTCGGGGGTCACACAACGCCCCCGATCCTATTCACGCACGGGGCGGATGCCTCCCCGACAGGTAGAACGTCTGTTCTAGTCGTCACGGTGGGCAACATGACTACCGGCCGCCTCGAGGACGTGGCGATACGCGGGCGTCTCCGTGAGCAGTTCGACCTCCCATGACCCCACGCCCAGCGATCGCGCTATTTCCGCGTTCTTACGTCCCAGGACGCTCATGGTGGCGATGCGTGCCAGAAGCTCGGGCGTGGGGTCTAACGTCCGTGGGGAGGGCGGGGCGGGCGCGCTGGGCCCTTCGCGGCGTTCTTGAACGGACGCTAGCAGTTCGTCCTCGGCGTCTTGCAGGGACATATCGCCCGAGCGCAGCGCCTTCACGCTTTCGGAGGTCTCGATGAGGGCCTTAGCTACTGCGGTGGGGGACGCCTTGCCGGCCTGGATGAGCGGGCGGACCTTCGCGAGAAACACCGTCGCACTCCCCACGATGGTCGTGCCAAGGGCCGCCGCCTCTTCCCACCCCAGTTCCGGCAGCACGCCGACCCTCGACAGGAGCAGGATCACGCAGGCGACCGCCGTGGCAACGTAGAAGACGAGACCTATCCCAATACCCATACCGGGAGGATAGCACGCCCCGCGTTGCTACTCAGGCCCGTAGATGCATGACATGAGAGCCGACGCTGATGAGGCGGGAGGCCATGTCTTCCTCGGTTGTCCCCACAACGGCGTTGGCTCCGAACTTGTTAAGCACTCCCCAGCCGGAGAGATCCCCCGGCTGCAACAGCCGCCCCCAATGACCAGCGCGGGCCGAGGACACCGTCCCAATAACTCTCCAGCGACATGCGATGCCCTCCCCTGATGACGTTAGAGGCGGCCGGCTCACTCACGCGAGTATATTACACGTGCGTAAGCACCTGGACCTGAGTTGTGGAACTCGTCACGGTGCCTGTGCACTTCACGCTCACCTGTAGCTTCTTTGCGGCGAGCACGCCTCCGCTCTCGGGCAGCTCGATGGCGAACTTCCCCGTCGCCGCGAACGTCCACTCTCGGAGCGTCCCGTCGGCGGGGTCCAACGTCTGAGCCCACTCAGACGAGCCCGCCGCGGTGTCCGTGTCCTCCGGTGACAGCTCGACCTTGATCTCGATGCTGGTCGAACTGCCCTTCGTGTAGTCCACGATGATCGTGGCGCCGAGGGCTTTCTCGGTGTCGACCTGCGTCCCGGCCACATAGCTGTTGGTGAGCGCCAATGCTGCGCGCACCTCGGTCGGTCCTGATATGTTCGACATGAGTTCCCCTATTCTGCCCGTGCCAGCGCAACCGTGGGCGCGTTCGTCAGAGACCCCGCTGCAACCGCGGCCTCGAACCCCAAGGCCTCGACTAGCAGGTGTTGGTTGTGATCCAAGGATGGATAGATCCCGGCGTCTTCGATGGTCCCCAGGTCGGTCCAGGCCTGGCCGAACGTGTCGGCGCTCTCAGGGATGGCCGTGACGTTCCGCCCTTCTCGCTCGGACAGATTGTGGGCAGCGATGGCGTCCGCGAGGACGCGGTATACGCCCACGATGTTGCCATCATAGGCGGGCGCGCTGCCGGCCCCCGTTGACGTGCCTGAGACTACGAACAGCATGGGGCTCTCCTTTACGCGTCGGTGAACAGGGCCTCGATGGCCGGCAGCATGATCCGATGCACGACCTCGTCCTCTGTGAGATGCGCGCGGGCGAACTCACGGCCAGCCTGGGCGATGCGTTCGCGCTCGTCATCCGCCTGTAGATAATGGCGCACCTTCTCCACGCAGTCGTCAATGTCGGAATACGTGACGATGTGTCCCCCGTCCTCGAGCGCGCGGGGCTCTCCGTTCACCTCCCACGACTCTCCCACTGACTCGGCGTTATCGGTTAGGCACATCGTTCCCGTGAGCATAGTCATCGGAACACGGTCAGACCAATATCCCGAGGGAGAGATGATCGGATTCGGGCCTATGGCGGACGTGTTCACGACCATTTTGGCCATTCGCACCGCCATAACGGTCTCATGGACGCTCGTCTCAGGGCGTATATAGGGGATGAGGGCGGCGTCCGCGCGGCACCATCCGTTGAGTTCGGGGTCGGGGTGGCCGCCATAAAGCCGGAAGTTGGTTATCCCACCATCGAGTAGAGCGAGAGCAAGTGCCGTCCGATCAATGTCTGTCGGGTGGGTTGTCGGGCCATACATTGTTGCCCAGGGCAGAAGAACGTCACACGTGAGCCGCGGGTAGCTCGCCGAGTCTGGCAGGTCACAGATCATCGGCGTGGCAAAACTCGGGTAGTATACCGCGTTGGTTCCATACTGCCCCATGTGCTCCACGCTCGCCTGACACTGGCAGAGCAGCATATCGAATGCCGCCCCCTTTTCGACCGCGCTCATGTCACGGACCAGCCCCTCCCACAGAGCATAGGGATGGTATTGGGACAGTTCGACCAATTTGACCGTAGGGTGTTGGTCGCGGAACGTCGCAACATGGTGCAGCGTAGGAAAGAACGCTGGCAGACTCCATGCCAAAACCACGTCCGGCCTCTGGACATCCACGCGCCGCAGAAGCGTCTCGAACACGTGCTCCACCCCGTCGACAGCGGGGTCATCCCTCACCTCATCCTGGATGGCAAACCTTGGAAACACGCTCACGCTATGCCCCGCTTGCCGCAACCCCTCGTGAATCCCGCTGGAGCACCTATCCGACATCGTGTAGTAGATCCCAAATAGCACCTTCATGTGTCACCCCTCTCGATTGCTTGTAGGGTATCGCGTAAAGCGCGGTGGCGGTAGTCCACAAGCTCCAAAGCGCCCTCAAGCATCCGCTTCAGGAACCAGGGCTGGGCCGCATCTTGTATCAACGCCCATGCCCGTTGCGCAATTAGGATCGGGTCCGTGGGGTCGTCCACCACGAATGCTGACTCCATCCCGAACCGCCCCGCCGGCGTTCCAGGGCCAACGAGGCAGGGCGCCCCCAACAGATACGACTCCATGGCCGTGTAGTTGAAGGATTCCGCATGAGTTACTTGGAGGTTGAGATCCATGGAGCCCATGTGCATGTAATACTCCCCTTGGGGCGCGTAGGGGACTTCTCTGATCTGAACCGGCCCCGCCAGCACTGTGTGCAACGCTGTCGCGGGGATGGGTCCATGGACGACTACCTTCCGACCACTGATGCGCTCAAGTTCCTGGGCAGCAAGTAGCTGCGTCCAACTGTTCTTACGCGGGCTCCACAGGTTCCACATGCCGAGATGAAGCGTATCGCCTATCGGGTTAGGCCCCCGCCGGAACTTTTCGATGGGCTCCCGTTGGATAGGAACGGGTAGCCACCGGCACCCCAGGGCCTTCGCCATTGGCGCGTGCCCAATGAGAACATGCGCAGGCCCAAGGTGCAGGACTTGCTCAAAGACAGCCTGCTCCCCGTCGATCTCTCCCTGAGCCGTCGGGGAATGGACCACGGCATACGGGTGGATTCCCTGGGAGCGCAGGCGCGCGAATATATCGCTTTGCCCTTCGTGCCAGGAGTGCAACAGGCAGTGTGTAATCCCCTCGGGAAGTTCGCCACCGGGGTAGTCTGTGAGACCGAAAACCGCGACAAGGGCGCTATTCAAATAGGCAACAGAGGTATGATCGACCCCCGAGAACGTCCCGATCGCTGGAAACTTCTCATCCCCCAAGGGGCGGCTTGAGGCCGTGTCTGCCCGTCGCATCACTCCCTCCAACTGCTGTAAGGCTTGGCGGCGCGAGATCGTGGGCGTCGATATGGTCATAGGTTCGCGCAGCGCCCGCGCCGTGGCCTGGACCCAGTCCTCTACCCCCCCCGTGCTCAGCACGACTTCGGCATGGTCTGCGAGGGCCCCGTTATCGCTGACTATCGTGGGCACGCCCCACTTGCGCGCCTCTTCCACGGCCATCCCGTAGGTCTCGGGAACCATAGACGGCGCGAGCATTAGCTTCGCGTGCTCGTAGTAGGGCCTCGGGTCTGTCCATCCCAGGCTCTTGCAATTCTTGGCGTGCGTCCCTGGCGAGTCGCCGATGATTACGAACTCTTCCTCCGGGAACTGATCGGCCACCCGCCGGACAATGTCGGTCCCCTTCTCAGGGCCCGACCCGATGGTGATGATTGCGCCATCGCGCGACGACGTCCCCAAAGCGTCCTCTGTCGGGGGGGTCATCGTCGCCACCGCGCGGCCTGTCGCAGCTTCAAACACGCGCGCGGCAAACCCAGAGTTGAGAACGAGTGTGTCCGGGGCCTCGAACAGCGGGGGCCATCCCCGTTTGACCTCGGGCACCTCGGGGATGTGGCCTGGCTCAATCTCCAAACCCATCCAGAACTGCTGTAGACATATAAGGGGTGCCTGCCCCTTGAGGGCAGTGATCTGCGTGTTGAGACCCATATCCCATCCGAGGGTCATCCACAGCGCAGACGGAGACGTCTGTGCGGCCCAGCCGCTTATGTAGCCTGCCATGCCCTCTTCAGGGACGTAATGATACTCCATGCCCAGGACCGTCTTCAGTTCCACCTCGGCCACAGGCCGAAGACGCCCAGACCCATAGGTAGCGCGGCCCCAGATGAACACATGGACGTCATAACCCATTGTCTGGAGATGCTGTCCGATCGACCTCCACACCAGTTCACCCCCGCCGATGATGTCAGGCCACGCCACGCCCGCAATGATCCCTATCGGAGCCGTCATCCGCCCCTCGAAGGGCTCAATATCTAGGACTGGCTCCCGTTCTACCACGCGCCAATGATGGGCCGGCATACGCATTAGCGCGAGGAGTTCCTGCGCGCCCTTACGCGCATATGAGGCCGGGATTGTCGTGACGCTCGTATCCCCGGTAACGAGGTGCCGAAACGTGATGGGTATACGCGCGGCCCTCATGATCCGACCCTCGATCCCCGGTATATGCGCCCGGAAGCCCACCAGAGGATATGCGCCTTGTAGTTATTGGCCCCCGCCGTCCGTTGGTAGCGAATGGTGAGAGTGCGCTCCGTCACACGGCGATCCACGACGCGCACGACCGTCGCGCTCTCCTCCGGGCCATAGAACTGCCCAGCCGTTGTGTCCTCAATGGCCAACACGACGCCATCGGAACCCTCCTCGAACGGACTGAAGTCAAGGAGGATGTCCTCGTCATAGATGGCCCCATCCGTGCGCTCTGGCGTTATCGTGCGCCCTTGTGTTGTGCGCTCGATGGAGTTCTCAACCGCGTTCTCAAGACGCCCAAGGCGCCCACCCAGATGCTCCATGAACGGGTCAGGCTTGCTCTCCAACCGGAGCCTGACATTGACCCCCCCGTCCGTGGCCGTTCGCGTCTCCTCGATGATCCGTAGGTCCTCTGCAATGTCCGCCCCCGTATGGTCCTGGTTCAGCGCCGACGACACTGTAATGAGATCCCCCGGCGCGAACTCCCAGACCCTATCAGGCGTCACGATGACGTCGAACGTCATCGTCTTGGCGGGGTCTTTGTGAGCCGTGAGATAGGTCGCGGCTTCTGTAGCTAGCTCTGCGATCGTGTCGACGTTGAACCCCACCTCAGCCTGATGGAGTCCATAGGTGGACTGGCTCGAGGCGTCCTGCTTGATGACAGTGATCGCGTTCCCGCCTACCCCTGTGCCCGTGGCGATGAGATAGTTGACCTGTTGGTCCGTGTTGAGGTCATACGCCAGGATGTTCCCGTGGCGCCCCTCTACCAGATGCGTCCCTGACCTGCGGTCGGTCCCCCATGTCGCGCCGACTGCCCCGCTCGCGGGCTTCGTTTGGACATCCAGCGTCCCGTCGGTCTGTATCCGCCATTCGAGCCCGTAGGAATCGCCGATGGCGTCCAGCACAGCCACCAGCGACATGCCGCCGACCGTGAAGTTATCCTCAAGCGTCTGGGATACCACTGTCCCCGCGCTGATTCCGTCAATGTCGCGACGGCAGATGAGCTCGAACCAGAACACCGCGGGGGTCTCGCGCGTCGCGTCGTTGGTCGTAAGGGTGAACTCTACCGCCATGAATCGCTGCGCCGTGAGAGCCGTGATGTCCTCACCCTCCCCACCGGGGAACGTGGGCGCTGCGGGAGCCCCGAACGTCCGCGCCGTCACCAGGGTTGGGAACGTGTTGACCGCCCATTGGACCGTGCCCTCATCATAGGAGCCGTCAAAACGAAGCCGGTCCACATCATCGGGAGCCGTGACGAAGTCATAGAACGGGCTCTCATACGTCCCGCTCGCGCTGAATGGCGGGATCTCGTTGATCCCGTCCCCGTCATTGTCACTCGTCCCGTCGAGGGTTAGAGATCCCGTCGCGTCCTCCGTCGACCCCTCTTTGACGATGTCCCACGTGATGGTGTTTGTCTTGGCGGCCTTCTCCTGCGTGGTCCCCGCAGCTAAGCCGTCCCAGGACACGATTTCATCGCCATCATGGGACGCCGGATCCACAGCCGTGATGCGTCGGAAGTCGTATGACTGCGTTAGGCGCAGCTTGTTCTCCGCGCTGGAGATGTCGCCCACCAGGACGTAGTCCGCTGGGAACACGACGGAGGCCAGCCGCCTCCATAGCCCCTCTGCGGTAAACGTCACCTCCGGGCGAGACCCTAGACTGACTGTGCCCGCTATCTCCCCCACCGCGAGATCTGTCGACGTCTCCGACTCATAGACCCGGACCACTGTCCCCAGCGCGCAAACGCTCAGTTGGTCATCGTCGCGCGCAATTCGGAACCGTATCTCACGGGTGCCCCGAATATCCCGCGTGAACGTGATGCCAGTGGCGGACTGTAACTGGTCCGTCTTCGTGGAGTTCGTGCGGTCGTATATGTCGATCTTATACGGCATGAGGTCTCGCTACAGCGTAAGGTCGCGATAACGGATCTCGACGTCGAGATTCCCCGCCAGAGGGGGACTGAACTCAATATGATTCAGGCCCGGGACGAGGTCGAAGTAGTGACCATTCACCTGGTCGTTGAACTCGGACCACGTCCCCCCGGACACGCGGCGTGTCCTTCCTCGCACGTGGTCGATGGCCAGTGATTCCGCCGACGCCTGAGTGATGAACGTCCCAGAATCTAGCTCAAACGACGTATGCTGATATCGCGGCTCGCTCGTGTCGATGAAGTCAGTCGCAACCCCACCCTTCTCTAACTGGCCGTCGTCGTGGTAGAGGTCTTTCCCCGATGTTGAGCAACGCATGTCCACGCGTAGGAATGCCGCGGACGCATGGGACGTGTGGACCACGGACGCCCGTTGCCATGTCCCCGCAGTAACGGACACCGCCGGCCCCACAGTGGAGGCGAGGAACCCTGAAGCGGCGTTGAAGCTCGCCACAACCATAAGCGCATTGGCCGCGCCTCCAGCGGGGTCTACGAGCGCAAAGTAACCACTCAGTGTGTATTCCGTGCTCGCATCACAGGGCACGTCCTGGTTGTAGTAGTGCTGCGTCCCCCCTACGTTCCGCAGTTGCACACATCGCTGGGCCGTGCGGCCGAAGTGCTCCACCACATAGGGCGTGTTGACGAGGGTCCAGTCATCCGGCCCCGTCCCGACCCCTTCCTCATAGCTGCTGTTCCTGAGTAGGTTACTGCCGCGGTTCACGACGAGGCCGGCCCCCGAGGCAGGCCATGTCGAAGCGTCGGGGGTCAGTAGCATCTGCGCCGGGCCGTGGACCGATCCCGCGTAGTTGATGTGGGCGTAGCGGACCAGCTTGGTGGATGTGATGGACACGGAGGTCACGTTCGGGGTGAAAATGGGGTCAACGGTCCACGCCCCTCGAGGGGCCACGAACACAAGGACAATACGCTTGATGAACGAGTGGTCCCTGTCACTCGTCCTAACGCCATCCAGTCGGACGAACGTGTGCCGGCTCAGGGTGTTGTCGGTGAGCTGCATCAACACCCCGCCCGTGATGACGCTCATCATGGCGTTGAGCTTCGTGTTCAAGTCCGCCGCATCCGTCCCGAATATCCGGCCCTCTACTCTGATCTGCTTCGAGCCCACGGTGTTCCCGTAGGAGCGCATGTGCGCGCCCATGCGCCCAACGATGGGGAGCTGATCCGTCCGGGTGGACATATTCTCCCCCGTGATGTCGAACCCGTCGGGGAAGTCGTAACTGTTAGCACCTGCGCTAATTGTTAGGCGTGCCATTAGCGTCTGATCCCCTTGCTACGGTTCGCCCTCGCGAACTCACGACCCATGCCCACGTCGAACTCGTCACGGACGATCGCGTCCAGGTCTGCCATATCGGCGAGGGTGTCGACGTGTAGATTGTCGACGTTTATGGTGGTGCCTCCAATGCCCCCAGCCGCGGGACTCTCCGCGACTTCCAGACCCATCCCCCCACGCATCCCACGCAGCTCGTCGCGGATCTCTCTCAGCAGGTTATCACGGCGATTGCCGAGCTGCTGCAACACATCCCGGAACCCGCCGCTTATCGTGGTGACGGTGATTCCTGCCGCCCGTTCCGGCCCGTCTCCTGCGGGAAGTCCGTCGGCCTTCAATCCCCCGAACTGGAACGCCAGTTTATTCCTCGCATTGACGCCGTCGACCGCCTGGGTCAGGACATTGACGTTGTCGGTGATCTCCGGGATGAGGGTGTTTATCTCCTCGAACACCGCGCGCAACCCGTCGAAGTCGCCGTCGCGGGCCAGTTCGCCGATGTCCTGGAGCGGGTCGGCAAGCATCTCCTCCATGATCTTCGTGATCCCCGCCTGGACCACAATCTCCTGCACCATCTGCTCGACGGACGCCGAGATGGCGGCGTCGTCAAAGCCCTGGGCGATGAGTGTGGAGATGCGCTGCCCGACCGCCCCGAACGACCCCTCAATAGTCTTCTGCATCTGCCTGGCGGCCGCGCTCCCGCGTCGGAATATGTTGAGCAGTTCCGCACCTGTCTGGAGGACTGCACCGACAATCGCCCCCTCAGCACCACCGCCCTTGGCACCCGCCGCGGTCGTGCCGGCGATACGCCCGCCTGCGGCGATGATGTCGCCCTCACGTCCGCCTACCGCGCCGCCGATGTCTTGCGCTGCTCGCGCCGCCGCTGCCGCCTTCTCGGCCCGTGTGGCACCGCCCTGGTCGAAGATCCGCACGGCCTCCAGGCTACTGAAGGCCGCCCGCCCCGCTTCCGGGCCGAGTGCTGCGGACAGGTTCCTCTCCGTTGTGTCGATCGCATCCATGTAGCGGCGCTGTGCGCTCGCGGCGTCCTCGGTGGCCTCAGTCACCCCGGTTAACTGGCCGTGCAGGTTAGACAGGTTCCCACCCATCTCTGACACATTCCCCGCCACCGACTGGAAGTCCGCGCCCTCCAGCGCCCGCACGAATTCGTTGAAGGCCTCACGTCCTGCCCGTGTAGCGTCGCGCTCGGCCATGGATCCCGCGCCCAGCACGTCCTGGCCGAGACCCCGCGTAACATCTACACCCAGGGCCCTGCTACGCGCCCGCGCCGCCGCTCGCCTAACATGCCGCGCCGTGCCTGGCGTGGGTAGGAGGTCGCTCTCGAAGCGCAAAGGCCGCGCACGGGTTGACACGGGGAAGTCACCACCGGCCGCCACACGGGCAGCCCTGGACGCGTCAGTGGCGGCTGAGACGCGCGCCTGTTCGGCTTGCGCCCGTTGGAGCTGCGCCCTAAGACCGGCGAGGCGTATGGCGCGGGCCTCAGCAGGCGTGGTGGCCTCCGGCCCTATGTCCGAGAAGGGGGCGACGTTGCTGACACGACCGAACCGCCGCTCCATCTCCTCCGGGGTCCGACGGGGTGGCATGAAGCCACGCCCGCTCACGGCCGGCAGGTCGATTAGGGCAGGGGGTAGTTGCCCAATGTTCGCGCGGATGAGCGCCTGCGCCTGTCTCTCCGCGGCGGCTTGTGCGCGCGCCTCGTCACGCGTCGTGGGCTCCCGCTGCGGCCCGAGGATGGTCGGTAGGGGTTCGGGGCCGAATCCAGCGCCCGGGGGTCTCGGACCCACTTCGAGCGACCGAGGCCCGGCCTTGCCCAACGCGTCAAGCTGCCCCGCGAGCTCGATGACGTCCGCGATCGCCTGGGCAAGCGTCGCGACCGTGTCCGCGATGTTCTTGATCGCCTGAACGATGGAGTCCTCATTGTCCGCGATTGCCGTGGCCACCTTGTCGATTGCAACCGCGAGACCCGTCTCCCCCGTCATATCCTCGGCCGCACGGTTGAAAACGGCCGTGAGTGCCTGGGCGAAGTTCGTGAGGGCCGGCATCGCCTCCTCGGTCAGCCGCGCCGTGAAGTTTTCCCACGCGTCGCCCATGTTGCTGATGGCGCCGACCGTGGTCGCGCTCATGCGGTCGGTGGCACCGGCGATCGGCCCCGCCGTGTTGACCATCGTGTCGAGTAGGGCCTCACGGAACTCGGGCAGTGTGAGGGACGTTAGATCCTCGATGCCCTGGAACGACTTGATAAGATTCAGGACGCCCCGCTCGCGGAGGATGTCCGCCGCTCCTGCTCCTCCAGCGAACGCTCTACCCATGGCGCTTGCGGCCTCGGTCGCGTTGAGGCCCATAAAGGCGGCCAAGTCGGCGACCGCCTTGGTCGTCCCCTCAACGTTCCGAGTGAACTCCCCGCCCATGAACGCCGCCAGTGTCGTCCCCGCCTCGCTCACGTCCGTCACGCTGAACGCCGTGGATCCCGCAATCTTGCGGAACGAGTCCAGCGCGTCCTGCGCGCCCCGAGCCGACCCAATAACGCCCTCCAGCCGCACGGCCATCGTCTGAAAACCGAGATTTAGCGCAATTCCCTGTCGGTTCGCCTCGATGACGCCCCGCACCATGCCCGCAAGCGCCCGCGTGACGGCGTCGATGGCGCGATCTATGACGTTGAACTGGAGCGCGAGCTTCGTGACGGAGGTGGTTAGGGTTCCCGTGGACTGGGATGCCTTCTGGGCGTCGCGGCCCATGTCGACCATCGAGTCCCCGACGTCATCGAGTTGGCGCTCGGTGTCGTCCCCCTCACGGGACAGCCGGTCCAGGATGCGCGTGAGATCCCGTGAGGCGCGAGCGGCCTGCCCCATCGCCTGAGAGAACCCACGCGCGTCGCCGTCAATGTCAAACGTCAGGCGTTCGCGAACC
>CEPX01198245.1_pt1 | contig 24992 bp, 31 predicted proteins | sample 361361 | NCBI WGS metagenome assembly CEPX01 (sample SAMEA2619974, study PRJEB7988) | marine metagenome | biome: marine biome (ENVO:00000447); feature: mesopelagic zone (ENVO:00000213) & marine oxygen minimum zone (ENVO:01000065); material: "saline water (ENVO:00002010), including plankton...
GCTGGTTGGGGTTCCACTGGACATCCAGACTGGGGTGGATCTACGCATGGTGGAGCTACAGCATCAAGTGGAACTGGCATAACCATAGATAATGCTGGTTCTGTTGCAGGCACTAATGCTCCTTACTTGCAACTTAAGGTTTGCGTCAAGAATGACCCTGCTGACCAAGACGTTGACGGTTGGAATTCAGATGTTGACTGCGATGATGGTAACAAAGATGTTTGGAGGTTAAGATACGTTGATAATGATGAAGATTTCTTTGGAGTTGGAAATCCGGTTTGCGTAGGCAACCATCCAGGTTACGCTGATGTTGCTGGTGATTGTTATGACGACAATGCAGATGTATTCCCAGGCCAGACAGCTTACTTTGGAACTCACAGAGGAGATGGAAGTTTTGATTACAATTGTGATGGTTCGGACGAGAAAAGGTATACAGTGCAAACTACCTTTCCTATGATATGCACTAGCACTTACCCTGGAGCAGGAGTTCCTGGCTGGACGACTGAGGTTCAGTATGTTGATTGCGGTGAGAATAGTCGCTGGGCAGCTAAATGTGTGAGCATAGAAGGTCATTGTGAGAGTTGGGGGGAATGGGTATCTGGGAGTACTTGTAGTGGCTGGGCTGGGTATAAGCGTTGGAAGTGGGATCACATGGAGAACGTGAGGAAAACCCAAACCTGCCGTTAATTCTTTTACCATTACCTTTAAATACTACGTCTTATCCACTTTTCTTTACCTGTGATTTATGAGGGCTATATTGCCTGAATGAGGTTAGTTTCTAACCGTATATGTCACACTGGAGGTTTAAAAATGGCAGATGATTTGAGTGAAAAAGCTTTGCAGGCTGTTGAGCATGCAAGAACTAGTGGCAAGATTAAAAAGGGCACTAATGAAGTAACTAAAAGCATTGAGCGCGGAACTGCTAAGCTAGTGGTTATTGCGAAAGATGTTAGCCCTCCTGAAATACTTATGCACCTTCCTTTGCTTGCAAAGGAAAAAAACATTCCTTTGATTGAGGTTCAAAAGAAGGAAGAGCTTGGCGCTGCAGCTGGCTTGCCTGTTTCTACTTCAGGTGTTGCTATAGTTCAGGAAGGGGATGCAAAGAATCTTGTTAAAGAGATAACTGATCAAATGAAGGCGTAAGATGGCAGAAAAAAAAGTGGTTAACAAGGAACAGAAACAGCCAAGACCTAAACAGGAGACTAAAGGCGCTGTTGTATTTACTTCTGCTGTTGCTGCCAGGGTTGAAGACATACTTGGAAGAACAGGCACAAGAGGCGAGGCTATTCTTGTAAGATGCAAAATTTTGGAAGGCAGGGATGAGAGCAAAGTTCTCAGAAGAAATGTTAAAGGCCCTGTTAGTATTGGCGATATTTTAATGCTTCGGGAAACAGAAATTGAAGCCAGAGCTTTGAATGAGCGAAGAAAATGAAATGCGGATTTTGCGGTTATGATATACCGCCTGGAACTGGAAAGATTTTTGTCAGAAAAACTGGCAAGACTGTTAATTTTTGCTCTAACAAGTGTGAGAAAAATATGTTCAAGCTTAACAGGCTTCCGAGAAAGTTAAAGTGGACTATTGCTGCTAAAACTTGGAAAGAAAAAAGGGGAGGAGTTAAAAAATGATTGAACAAACTTTGGTGATAATAAAGCCTGATGGCGTTGAAAGAGCATTGACAGGCAGGATTCTGACTAGATTTGAGGATGCAGGGCTTAAAGTAGTTGGTTTGAAAATGGCAAAAATTGACAAAAAAATGGCTTTGCGTCATTATACAGAAGATTTGGCAAAGCGAAGAGGCGCTCACATTAGAGCTGTTATGGTTGATTATATTTCTGCAGGTCCGATTGTTGTTGCTGCGATTGAAGGTGTTAACGCAATTGAAGTTGTTAGAAAAATGACTGGCGATACTGAGCCGAGATCAGCATTGCCTGGCACTATCAGAGGTGATTTCACTCACATGAGCTTTAAGCATGCAGACAGCAATAAAGGCCCTGTGAAGAATGTAATTCACGCATCATCTGATAAAAGTGATGCTAAGCGCGAGCTGGCTTTGTGGTTTGATAAGAAAGAAATTCAAAAGTATGAATCAGTTTATGACAAGCACGTATTGTGATGATTATGAATGTTATTTTACTAGGACCTCCGGGCGTTGGAAAAGGCACAGTAGCTAAGAAGCTTTCTGAACGTTACAAAATGCCTCACATTTCTACAGGAGATGTTCTTAGAAAAAACATTGCTGAACAGACAGAGCTTGGGCTGAAGGCAAAAGAGTTTGTTGATTCAGGAACTCTTGTTCCTGACGAGCTTGTTACAAAAATGGTTAAGTCAAGCATTTCAACTCTTTCAACAGGTTTTTTCCTTGATGGATACCCTCGCAATTTAGCTCAAGCAAAAGCGTTAAAGACTTTTTCAGAAATTCATCGTGTTTTGAACTTTTCAGCTTCAGAAGAAATTATTATTGAAAGGCTTTCAGGCAGGCGCACTTGCAAAGAATGCAACGCTATTTATCATGTTAAGAATATTCCTCCTAAAAAGGAAAATGTTTGCGATAATTGTGGTTCGCAACTTTACCAGCGCTCTGATGAAACTCCTGAAATTATAAAGGAACGCCTGAATGTTTACGAAAATGAAACAAAGCCTCTCATCGATTTTTACAGAGCTGAAAACTCTTTAAGTGATATTGATGCAACTCAGAATGTTGAAGGAATTGTTGCGCAATGTGTTGAAATATTAGGAGCAAGTGATTAACATGGTTGAAAAAATGACTGACAGGATTTTGAAAGCTATGGAAACTCCTGCTTTGATTAGAAATATTTGCACTTCTGCTCATATAGATCACGGTAAGACTACTTTTTCAGATAATTTAATAGCCGGGGCAGGCATGATGTCAGAAGAGCTTGCAGGAAAAGCTTTGCAGCTTGATTTCCATGAGGATGAACAAGCTAGAGGTATTACTATAGATGCTGCTAACGTTTCAATGGTTCACGAGTTTGAAAGAAAAGAATACTTGATTAACCTTATTGATACTCCAGGCCACGTTGATTTTGGAGGAGATGTTACCAGAGCTATGCGTGCAATTGATGGAACTATCTTATTGGTAGACTCTGTTGAAGGAGTTATGCCTCAGACAGAAACTGTTTTAAGGCAAGCGCTTAAGGAGCGCGTTAAGCCTGTTCTTTTCATTAACAAAGTTGACAGACTTATTAAAGAACTTAAATTAAGTCCTGAGCAAATGCAGGAAAGATTGCTTAAAATAATCACTCATGTCAACAAGCTTATCGGAGAAATAGCAGATGATGATTATAAGAAAGAATGGCAAGTTGATGTAAATAAAGGAAGCGTTGCTTTTGGAAGCGCTTTTCATAACTGGGCTGTTTCATTTCCGTTTATGCAGGAGAATAAAATAACTTTTAAGGATATTATTGATTTTTATGGTTCAGATAATGAAGATTCTCTTAAGGAGCTTGCTAAAAAAGCTCCTCTTCATCTGGTAGTTCTTAACATGGTTATAAAAAACCATCCTGATCCTGTTGCTTCACAAACTTATCGTATTCCGAAAATCTGGCATGGTGATGTTGATAGTGAATTAGGTAAATCTCTTCTTTCAGCAGACCCTAACGGTCCTGTTGCTTTTGTATGCACTAAGATTGTTTATGACAAACACGCTGGAGAAGTTGCTGCTGGACGTTTATTTTCAGGAACTTTGCGCGAGGGCGAAGACATTTACATGATTATGGGCAAAAAACAGGTTAGAGTTCAGCAGATTTCCGTTTACAACGGTGCTAAGCGGGAAACAGTAGCATCTGCTCCTGCTGGAAATATAGTTGGAATAGTTGGCTTAAAAGGAATTTTTTCAGGAGAAACAGTTTCAAGTGATTCTGAAATGGAGCCTTTTGAAGAAATAAAACACATATTTGAACCTGTTGTTACAAAAGCAATAGAAGCAAAAAACCCTTCTGACTTGCCAAAACTTGTTGAAGTTCTACGCCAAGTTAATAAAGAAGATCCAACTGTTGTTATCCAAATTAACGAAGAGACTGGCGAACACTTGATGTCTGGCATGGGTGAGCTGCACCTTGAAGTAATTGAAAACAGAATTAAGACTGAGAAAAATGTGGAAGTTCAAACTTCTCCGCCAATAGTTGTTTACCGCGAAACTGTGACAAAAGAAAGCGGCGAATTTGAAGGAAAAAGTCCAAACAAGCATAATAAGTTCTACATAAAAGTAGCGCCTCTTGACGATGCTCTTGCTGATTTGTTGAAAAAAGGAGATATTCCTTCTGTTAGATTCAAAAAGAAAGAAACAGAGTACTGGCAGAAGCTTGAAGCAGCAGGAATGGAAAGCAAAGTTTCCCGTAAAGTAAGGGCTACTTTCAATGGAAACATGCTTTTCGATATGACCAGAGGTATTGTTCACATTGGAGAAGTTATTGAAATGGTTCTTGACGCATTTAAGGATGTCATGACTTATGGTCCGATAGGAAGAGAACCTTGCACTAAAGTTGCTGTTTATCTGATGGATACAAAGCTTCATGAAGACGCAATACATCGTGGTCCTGCTCAAGTTCTGCCTGCTGTGAGGGAATCTCTCAGAGGCGCTATGCTTAATGCAGTTCCTGTTATATTTGAACCTCTTCAAGTTCTTCAGATAGAAGCAATTGTTGATTACATGGGTAATCTTTCTAAGCTTGTTCAGAACAGGCGTGGCCAGCTTCTTGATATGCAGCAGGAAGGAAACCAGCTTACGGTAAAAGCGAAAATGCCTGTTGGTGAAATGTTTGGATTGACTTCAGATTTGCGTTCTGCAACTGAAGGCCGCGGCCATTTTTACGTTTCTGACCAGCTATTTGAGAAGCTTCCTATGGAATTGCAAGGCAAGCTTGCTGAGAAGATACGACAGAGAAAAGGACTTAAGCTGGTTAACGGAGTCGCAATGTCAGCGTAAGGTTTATAAAAAAAGCAAAATTCAATGATAAAAATGGTTGAACTTAAAACATTTGGAAAGTGGAGCACAACAGGAATTAAGGTAAATGATCCTGGATTGATTGATTTTATTTCTTTGAAGCCTGTTTTTGTTCCTCGCACTGGCGCAAGGTATGCGAAAAACAAGTTTTACAAATCAAAGATTTCAATAGTTGAGCGTCTTATCAATAAGCTAATGATTGCTGGACATAAAGGAAAGAAGCATAAAATATCCTCTTCTACCCTTTCAGGCAAAGCAATGCAGAGTTATAAACTTGTTAAAGAAGCTTTGTCAATAATTGAAGGGCAAACAAAGAAAAATCCTATTGAAATTCTTGTGAGAGCAGTTGAGAAGGCAGCTCCTCGCGAAGAAATCGTCAGCATTGAATATGGCGGTGCGCGTTATCCTAAAGCTGTTGAATGCGCTCCTCAGAGAAGAATTGATGTTGCTTTGCGTTATATGGTTCAGGGCGCTTACTCAAAATCTTTTAATTCTAAAAGGAAATTTTCTGAAACTCTTGCAGAAGAAATAACAAATGCTTCCAATTCAAGCAGTGCTTCCAACGCCATTGCAAGAAAGCTTGAGCTGGAAAGGCAGGCAGATACTAGTCGCTAAATGTAAGGCGTTTCTCCTGTGAATTTTATTCCGTAGACAAATACTGTGTTCCATAGGATTCCTTTTTCTTTTCTTACTTTTACTGCAAATCCTGCGCTTCTGAACAATTCTTCGATTGATTTGTCTTTTGTAAGCCATTCAACATTTGGTATTAAATGGAAGAAGTTTGTGTGTTCAACAATGATTAGCTTGCCTCCAACAGGCATTATTGCGTAAAGCTCTTTCAGGACTTTTCTTATGTCTTGAACATAGCTGAGTATTCCTATGGATACCACTGCATCAGCATATCCTATGTCTGGGTGAACTCTGTGCATCTGTTCTGGGTCGTATATCATGTGTGCTTTTCCATAGTTCCAGCTTTCTGTTTGCCATTGTTTAACTTCTAATCTTTTGCTTGTTATTTTGATATTATTTTTTGAAAAATGGGTTGCGTAAACTGTTCCTTTAGATCCAACTGCTTCTACTAGTTTTAATGTGAGGCTTCCTACTCCGCATCCGTATTCAAGCACGGTTTTTCCTTTTATGTCTTCTCCGAGAAATTCAAGTATTTTTTTTCTGGTTGAAGCTCCGTTTCTTGTTATTTTTTGGAAAAAAAACGTGACATATGCGGCAATATCATTAACTTGAGTTATCATTTTTGGATCATAATAAAGTTCTACAAGGAAATACAAAGGTATTCCAAGCGCAATTAAAGAAAGGCTTGTCTGGAATGTAAGGCTTGCTCCTGAAGAAGTAAATAGCCATGCAATTATTATTGTGATGAAAAATAGTATTGCAATAGCTGACCCAAGTTTGATGAAAGGCAGCTTAAATGGCCTTTCTTTTTCTGGCATTTTTTTACGCAATAATATAACTGCAACTATCATTGATATGTATAAAACAGCGCCCATTGGTATAAGAAGCTCGAGAAGTACTACATAGTTTGCAAGTCCAAGGAGCAATAGAAATACGAGCACAGTTGTTTGAAAGAGAATCGCGTTTGCTGGTGTTTTGAATTTGGAATGCAGTTCTTTGAATTGGCCCATGAATAGCTTGTCTCTGGCTAGCGCAAGAAGAAGCCTTGGTGTTGAAAGTACAGTAGCTGCAGCAGTTCCCATTAATGCAAGGAATATTCCGCCCATTATAATCATTTTTCCAAATTCTCCGTAAAGTATGCCGGCTATTTCATTTATTGGAGCGTTTAAGTTAGAAAGCTGGTGCCAAGGTATTATCCCTAATGTAACTATTATGACGAACAACCCCAGAATTCCTATCAATAAAGATGCGTGGATTAGCGCTTTAGGTATTATTTTGGTGGGGTTTTTAGTTTCTTCTGCTAAGTATGTTGCAGCTTCCCAGCCAAAATACGCTTCTGCCATGAAAAACAATGTTATAAAAATGGATGAAACTTTATGCGTTAAGAATGGCTGAAAATTAGCCAAATTTATTATCGGCAGGCCTTTAACAATAATCAATAAAGGAACTCCAACCATTATTACACCTAATAATAAAAGTATGAAAGAGCTGGCTTCAACTCCTACATATGCTATGACATTAAGGAGAATTATAAGCCCTATTCCGAGCAAGAAACTTTGAAAATCAGTAAGACCAAGATTTAGCGAATTAACTGCTGCAATCAGTATTACTACTGTTGATATGCTTCCGAAAAGCCATGCAGTCCATGCAACAATAAAAGATATGAATTTTCCGTATGCCTGCTTGCTGAATTCGTAAGCACCTCCTGCTTTTGGAAACATTGAGCTTAATTCTCCAAAAACAGCGGCAATGTAAACTGCTAGTACTGACAGAATTATCCATGCTACTATAACCAAATTCCCTGAATACTTGGCTACAATTGGTGTTCCAAAAAACAAAGTTGTTCCAAGTATGGCTCCAATGGACAATGCGAGGATTGTCCAATAGCCGAAAACTCTTTTTAGCTCTTCAGGCATTTTAGTTTTTATTAAGTTTTTTCAAAAATTCTGATATAATCAATTTTTTCTTTTCAGGAGATAAGGAAAAAAGTTTTTTCTTAACCATTGCTTCTGATATTGTAAAAATGTAGTTAAGTTTAATTATGCTATCTTTGATTGCGTCTTCGCTTCTTGTTAACGTTACTCCTTTCATTTCTGTATTGCTGGTTATGCCAGCTACAACTATATTTTCATATTCCTTAAAAAGAACTAAAGCAGGTCTTGTTTTTATTTCAAATGTATCGACAAATTGAACTTGGGCTAGGATAACATCTCCTAACTTAAGCATGCTCCCAAGCCTCATCTTCCTTATTATCCCAAAGTTCTTTCATCTTTGGCTGTTGAATTTTGTGTAAAAACTCATCATATTGATTCTTGTTTTTTACTTTAACAAAAACATCGCACATGCGTGTCAAAAGTTCATTATACGTTTGCCTGGGATATTCCTTCGTTTTCTTTAATTCTTTTATAACCTTTTTTTCAAGCTGTATTGTTGAAACTTCATTCATATAATCACCTATATATTACCTATATATTCGTTATATATAAAGCTTTTGGAAAAAGCTTATAAACGCAAATTTATTCCATTTTCCTATGAAACTTCATTTTGTTGAAGCACATGCTAAAGTAGATATTAAGTTATCAAAGCAATTGCTAAAGCAATTGCCAAAAAACATTTGCGTAGCTACTGATGTGCAGTTTATCAACAATTTAGATAGCATTAGAAAACAATTAGTGACAGCAGGAAAAAAAGTAGCAACTTTAAAAGGCGCGCATGCAAAACATTTAGGCCAGATTTTAGGCTGCAGCCATCTCAAGCTTGATTATCCAAAATTCACAGAAGCTTTTCTTTATGTTGGCGATGGATTATTTCATCCTAAAGCTTTGCTTCTTGGAAGCACTAAAGATGTTTATGTTTACAATCCTTTTTCAAAACAATTGCAAAAAATGCATCATTCAGAAGTTGATAAGATAAAGAAGCATGAGAAAGCTTCCCTAATTAAATTCTTGCATGCAGACAAAATTGGTGTTCTTGTTAGCGTAAAGCCAGGCCAGATAGGTGTTCAAGCTTATCTGAAACAAATTTATTCACTGGAAAAAAAATTTCCTGACAAAAAATTCCATTATTTAGCGTTCGACACTCTTGAGTTCAGCCAGTTAGAAAATTTTACTTTTATTGACTGCTTTGTAAACACAGCCTGCACAAGATTAATGGATGACTACGATAAATTTCCGAAACCAATGGTTAATATTGATAAAGTTTTGAAATTAAAAATGTAGTTTTGTCTTTACACTACTCGCATCTTGTTTTAAGCTGCCAACATCATTCTTTAGAACTTCAACATCAATCCTGAGATGCCCTGTGTCTCTATCCATACGCCCTATTTTCTTTTTAATTCCTTTCACATCAATTCTCATATCTAAAAACATCTGAAAGAATACTCCTGCTCCAAAAATAATTCCAACAAAAGGAACTAATTCTTGCCAAACTGGAGAATTAATAACGCCTATTGCTTTTAAAACTATCCAAATTGCAACTATGGCCCATGATGTCCAAAACATGGTTACATAAAGCCAGGTTAAGTCTCTTTCTCTTTTCTTCATAAGATTAGTTAATGCAAGAACTCCTTAATAAAACTATGCTCAAAAAAATCGCAAGATTTTCAAAAAATAAGAAAAAACTGAATATTTTCCGTCGATACCGGAAGATTTTCGGTTAAGTCAAAGAAATATCGTTTTCTTTCTTTAGAAGAGAAGTTCCTATGTTCTTGCCAATGATTGCGGATTGTTGGGAAAGAAGGCTTGCAACATTAAATGGTCTCTTAACTTTATACTCAACAAGTTTAATTTCATCTATTTCTGCCATTTCTTTTATTGTTTGTTTTGCTTTTTCTATGTTGCCAAATTCATCAATTAAATTCAGTTCTTTTGCTTGCTGTCCGGTGTAAATTCTTCCGCTTGATATTGCTTCCACAGTTTCATCACTAAGTTTTCTGTTTTCTTTTACGCTTTGAGCAAAATAATTTCCTGTAAGTTCAATTATTTCCTGGAACAATTCTCTTTCTTCTTCGCTAAGCTTGCGGAAAGGAGCTCCAGCATCTTTAAATTCTCCTGAAACCAGGCGTTCATAACCAACGCCGTATTTTTTCATCAGTTCAGAGAATTCTAAGTAAGCAGCAGTTGCTCCAACACTTCCTGTTATTGACAATGGGCTGGCAATTATGCTGTCTGAAGAGCTTGCTGCCCAGTAAGCTCCTGAAGTTCCTAGGTCTCTAATTAAAGCTACAACAGGCTTTTCAGAACTTTTTATGGCAGTTGCTATTTCCTCGCTTGCTACAGCGCTTCCACCTGGAGAATTTATGTCTATTAATATTGCTTTTATCTTGGTGTTTTCTTCTGCTTTCTTTAAGTTGCTTACAATCTCCTGTGAAGAAGCTGTTTCTGTTCCTAAAAAAGACTGGCTTTCAGATGTTATCATGCCTGTTATCTTGATATGAGCTGTGTTTCCGTTAATGCTTGTTCCTGTCAATGCCAGTATGCTTGACATCAAAAAAAGAAACCCAAAGCCTAGAACAATAACTACAATGACAATCCATTTGATATTTCTTTTCTTTCCAACAAACCCTTTTTTCATATAAACACAAATAAAATGTTAGTATAAAAACCTTTTCAAAACATTTATATACATTCCTCGGTGGTTGTTTTTGCATGAGTCTTAAGAAAGCGCAGGAAGAACAGCGTGAAGCGTATGAAGCAGAGATTAGGCATGCCAGGCTTCCTCGCGGTACTCAGGTTTTGGGTGTTGTTGACCAGCGTCTTGGAGGAACAAGGATGCATGTTCGCTGCCTTGATGGAAATCAACGCCTATGCAGAATCCCTGGTCGTTTAAAGAGGCGACTTTGGGTTAGAGAAGGTGATACTGTTCTTGTAGAGCCATGGGAGCTTGGCGGAGATAAAAAAGGCGATATTCTTTACAAGTACACTCGTGCTCAATATCAATGGCTTAAGAAGAAAGGATACTTGAAAGACGTTCACGAGTTTGAAGAGTTCTAACTTCTTTTTATATTTTAAACACAAATTTTATAAGTAACACTAGCTTAATTATTACTATCCATTTTGGAGGTGAACAAATATGTGTGGAACATGTGGTTGTGGAAAAGAAAGTGATGAAGGCGGACAGTAAACCTTCATCTTTTCTTTTTCGTCTCTTCTCGTGGACAAAAATCGTTTTTAACTACTTTAGAATAAAAAAATTTATATAGTCGGTCTCTTTTTCAAAGTTTATGTCTGAACGTTATTTTTTGGCTTTGATTGTTGTAGCTGTTGTTTTTGGTTCTGTTTGGCTTTCGCTTGTTGAACCTGTTGTTACTATCGAGCTTACTCTTGCTATTTTGCTTGGTTTGCTTGGCCTGGTTACTATTGTAAAGGTTAATAGCGTCAAAGTGTCTTCTTTGATGCGCTTGTTTTTTATCACAGCACTTGCATATGAGCTTTATATTTACTTGAACAATCCTGTTGGTTACATACTCGCATCTATTTCAGTGCTAAGCTTTGTTGGTTTGATTTTGAGTTTTGGTGTATCTCCAGTAAAGGCTAATACTGAAATGAGTGTTCCTGTTGTTGCTGAGCCAGTTGAGAAAACAGTTGCAAAGCCTTCTAAGAAAAAAGCAGCTAAGAAAAAGAAGAAAAGCAAGAAGTAAAATTTATCTTGCTAAAGCTTATAAAACTCGTCTTTTGTTAACTCTGCATCTTTTATAATACGTAGAAGTGTTCCTTTTTTTAGTGTAGAATGCATCGGAACAGTTATTTTAATAGTTCCATCTGCTGCTCTTTTTTCCAATATAACGTGTGAGCCTTTTTGCCTTACTGCTATAAAACCATTTTTATGTAATTTCTTGATTACATCCTTTCCAGAAATCTGCGGCAGTTTCATACTGTAATTGTTACCATTTCTCCATTATGCTCTACGACTTCATCCACATCTGCTTCTAGATATAGTTCGATTGCTTCTTTTATGTTTTTCAAGGCTTCTTCTTTAGTTTCACCTTGTGAAATACAGCCTTTTAAAGATGGAGCATAGACTGTGTAACCACCTTCTTCTTGTTCCTCTAATATAACTTTAACTTTCATTATACACAGAAATAGTTTAAGCTGCTATTTATATCTTGCGCTATTGAATTTCTGAATCAAATATCCTGTTATTATTAATGCTGCTCCTGCTGTTAGTGCGGCGTCTGCTATGTTGAATGTTGGGATGAATGGAACTTGTATGTAGTCTAAAACAGCGCCTCTTAGCAGTCTGTCAATTAAATTGCTTAAAGTTCCCCCAAGTATTAATGAAACCGCGATTTTCTCTAAATCTGTTTCTAATTTTTTATGATAAACTATTATAGAAATTGCAACTATTGCGCTTACCGCTGATAACAACAAATTGTTTCCTTTAAGCAGTCCAAAAGCTATGCCTGTGTTTTGCAAGTATGGAATTTTAAGTGATGTAACTGCAAGTTTTATTATTTGGTCAGTTATTATTACTGCGCCTGCAGTTAAAAAGAATTTATTTAAAATTACCATGCTCTTCTTTGTTCTTCTTCGCCGTACGCTGCTCTTTCAAGATTTGCTAAACGCTGGTTGATGCTGTCAAGGCTTGCTTTTATCGCATCAAGTTTTGCAGATACAAGTTCAAGATCGCGATTAGATCCATAAGAAGATTGAGGTTGAGGCTGCGGCGCATACTGCCTTGCTCCTTCAAAACTTTCTATTCTGGGTTCTGGTTGTTGCATTTCTGGCTGGCCTGATTGTCTTGGAGGAAGTCCAGGGCTTTGTAGTCCAAGATCATCTGTAGGCAGGTTTCCTTTTGGAATGGCAAGCTCGTCTCCAAGTCCAAGGTCATCTCCTTTGTGCCAGAACTTTAATTTTCCCAAAACACTCATTTTATCCTCGTTGCCATGTGATTATGCTGACTAGCATATCTGCTATTCTTCTCACAATGTTTTTTTCTTTAAGAATCTTTCCATTTTCTAGCAGTGTAAATTCTGGTGTGTTTGATCTTGTGCTTTTTTCTTCTTGGTCATACGTATATTTTGCAGTTGCTGCTTCTATTTGGCTTGCTTTTACTTTATGTTTTACTGTTTTTTCTTCTCCTGGTCCAAGAGTTATATCCCAGTTCTTGCTTCCGTCCTCAAGCAAAATGTCGAGTTCATCGTTTGCGTTGTTTGTTAGCTTGATTGTTACTTCTATTTTTTTGCCTGGTTTGGATTCATTGACTGACACGTTTTTGTAGATTGAGAGCAAAGCTTTTTCAACAATAGTGATTGTTGGTGAACCTGAAGTTAATTCGTATATTTCATTTTTATAAGTGTAGGTTACAGTTGCTGCTTCCAATTCTTTTTCCCCTGAATTTTTAAAGGTTTTTTGGTATTTATGAATTATTTCTTCTTCAAGTGTGCCATAATGCAATGTTTCTTCATCAGTTATTGTTAAGTTCGTAATTCCTTTGGCAAGTGGCTTTGTTTTTAGTTCTACGTCAAATTTTTCAAAACTATTGGCTGCTTCAGGCACTATTTTTTGAAATGTGATTACTGGATTATCCACGATTTCTATTTCTGGGTTGCTCGATGCTGTTAGGTAACTTACGCCTTCATCTTCGTAGTATGCTGTTGCTTGTTGTAGCGAATATTTTCCTGGAGAGTCTATCCTTTTTTTGTAAGTTATGTTAAATGTGCTTCCGTTTCTCATTGCTATTTCTTTTTTGAAATCTTCATCTTCAACTAACACTGTTATTAGCGATTTTCCTTTGCTGGCTAATGAAAGTGTTACATCAAAATAATCAGTATTGTTCGCTTTTTCTATTGTGCTTTTTGTAACAAAAATAAATGTTTCTTCATTGGTTTTATCTGAAACTTTAACTGTTTTTTCAGTTACGTTAACTTCAAATTCTTCTCCAAACTGGTTAGAATAAGTTACTTTTGTTTTGCCAAGTTTGTAAGATCCTGCTTTCTTCGCCCTTCTTTTCTCTTTTGATATTATTGTTATTTCTTCTCCGGGCTGCAGGCTTCCTGCATTTATTGTTTTTTCATTTCCTACAAGGTCAAACTCTGAGTGGATTGGAATTGTTAATTGAATATTTTCAGCTTTAATGTCAGTAGAAGGATTTTTTAATTTGTATTCCACTTCAAATCTGTCTCCCAAATAGATGTCAGCTCCAATAGTTCTTGTTGCAGTGAGTTCGAAATCTTGTGGGTTCACTGTAATGGTTCCGCTTTTTGTTATTTTGTATTCTCTTGGATTGTCAAATTGTTGAGCAGCGTTTTCTTCAGTGTATGTTATTGTTGTGTTTAAAATATAAGTTGTTTTTTTATTGACTCTGGGAGCTTTTATTACATACGTGTAAGCTTTCTGTTCTCCTTCGCTTTCTAATGTAAGAATGTGTCTGAAATTTCCTATAACTGTAAAATTCTCTGGAACAGTATCTTCAACAACAATATTTTTTATTTTTGTTTTTCGAGGATTTTTCACTGATACTGTGACTGTTGTTTCTTCTCCGCTTTCAAGACTTGGAGCATCTATAGTTTGCGTTATAGTCATGTCTTTTGCAGGGCTAATCGTTGTTGTGAACTTGAATTTTTTTGTAAAGTTTTCGTCATATTCAGTATGGTAGCTGACATTGGCTTCTATTGTGTATCCTTTGTTCGAAGTTATGTTAGGCGCGTAAAAATCTATTTCTACTAGTTTCTTTTGCTCATGCGGGGCAAATCTTTTAACAAAAATGTCAGGAAGCGTTACTATGCCTCCTCCGTTAAGGCTTACAAAAACGTTTTTAATTGAAAGTTTGGGGTGTAAGTTTTGAAGCCATATCCTTAATGTTTTGGCTTGGTTGGCTTCAAGTTCGAGGTCTTCAAAGTTTGATCTTACTTTCAGACTTTTATCAGTGAATTCTATGCTTTCTTTAAGGTCTGACAGTTCTCGTTCAGGATAATTTTTAGTGGAGTATTTTACTGTTGCTTTTATGTCAAACGTGCCTACCTTTGTTCCTTTAAATTCAAAAAAATATCCTTGGGTTATGTTCATACTGCGATTTCCAGGATATTTTGTTATCGCTAAGTCAGCTGTGTAGTGTCTTTCATCTACTTTTTTAAATTCTTTAGGAGCTTTTGTTATTTCTATGCCGTCATCTATATATACGTCTGCTTTTACATTTGCGGTTATTATTTCTTTGTTTGTAAAGTTTAGGCTGATGTTATTTTTTCCTCCAATAATGCCTGTGTCAGCTCCTAAAACGAATTTGTGCAATAGTTTGTGCGTGGTTTTTAAGCTTAAGGCGTCGGTCCATATTGTTTTCATGTCTTCGCCATCCCAGTACTCTAGTTTTCCGATAAAACTTCTATCAATAATATCGTTGACTTTTATGTTGTATGAGAAGCTTTCTGATTCTACTCCCATAGTTCTCTTTTTCCACACAATTCCATTGTCTTTTTTAACAACCCCGTTTACTCTTAATATTTCCACGTTTTCAGGGAAAACATCTGTGTAAGTAAGATTTTGCGCTAACCCTCCAATATTTTCTATCTCTACATTGAATGTAGTACCTTCTCCTGCTTCAACTTCTGTGTGAACTGCAGTTCTGGTTACTGTTAGGTCTGGAATTAAAGAAAGAGCTCTTATTTCCATTCTGTAGTCAAGTGCATCATAATAATACTCTATATTGTCCAGGCATATTCTCACTTTGCCGGTTTGTTGGCAACTGTTATTTGTTATAAACAAACTCCCTTCGCCATAGTCAGCAATTACGTCTTGATTAGTTACGCTTTTATACATGATAAATGTTCTTCCTTCCACAGTTATTGATTGTCCGGAATACATCCACTTGTCAACTTTAACAGTCGCGGCAAAAACACTTTGCGCAAGAATAATAAAAAGAACCGCATAAATGATTATTTTATTCAATTTTATCCACCACTATGCTTTTAGTTTTATCTATTGCTTTGTCAGCAATTGTTTTTATCATTGAAGTTGGCAAAACTTTTATGATTTTGAACATGATTGTCTCTTCATGAATTTCAATATTTCCTTTTTTGTACTGGCTTATTAAAAATACAGGGTCTGAAAAAAGCTCATTTGCTACAACAGAAAAAAATTCCGCTTTTTCTTCCGCATATTCTGAGTTAAGTTTCTCTGAACTGATATTTTTGCTTTTTATCTTACTTTCTTCAACTATTGCAGAATTAATAACGATGACTTTATAGTAGCCTTTTCTAATTCCAGCATAATCTTCTCTTTTCAGTTTGTCAGTGTGGCTTTCAATTTGTTGTTGATTTTGCATTCTTTTTTCGTCTTTATCGAACTCCAGAGCAGAAATTACCTCTTGTTCGTGAACTAAAAGAAACAAGTTCTTTTCACTTCCGAATTTTTCTTTTAAATCATTAGCATCCATCACGACAAAAAAAGCTCCCACTCCTAAGACTATGCTTATCAATGCTATTAGGATAAGCAATGTCTTCAGCAATCCATGAATGATTTTATAAGCCACCACTGCAACTACAACGAACGCTACAACTGCTATTATTAAGAAATATTCTGTCATTAATCAGCCTCTTTTTTAGACTTAAATTTGACGAACAACGTATTTAAAGGTTGCTGTTTATTTGCTTATCTCCCAAAAAGCACTCTGAAGACGCTAATGTATTCATGATTCTTTGCTCTTTTTAAAAATCCGCAGTTTAGCTTTTCACACTTGTTATTTTTGGTTATTTCGTCATCTTTACAATCAACACAGACATGATTTTCATAGACTTTGTTCGCGCCGCAGTTTAATTTCATGCAGCTGCTGTTAAACAAATATTCATCTTCCTCACATTCCAGTTTTTCGCAAATGTGATCAGAAACAATTTCATCGTATTCGCAAACTAAAGGCAGGCATTGATTTTCACTGCAATATTCTTCTTCGCCGCAATCTATGCTAGTACAACATTCTTTGTCTTTACATTGGTGGTCTTCTACATACTGGCATTCACCGCAGGAAATAGGCAAGCATAAATTATCAACACATTCTTCGTTGTCTTTACAGCCTTTGTCAGTTGCGCATGTAGGCAAATCCGTGCATTCATGAGTGTCATAAAAGTTGTATAGTCTGTTTCCGCAATCCTGGTACTGAACTGTGAATTTGTCTACTTCAGAAGTTGTGTTCCACCTTAGAGTAAAGCGGTTGCTTCCAATGCGTCTTACTCTGCTCATGGATATTTGCTCAAACTCTGGGCTTAGTATTTGGGGTGCGTGAGTAAGTGTTTTCCCTTCATCAGTTTTTACTTTATATGTTAATAAGAAAGGCTGTTCAAACCTGAACTCATTCTTTCTATCATATCTCAGGCTATATGCAGTAAATCTCCCATAAAATGTGTCATCGCGCTTATAGCATGCATTTATTGTTGCATTTATTAGTTTGCAGCTGAACTTAAAGCCAGGGCAGTTAACAGAATACCTGCTTTTTCCAACCATTATTCGCTGCCTTGAAGCTCCTGGATTAAGAAAAACAGCTTCTTCAGAGTGAAACTCTCTCAGTTCTTTTGTTTTTTTCCACTCTCCTGAGATTGGCTTCCATGATCTTCCAACCATTGCAAAAACAGCTCCTTTTCTCTCAAGGTTTCTTATATGAAATTCTCCGGTATCATAACAGTTTACTTCAACTTGCGCTTTAGTTGCGTATTGAGAGGAAGCATCAGGAACAAAAACAAGTATCAAAGTCAGGAAAACTACTAGTACTGCAGCAACCTCTTTTTCCATCCTATGTTGCCTATTTGTGAAGGAATTTTAAATAGTTTTGCATACTATAACTACCGGAAGGTTTAAATACTAGAAGTACCAAAATACTATACTAGTATGGAAAACAGCGCTAGCTCGGAGTCGATTAAGAATTATGGAATGGTGGCTGCTTCTTTGATAGCGATTGCAATTACTTTCTTTGCTGTTCATTCAATACTTACTTCTGCTCAGGAGGATTTTGAAGACTTCGATGATTTTGAAAAGGAAATAATAGAAGGAGAGGAAGAATTCTTGGTTGAAGACAGGGCAGGCATTACTCCTGATAGCCCTTTGTATGTTTTTGATAAGATAGTTGATAACATTCAACTTCGCACTTCTCAAGGAGAGGAAAAGACAAAAAAGCATTAGAGATTAAGGAAGAGCGCTTGGCAGAAGCTTCTGTTATGGTTGACGAAAATAAGTCAAGTAGCGCTCAAGAAGCACTGTCATTGGCAACAGCAGCAGCTAAAGCTGCTCAGGCAGAGATAGCGCCTGATTTGGAAACAGAGACAAATGAAAAAGTAAGAAGAGCAGCACTATTGCTGGGCGAAGGATGGGAAGATATTGAAGCTGCTTTAGAAACTCAGTTGGATGAGGAAGAAAAAACAAGAATTGCGTTGATAGTTTCTAAATCCAGATTAAGCTATTGCAATGCGCTTGCACAACAAGATTTTGCTTTTCTTGAATCTGATCCAAAATGCAATATAGAAAAAGCTCCTGAATTGGTTGAAGATGATATGCCTCCTGAATGCATAGATGCAGGCGTTACCAGTCCGAGAGAGTGCGCTCGGCATATGATGGACAGATACGGCTTTCCTCCTGAATGTGAAGGCTTAAGTGATGAAGAATGTATTGAATTCATGCATGAGCATGGAGGTGTTCCTGGCGGCATGCCTCTTGAATGTGCTGGTTTAAGCAATGAAGAATGTGAACAGGTTATGTTTGAAAAGTTTGCACCTCCAGAATGCAAAGATTTGAGCAGAGAAGAATGTGAAACTTTGATGATGGACCGCGGTGGTCCTGGTCCAGGCGGTCCTGGCCCTGGCGGACCTGATTTTGGTTCAAATGAGTGTGAGGGGCTTTCAAGAGATGAATGTGATGAATTAATGTGGGAGAGATATGCTCCAGAGCACTGCAAAGGTGTTCCTCGCGAAGAATGTTTTGATGATTCAGGACATGGCGGCGGTGGTGCTGGTCCTGATTTCCCTGGTCCGGATTTTAGAGATCCTTTACAAAAATGTAAAGATCAAGGCATACCTCCAGAACAATGTGAAGAAGACCCTAATTATGGTTTAGGCCCTGATGATTTTGATAATTATAATCCTGGCTTTGATGGTTCTGAAGAGTTTGACCGTGACTTTAGTGGCTATGATTATAGTGATATTACTGATAGAGGTGTTGACAAAGATTTCAACAAAGACTTTGACCGCGGCTTTGAGGATGATGGCGGTTTTGACAGGGAATTTGACCGCAGCTTTGATGATGGGGATTTTAACAGAGAGGAGTTCCCTGATAGAGACAATTTCCAAGACGAAAGCATAAGACAAGACTTTCCAACTGGCCCTAGCGATTTAAATGATTTTCCTCCACAAGACTTTCCAAGTACAACAACACCAGGAGATTTTGGCGATTTAGAGCAAAAAGATGACTCTAACTTTGTTAAAGAAGAAGACAACTTTGACAATAGCGGTTTTGAATCAGAACCAACGCATGATAATTCTGGAGGTTTTGATGCTGTACAAACAGTTGAAGATGTTACTGGAAACATAATCGCATTTTCTGACTGGCTTACTGGCAAATAGTTTTGAGTTAAAGAAAACAAAATTTATAAATGTCTTATACGGCAATAAACTTATGTTAGTTTCCAAAAACCTTATTAAAAGTTTAGCGCTGACTTTTTTCGTTATTTTGTTCTTCCTTTTGATGATTGACGTTAGCGCAAGATTTTTTCTTCCTCAATATAATGAAATAATAGAATATGACGACCGTTATTTACATAAGTTAATGCCTAATTCTGAGAAAATTCATGTTATGGCAGAAGAAGACGGCAGTGGAAGAAATCTTGTTAAAATAAACAGTTTTGGCTTTAGAAACGAGGAATTTAAACAGCTAAAAGAACAAAAAAGAATTATTGTTTATGGCGACTCGTTTATAGAGGCAGAATTTTCTCAGCTCGAAAATACTTTCTCTAAACAGTTGGAAAAAAAACTTAATCTTGAATCAGAAGAACCTGTTGAAGTTATTAACGGAGGTGTTATTGCTTATGGTATGGACCAAATAAGCTTAAAATTAGAAGACGAGCTGGATATTTTTAATCCTGATCTGGTTATTGTGTCTGTATTTCCTGCCAATGATTTTGGTGATAACATCAGAAATAAAATATTTCGTTTGGACTCAGAAAACCAGCTTATTGAAAACGATTATTTCTTAAATCCTGAATTAAAAAAGAAAAAAAAGCTTGCTTCTTTTTTCCCATCATTGAGATTGTATTTTCGCGCTTTTAATAATTTCCGTCAGTTTATTGGCCCAAGCAAAGTCGACTCTGGCAACTCAACACTTTTGTCTCAGATAAATGACTGCGAAGACTTTATTGTAAAGAAGAATAACCAAGTAAATAATCTTTTTAACGACAGACCAGAAATTGACATGCTTGTAAATCCAGATGGTTATTGTGCTCTTTACAAAATAAAGTTGATGGAGGAAATAATAAAACGCATGAAAAGCCTTGCGGATTCAAAAAACGTGGTTTTTGTTTTGATGATTATGCCTTCGAAAGAAGATCTGAATAAATCATCAACTTTGCTAACTGATGTTTTGGTCGAAATCAGCGAAAAAAATAATATTTCTTATTTAGATTTAAGCCAAGAATTTGACACTTCTTTTTATTTTGTTAGAGATGGGCATTGGAACAGTAAAGGGCAAGAACTTGCAGCAGAATCAATGAAGAAACAATTAATTAAATTAAATTAGTGTTGCGTTTATGGTGTTTTCCTGGCCTGGTCTGGAAGTGATTTTTGCTTTTCCAAGCTCGGTTTCTATTATAGCTCCTTTTGTCATAATGTTTGCGCGTGCATAATGCCTGTTAGATTGGTTTTCAGCAACGTTTTTTATTGCAGCTTTCTTGAATTTTTTCTCATTAGGAATGTATACGTTTACAGTGTTTGTTGTTAGTATTCTGGACTTTCTCTCGCCGCTTCTTATTCTGTCAACCCTTGTTTTCTTCTCTCCTGTTTTTGTAAGAGTCGGCCTGCTGCCTTTATCATACAGTTTTTTTTTCCTGTGAAACTGTTTCATTCCTGCAGAAACTTTTTTTCTGCCTTTTGATTGTACTATCATGCTGTTGAGAGGAAAAGGCTTATTTATAAGTGTTTTGGAATGGGATTACAATAACTTTATATATGGGGTTTTCGTCCTTAAATGCGTTTAGGTGATTTATTTTGGAAGCAGCACGTCCATTGGATGCATTGAACGCAGCTAGGAATAAGCGCGTTATTGTCGAGCTTAAGAACGGCAAGCAGTATGTTGGAGTTCTAAAAGCGTTTGATATTCACGTAAACGTTGTTCTGGAGAATGCTGAAGAGCGCAATGATGGAGAGGTTGCGAGGAAGCTGGGAACTGTTTTCCTAAGAGGAGACGCAATAATTCTCATAAGCCCTGAGTAAAATTTTTAAATAACCTATTACCGCTATAACTGCTATTATATTGGAAACTTGATTTAAAATGACAAAAGGAACCCCTTCAATGGGAAAGAAGTCTGGAAAGAAGAATATGATATATTGCAGACGCTGCGGTAAGCGTTCTTATCATTTCTCTCATAAAACCTGCAGTAGTTGCGGCTACGGCAAATCAAAGAAACTCCGTTCTTACAACTGGAAAAAATCTGGGAAGTAATTACTTCTCAAAATTTTCGTAGAATTTGCTTTGCTTTGGGCCTTCGTTTCCTTGGTATTTGCTTTTTAGCTTTTCGCTTCCGTATGGGTTTTCAACTTCAGAACTCATGTGCATAAATGATATCTGTCCTATTTTCATGTTTGGAAATAGTTTTATCGGTAATGGAGAAACATTGCTTAACTCCAATGTAAGATTTCCCTTAAATCCTGGGTCTATATACCCAGCAGTGCTGTGGATTAGCAAGCCAAGCCTTCCAAGTGAGCTTTTTCCTTCAATTCGTCCTGCAATGTGATTTGGCATTTTTACATTTTCCATTGTGCTTCCCAGAACAAACTCTCCAGGGTGCAATATGAAAGAGTCATCTTTTACCTCAACGCTTTGCATTAAGTTATCTTGCTGTTCTTTAACATCAATAACAGCATGCTGCGCTTTGTTGAATACAAGAAACTTGCCGCTTAGATGCACGTCAATGCTGGAAGGCTGAACGCATTCAACATTGTAAGGCTCAATAACTATGTTGCCTTTCTCTATTTCTTCTTTTATGCTTTTATCACTCAGAATCATTCTCTATCTTTTCAAGAGTAGATTCGATTTTTTTATAAAGGTTTTTCAAATCAGAATCATTCTCTATCTTAAAGTCTGCTTTTTCCATGCATGCAATAAGTTGCTGCTCGCTTCCTTTTCCTCTTAACTCTTCTTTCTGTTTTGCAACAAATTCTTCAAATGTTTTTTGGTCTCTGCTGCTCATTCTTTTTTTTGCTCTTTCAAATCTGGTTTCAACAGGAGCATCTATTGCTAACAAATGGAAATTTTCAAGCTTTCTTAATTCATTTACTTCGCCTAAATTTCGAATGCTGTCAATCACCACGTTTTTCCCTTTGATTTTTTTAACAACAATAGATGCTAAATACCCTCTTCCATGTTCATCGCGATAATATTTTCCTTCTTTAATCAAATTCTCTCTTGTAGCAGGAATTTTTCTTTTTTCCAGAAGAAGTCTTAACTCATCAGACAGAGAATGGTATTCATACCCTTTTTCCACTAAATATTTTGCTACTGTTCCTTTGCCTGAAGCATTTGTTCCTGTAAGGCCAATTATCATAAAGTTGCTGCTTCAGACTATTTTATATACTTTACGTTTGGCTAATCATGAAACTATAAGCTTTGTAAATCCAATCTTCTTGCTGGTCTCAAAGGTGTCTGCTAACGCTCTTACTTTCTCTGCATCTCCGCTTACAACAAAAATCTCAAGACATTTGTGATTTTCCAATTGGTTGTGTATGTGTGTTTTAATTATTCTCTCGTATTTGTGTCTTATTTTGGTAGCTTCTTCGCTGTGAATGTCATCATGCATCACAAGCAACACCCCATCAATTTTGCCTACAAGTTTTGATTTATCTCTGATTTGGGAGATAAGGGAGCGGACAGCTGCGCGTATAACCTCGCTTCTTCCTGCAAAACCCTGCTCACTTTTTAGAGCGTCAATATCCTTCAAAATCTTGTCGTTTAAAGATATGCTTATTATCGCCATACAAACATTATTATTAACTTACTTATAAATGTTACCATAAAAATTATTAATTTTTTAGATAAATATTAATATAAGTTCTTTTATATCCTTCATATGCCAAATGTTTGGATTTATACGTTGTCTAGTGTAGTCTTGGTTAGTTTGATTTCTTTTGTAGGCATATTAGCTATCTCAATAAAAACAGAGAATATGAAGAAAATCCTGCTTTACTTAGTCAGCTTTTCTGCAGGTGCGCTGTTAGGAGACGTGTTCATTCATTTGCTTCCTGAAATTGTTGAAGACAAAGGGTTTGGGATAAACATATCTTTATATGTTTTATTGGGAATAATCGTGTTTTTCATACTTGAGAAAATAATTGACTGGCATCACCATCACGATCTTAATTCGAAAACGCATTTGCACCCTTTTGCAATCACAAATCTTTTTGGAGACGCATTTCACAATTTTATAGACGGCTTGATTATAGCTGTTAGCTATCTTGTGAGTATTCCTGTTGGGATAGCAACTACTCTTGCAGTTGTTTTGCACGAAATCCCGCAGGAAATAGGCGATTTTGGCGTTTTATTGCATGGAGGCTTTACAAAAGCCAGGGCATTGTTTTTCAATTTTATAACTGCTTTAATGGCTATTGTTGGTGCGATAATTGCTTTAGTAATCAGCTCATATACTGCCAATATAACTACTGTTTTGATACCTTTTGCTGCTGGCGGCTTTATTTATGTTGCAGGCTCTGACCTTATTCCTGAGCTGCATAAAGAAGTTGCAGTTAAAAAATCTGTATTGCAGCTTGCTGCATTCATTCTAGGAATTTTACTGATGATGACTTTGTTGTTACTTGAATAAGAAAAATATATAATAACTCCATTCATCCATGTTGATAGTATGACTGATTCATTCACAGAAGAAGAGAAAAAAATTCTTGCGCCTTATTTTACTAATCTTGACAAGCCTGTTTATGCATTTACTAACAGGGTTCCTGAAGAAGTTGTTGCTGTTTTGTTTTCCAAATACAGCCGTTCAATTAGCAGTGTGCGTAAAAATTTTCTAAGGCTTGTTAAAGACCCTAATGCAGGATTCCAGGAAATATTAGATACTGTTGGAAGCGGCGAAGGAAAAGGATTTACAGCTGCTTTGGAAAAAGCTCGAAATTTTTTTCAGAGAATTCTTGTTGGGTACGGCGATGATTCTATTGGTGAGCTTGGAATGGCGCACATTGCCTGCGAAGACATTTCTAATATAGCCACGAAGCGCCTTGAAAGCGCTCGTTTAACCTCTCCGTTGGAAAAATCAACAAGGTATGTTATTTATGACAAGACAAAATTTCTTCGCGAACCAAAGATTATGCGGTCAGAATTTGCTGATGAATACGTAAGAGTGAATGAATTGCTTCTTAATACTTATGCTGAACAAATTGAGCCAATGATAGCTTATGTAAAAAAACAATGGCCTATTGAAGATGCTGACTTATTCCAGGGAAAGAAATATTCTGAAATAAGCGATGAGGCTGAGCTTAAGCGTGCTGAAAAAGCTTACGAGTCTTCTGTTAAAGCCAAGGCATTGGATATTCTTCGTTATTACATGCCTGCTTCTACCTTAACTAACATGGGCATAACTGCTAATGGACGGGCTTTTGAATATCTTATTAGTAAGTTAATGTCAGATGAATTGGAAGAAGTTCGTTCAATTGGAAGAATGATGAAAGAAGAACTCTCTAAGGTCATTCCTTCTCTTGTTAAGCGGGCAAAACCTTCTGATTTTGTTATTGAAACCAGAAAAGGAATGCAGCAGCTAACAAACAAAATGTTTGAAAATGAAACTTCAGAAACTGGTGAAACAGTAGCTTTGATTGATTATGATAAAGATGCAGAAGTTAAGATAGTTAGTTCTGCCTTATACGAGTTTTCAAATCTTCCAATGGCTCAAATAAGAGAAAAAGTAAATGCAATGGCAACAGAAGAGCGTCTTAAAGTTCTTGAAGAGTACATTGGAAAAAGAACAAATCGTCGCGAAAAACCTATGAGGGCAGCAGAAGCAGCTTACTATACTTTTGATATGTTATCAGATTATGGAGCATACCGTGATTTGCAGCGTCATCGTATGCTTACTCAAATACCACAGGCTTTGACAGTAGCGCATGGCTATGATATTCCGCCTGAGCTGGCTGAAGTCGGTTTTGAGGATAAATTTCATGAATGCATGAAAGCAGCAGAAGAATTATATCATAAATTGCATGCTAAATATCCG
>CEPX01033597.1_pt1 | contig 24988 bp, 31 predicted proteins | sample 361361 | NCBI WGS metagenome assembly CEPX01 (sample SAMEA2619974, study PRJEB7988) | marine metagenome | biome: marine biome (ENVO:00000447); feature: mesopelagic zone (ENVO:00000213) & marine oxygen minimum zone (ENVO:01000065); material: "saline water (ENVO:00002010), including plankton...
GAGATAGCAGCGAAAAGATGTTCGCAAGGAGTATTTGATTTAGCCACAGTAGATAGGAGGTCAGATGGAAATTAAAGTTCCCGGGCAAATTAAGGTCGGTGCTCACAATGCAAAGGTTGTTTTTACCTCCAACCTGAAGGTGGATGATGGCTGGAAGGGCTGTTACAATCAGCGACTAGGACTGATTCAGGTAGACCCCGTGGGGGGAACTGATAAGGACAAAACGCTGATGCACGAAGTCGTACATATGATTGACCTTAACTACGAATGCGGATTGGATGAGGTGAATATCAGTAGAATAGCAAACGGCATAACAGAGTTTTTGCAGAACAACCTGGGCATCGCATTCTCATGGGTGGATATCCCAAAGAAGGAATGATGTTCTATCTTCTAGCTGTAGCCGTGAGGCCCGCCGGGGTCAGGTCTTCCGTTGGCTTTTCAACTCTCTAATTTCTCTATCGTGTCCCGTCACCCGCTCGGTCACGGAAGTTATTTTAATGTTGACGGCTTGCAAGCCGAAGTCTTTGTCATCAAGCCTCTCTATTATAGCCCTCTGGTTAGTCTCAGCCACTGCATCACGGGCTGCCTGGTCTTCCGCATTAGTTAAGTCCCTTCGGGCTTGGTGCGTTCCATTACGCCTCCAAGTTATAACCAGCCCAATCCCGGTGACTACAACACCCGCTACGGCCACGCTTGCAATAACTAATTCCACAATCTTCCCTTCAATGCCAGGATATACACCAAGATATAGGCCAGAATCTCGGCTCCGGCTGCGACTAAAATAAGTTTCATTCGCCCTTCTGACTTTCTTTGTATTTCGTTCCCCAGAAAAAGTGGCCGAAGGTAAAGCCTACGGTGAATATCCCCATTATCTTCAGGGTCTCTACCCAATTAAAGTTATGGCCCAGCCAAACACCTACCCCCACAAGAATAATAATCCAGACAAATTCAGCCTTGTGCCACAGGTCTCTGATAATGTATGTCCACGGTCTCTTACCCACCGCGCTCCAAAGTTTCTTGTATAGGTTCATTTGAAACCCCCCGTTAGTGTTCTTTTAATTTCTCCCCCATTTTAACTCAACCCTACCTCTTGGGCGGTCAGGTAAAACCACGACTCAAGGTTTTTGCTTTTCTCATCCCTGATTACCCTCCTGAACGGTGACGCGGATAAAAGCCTGACATATGTCGTAGACCCGTCAATATCATAGAACGTAACCGGCCATGTAGCATCTGCGGCTTCTTCCAGAACAGTCTTTACCTTGGCCGCGTCAGTATCCAGTTTAACGCCCTGCCTGTCACTTACATGGTCGGCAGCCCGCACTACGGCTTTTATAATCCTTCTCCTGGCAGGGTATAGAACTGCACGAATATCGTACCCTTTTAGAATGGGAGTCTTGGTAACGTCATCTGTCTTGCCGACAAACTTTAGTTTGAACATGGTGCTGACCGGGTTGTTGCCTGACCCATCTGCAGGAAAAAAGAGAGTGGCTATTCTGTTGGTTGCCGACCCTATTAAGTTACCAGCATCTGTCCACGAGCTGTCCTCAAACTTCTTATAGTGACACTCGTAGTAAATATCCGCATCGTAAGCGTGGCCCAGTTCAGCTATGATTTTAATGTACGCTTTGTCATCTCCGCGAAAGTTCCCGTGTAAAAATGGTGTCTCGAAATACCCGTCGGTTAGAAAATTCCTGTTACCATCGTTGGTTATATCGCCGTACCCTGTCGGGAGGGGGATGTAGTGCAAATTTTCACTTGATGTATCTGAGGCTATCCATAACCTTTTCTGGTAAATACTAGAGACAAATGCGGTCTCGCAGTTCGTTAAAGTAATCTCCTGTATAGGATGCCACACCCACAAAGTCGTGCCATCCACTGTTTCCAGCCTTCCGGCCAATACCTCAATCTTGGTGCTATTGTCAACTATAGCAAATAAGTATTGCTCGTCAGCACCGAGTGCCTGAACCCTCCCCACAAAATCCCCCAGGTTGGTTGAAGAGAGCGAAGGGTCCCGCCAAGTGTACGTACCTCCGTCTCTTTCTAAAAGGGCCTGTTCTCCCCATGGCATATAAAGTTTGCCTTGCCACTCAAGAGAGTTCTTGCCCGAGGTAGAATTTCCTCCAGGTCTTGTGATGTTGGTTAATGTCATTACCACCCCCGATGCAAGATAAAAAGGCCTGTCCTCCTTCAAAATGTAAAGGGCATTGTCAAATGAAAGCATGCTGGTAATGTTGTAGGCAGAAGTGTCAACTGTCGTTACACCTGACCAGTTGGCTTCTGCGGTAGGGTTGGTAGCCGAATAGATACTTCTGGGCTTTAAGGCTTTCCACAGAGTCGTCCCCACCGTACAGAAGAAAAACGCCCTGCTATCAGACTGGGTGAACCCTTCTGTGGCACTCATATACCAGTAGTCAGTATCAGCCCCTTGCGCGATATAAAGCTGGTCGTCTGTAAAGGATTCTATGCTAGTGATAGTGTCATCAAAGATATATCTATGAACGTACCCATCCCCTGTGGCGTTTAACTTTGTGAGAAGCGTGGTGCAAGCTATGTAAAGCTCACCGTTGAATTCCTTGAACCCAACAATAGCCTGGGGCGTCCCTCCCGTGTTTGCCAAAAAGTCCACCTCGTGAACCTTGACCAATCTGTGGCTTCCGCCTGAATTGTACATCCGTATCCTGGCTTTCGTTACCGCTTTCGTTTCGGTGACGCTTTCCTCGTCAGTATCTAGCCCTTTTTCGCTTGCGTTTGGTTTCATGACCCAGGAGCCTGTGACGGGAACCCCTCGCCATAAATGATGCCATTCGCCCTCATAATAAAGGTCAACATCTATCCGGTTTATATCTGCGCTCGCTGTAGTAACCCAATACCTGAGCCCGTCAATGTTCGTTGAGTCAATAGTAAGTTCCAGATACCCAGACCACCCCACCCCCGGTATATTCGTCTCTGCGTAAGTGCCCGTGTCGTCATCATAAGCGTTGGATGAATTAGTCCAACCTGAGCCCCCCGTCGGGCTTGCCCAATTAGGTGCAGGAGCCGATATGGATTCTGCCTTTGGACCGAGTATTGCCATATCCCTGAATCTTAAATCCATACCAATGGATGAAAAGTACCTCGTGGGAGCGTTGGTGTCGTAGACCTCTAGCCCAAAGCCTGACCGCCAGTCATCTTGCCTTAGCGCGAGCTCTTTCTCCGGGGGAAGGTTACCATACCCCGGTGTCCCGCTAAAGAACTGGGATGATAGAAACTCATCATCATCAACTGCGTAGTACGGGATATCGTTTCGGTCTCTGGCCAGCATTAAGCCAACCTTGGTTGACCCGTCTGCCCTGAGTATCCCAATATCGTGACGCTTGCTGTTGTAAGTCGTTGCCATATAGTTTACCCCTCAACTCCTCATAAAACTCCCAGTTTTTGCTCTCAGTGCCTTACAGCCTAATATGAAGGCAGTTTCATAGTTCTGGGCGGTTCCCTCATTTTAAGATTGGTCAAAAGCCTTCGGTACTCAGCGTAAGCCTTAGCTACAGCTGATTCATACCGGCTAATATCCTCACTTGCCGGGAGGTCTTGAGCCATCTGGTAGAGTTTATATTTAGCGTAGGCGATTAAAAGATTAACCGCCTCCCCGTCTATACAGATTGTATCTGTATCGGAGCTTAAATCCTCTAACCTCCGATGGCCGATAAGTCTTATTCGGTGCTCGTCCGGGTAAAGATGAGGAAGACGAAGAAATTTGTCGCTTGAATTATCTGTTATTTCAAAGCCGTAAACCCTCTCCCAGTATTTAGGCTGGAGTTCATCGCAGGCGTACTCAGTTTGACCTGCGGATTGGACATAAACCTGAAGAAGGTTGCCCGCCTCAAAATCGTTTGGCAATAGGTGCTCATAGTTTTGCCCGCCTATGGCTCTGGCACCATCAAAGATGGCGTATTTCGTATTCGTTAGAACCCTGAATCTGAACTCAATCTCAACAATGTCGTCGTTAATCGCCTGGTCTTTCAACTCCAGAAGCGTCCAGTTAACTGCCGGGCAGGCGGTCGTTGAGTTCAAAGTCTGCGCTGTCCCGTCGGCTTTCACCGTATAAATGGTTAAAAAGGCATCATTGGCCATTTCAGGATAGGCCCACGCCCTGAAACTAACCGTCTTGTTCATCAAGTCCAAGAGCGGGGGGTAGTCCCTTGACGTGATATAGGCATACCCGTTTCCTGCGGTAGCTATTAGCTTCAATGCCCTACGTCCGGGGAATCGTTGGGCAACTGAACCGGTTACATTTGATAATGTGTACTTATCAGGAGTTCCTGCTGTTGTCTGGTCTTCAAAGTGCGAGTTTGGCAGGATATTCCCCGTAACTAATGTGCTGTCATCCAGTGCTTTGTACAAACTGGGGTAGATTTCCTCAATCGCCCTGTCAATGGCCAGGAGTTTGTTCGTCCTGCCGTATCTGTAGACTCTGATAGTTACCGCCCCTGCCTCAGCGCTTAGACTGGCACCGTAAACTGTCAGCCTACCCGTAGAAGTAGTGTAGTCGCTTATCCTCCTGAGAATCCCCGAGTTGTTTCCTTCGGTAATGTAAACCCACCACTCATTGAAATAGTCATCCGAAGCCAAGTCGTACTCGTTCAGAGCCGTGCTGACAATATACTGGTTCGTGGTGATGTTGGTCGTAGTATCTACTTCAATAAAATCGCCTATGGACTCACTTAATTTCTGGTCAAGAGCCAGACGCGTGGTTGTTCCCATTAAATTATCCCCCTTAGTTCCGCATACTGGTTGGATGCCTGGTCTCCATATACCCCGCACCAAAATAGCATGAGCATATCATACCGTGTCGGTACTCCGATGGATACTGAGCTGGCAGTGGCCGCCAATGTCACATCTCCTAATTTGTCGGCATTAACCGATTAGCCGTTAAGTCGTTAAGTCTCTCGGCTCCGGCGGCTCAATATAGTCACCGCTTAAAGTTAGACTATCATTATTAGGGAAATACAACCACGCATCAATCGGTTTATCGGGAATAGGAACGTCCAATTCAACAATTGCTTCATGAGGACGATTCTTCAATTTTAAGCTGTGGTTACCATGCCTATTTCCCCACCAACCTGTTACTTGATTTGTTATAGTATTATATCGCACTTCAAGCATATCTAAACCTCACACCCAAAACCTTAGCATCGTGGGCATTATCCTGCATAACGAACTTAATACCTACGAAATCATTGGCGGCTAACGCGCTAAGGATACCCGATAGATCAATAGCAAAAATCTGGTTGTCTACGGAGTTGTACGTGGTGGCGGTATCATTTTCACTGTGTGTAATAGCACTTTCACCCGTCCCCGCATAATCCGAGTAAATATCCCAGTTATTAGCCGCTTCAGTTTCGGCGGGGATTACTATTAATTCCGCCGCTACTATTGAAGTGAAATCCGTTGGCACTTGAAACGTCATACGTGCCAGATGCCCCGCATTATAACAGTTCATTATCGGATACGAATAGAATGCGCCCCATACGTCTCCAGCAGTTACTGGAATAAAAAGTTCTTTTGCTGCGGGACCTCTCTGTATCCTCATTAGTCATACCACGAAATATTTAGTGTCCCCGTCGTAGACGCAGCGCCCTGGATAAAGTTCATCCTTTGCATCACCTGTCGCCAGTCTGCCTTGGGAACAGTCCAGCTATCCAGAGTAAGCACATCACCTACCGCAAGTATGTGCCCCACGGAGGCTGTCGGGGCTGTGCCATCATCACGATAACGCAGCTGGCTGGCCTCAACAGTAATGAGCGCCCCCTTGGCACCGTAAGGCATTACCGGGGAAACGTCGTCTGCTAAATTGATAACAGTCCCCGCCACGCCCTTGGTCGAGAAGTCCAAGTTATTTATCCCCATGTTACCCTCCTATTATTTCGCGGGCAGTTTTAGCCCTTTGTCCGGCTGGGGCGTACCTGGCAGCCCCTACCAATCGTTCTAACCGTTGTTTTTGCATTGAGTTCTCTTGTCTTTTAATGCGCTCATCCTCCTGTCCTTGCGCAACCTCAACCACATAGTCAATCTCCTCTTTCTCCATCGTCCCGAAACTGGGAACCAGAATATCTCTCCTGCCTTTTTCTGAAGGGACATACCTACCGCGACTGCCCGAACCGTAAGGCAGACTTTCTACGGAATTGACAATAATTCGGGCAGGTGCTGATATCAGCTTCCGCCCCTGACCGCCGCATTTGGGGCAGGAAGCCGAGTCATTCCCTATATCCTGTATCTCGCTAAAACGATGAGCGCAGTTTCCGCATTCAAATTCATATATCGGCACAATTCCTCCAAATAAAAAAGAGGAGGCGAAACTCGCCCCCTCCCGTCTTTTCGGACAGCGTGGGGTATCACCGCTAGCCACACTATCCACCTGATACATTATACCATAATTTGCCTGAAGGCGTTTATGATGTAATCCGTATCTAAATCAGGGTCTTTTACGCTATCGGTGACTATCAGTTCTTCTTCGTACATTCTTTCGGCCACCGGACACAGCCCTTTTTTGTGGCCAAAGATAGGCAGTAAATGCAGGGGCTTTACATATGTCCCAAAATAAATCCCCCGTTTGCCTAGTTGCTTGCAAAGTTTCTGCTTATTGCGTGTTTTCAATGCGTAAGTATAAAAGGAGTGCGTACAGCCGGGATAGGTCACAGGCGGTGTCAGACCCTTTATACCTTTCAACCCCTCAGTCAGCATCTCGGCATTTCTCACCCTGACAGCAATCAGTTCATCCAATCGGTTGAATTGCTCCAACCCGATAGCTGCCTCAATCTCAGTCATTCTGTAGTTGTAACCGAGGATTTTCAACTCGGGAACAGAAACTTCGCCATGATTTCGTACCGCCCTGGCGATTTCAGCTATCTTCCCGTTATCGGTAATTAACATTCCCCCCTCACCAGTGTTTATGTGTTTCGATTGATTAAAGGAGAACACCCCGCAATCTCCGATAGTGCCCGTATAATCATCCAGATATTTAGCCCCGATAGATTGCGCGGCGTCTTCAATAACTTTCAGGTTATAAAACTCGGCAAAGTTCATAATCTCGTACATATCAGCAGGATGCCCGCATAAATGAACCGGGATAATAGCCTTCGTATGAGGTGAGATTACCTTTTCTAATAATGCGTAGTCCAGACAAAACGTCTCGTCTTGGATATCAGCAAACACGGGCGTAGCCCCGGCCATTAAAACACAAGAAGCCGAAGCGCTAAAACTGTAGGGCGTAACTATCACCTCATCCCCTGCCCCCACACCACAAGCCCTGAGAGCAACGTGAAGGCCTGCCGTGGCTGAGTTAAGTGCTACTGCATACTCAACGCCAAAATAGTCCTTAAAGGCCACCTCAAGGGATTGAACATAATGACCGCCTAAATGGTATTCCCTGTTCGCTCTAAAGCCGGAGAGAATTCCTGATTTAAGAATGGCGTCTATTTCGTCCATGCCGGCCTCCAAATTCAATGGCTAATCTTAACGCCTCTCTCGCTTGCGGCGCGTTTCCCTGCCAGGTGGAGAAGGATAAGCGGGAAACTAAGGCTCTTAAAACTTTGGGCAACATCCTTTCTTTATTGTGAACCCAATCAAACTCAAAGATATGCTTCTCGGTATCAATATATTCTATGCGGGCTTCTATGCGCGGCTCTAACCCCAGGAACACCCTGCATCCGTCTAATTCTACATTCCCAAAGTGTTCCAATAGCAGGGAGAATAAATGTGTCCCTGTCTGGACGATACCTCGGGAAAATCTGAAAGTAGGGGTGGTAAAATCCCTTTGATGATTTATAACCAGGAGTGTGTTATTCTTCTTGCAAACCTCTATCATCTTATCGCTCTCCTCCAGAGTCGCAGCTATCGGTTTCTCACACCAAATGGCATTGACAAAGGGTGCGATATCGCACACTATCTGACAGTGAGTTTCAACCGGGGTACAGACCGAGACTATATCAAGGTTCATGTCCTTAACCATACGCATATAATCGCTATAACACCGCGGGCATCCCAAGGGGAAAAGAAAGGCAGAGAAAGCTCTAGAAACTTTAGAATAATCCGTATCGCAAAGAGCCGCAAGTTCAGTGTCCTCGCACTCTGCGTAGGCTTTAATATGGCTATCCGGAACTTCCATTGCTACCCGGCCTAATCCTATTATTCCGCATTTATAAATAGCTCACCTCGTAATAGGGCGTAAGTTTACCCCCGAACCCGCGTTTGAACAGGGCGATATTCTGCGTGTTGGCTCCCACGAGGTCTATTTCCTTGTACCCCATACCGGCAAGGTCTTTGAATATCTCCCACAATAAAAGGCTGGGAACACCGGTAACTCGGGAAGCCGCTAGAATATAGTACGCTCTTTTGTTGTCGAAGATAACAGCCGCACCCGCCAAAAGTTCGTTATCGGATACCAGATAGCTCGCCCCCAATCCGGCAACTTTCTTAATGGTATCTGCCGAGGCGGGGACTCCCAACCCCTTGCGACTGAACGTCTCTGTATACAGGTCATAAAAACTGCTATCATATCCCCTTGAAAGGGTCAGGGGCAAGCGCTGCGCTTTCGTGACATCATATCTTGTGCTCTTTTCTAACCCTGCCCACAGTTGGGGCATATCCGTTAAATCCACAACATAGGTGTATTTAACATTTGCACCGGCCCCGTCCCAGAGAAACGGTCTTATATCCGGGTAAGTGTAGTGGTTTGAAAAACAGGCCGGTACGACATCTAAAAGAGCGTAAGCAACCTCATTGTGGAGGGAAGTAACACTAGCGTATTTCATATCCGGCGAGGGGGCTGTTAAGACCCCCTGAAAAGGGGTCAACGGCTGGGGCGCACTAAACCCGCCTATCCCGCCGGCTAGATTTCCATTTTTATAATAACCCCACAGGGTGTAACCCCCGGTTAAGTCCATCCAATCTGTAGTAGAAAAGACAGTGCCTTGAGGAGAAAGAGAAACAAGTTTATTCCACTCTTCTTTGCCTACCTGCCTAACTTCACCCATAACTTCCTTATCACGTCAAGGTCTGCCTGGGTGTCCACCGACAGGATGTTCTGTTTAGACAAATAGGTGTGTATCCAATGTCGGCTGTCGTAATTGTGAAGGTTGGCCCACGCGTCTTTCAGTACCGAGAAGGGAGTTACGGCAATCACCCCCGTGTAGTCAGAGGACACTGTATAATTATAAGCGAGCGGCGAAGTTCGGTGCATCTCAATAGTAGCGTTTATTCTTTCTGTTGAAACAAGGGGGCAATCACCCCATAACCTGACAATAATCCCCGCCTTCCACCAGGATGCCGCGTGGTATAATCTGCCTAAAATGTCGTCCTCGCTGCCAGCGAAAAAACTTATCTTGTTTTCCTGGCAGAAGTTTATGATTTTATCGTCACCCTCGACTGTAGCTACAACCACGTTGTCTACATCAGCCCGTTGCGCGCTATCTACGATATGTTGCAGCATCGGCTTGCCGCAAATATCCGACAGAACCTTGTCGGGTAATCTGGTGGAAGCAGAGCGGGCTGTAATAATCGCTATAGTTTGGGTATCCCCGCCGGTATTCATAAGACCTGCTTAACCACACTGGAAAATCTGGCTAATTCCCTGAGTTCCTCAAATGTCATTGACCAAGGTGCGTCAACGCCGGTTTGATGGTTGATAGCAAAATGCTTCTCTATGATTTTAGCACCTCTTGAGAGGGCTATTTTAGAAGCATCCAGCCCAATGGTGTGGTCTGAGAAACCGTGGAAGGAACTCCCCAGCCCTATTTTATCGAATAGCAACTCACCGTACTGGGCAGGATAATGAGGGATACAATACAAGAAAGTCTGCCTTACGGCAGGATGAAGAGGGGGTGGCGTTACCCGGCAGGATACTATCACGTGCTTGCCTGTTCCGCCTATCTTTTCAAGAAGAGGATTGTTGCCCAGTTGGTTGCAGGCGACCTTAATCCTCTTAACGCCTATCTTCTCACACCATTTAACCCTTTCGACATCAAAGACGGAAAAGAATACCTCAATACCTGTTTTCTCACCATATTCAAACAACCCCCTGGCCTGAGGAAATGTCAGCTCCGTATCTTGGTATTCACCGTAGAGTTTTTTGGAGTCATAGAGCTGGAACTTAGCCAAATCAGCACCGCCGCGGTATGCTTCTGAAATAAGATGCTCGGCAAGCCCAATGTCCCCCACGAAGTTCTGGCCGATTTCGGCGATTATCATTATGCCCCCTTGATTAAATGATAACTTCCACAGTCTACCGGGTTTTCATCTTCACTGAACAGGAGTTCGTTTAGTTTCTCGCCCTGACGCCTGCCTATGACTTTGTACAAAGCATTCGGGGCTATGGAGGAGATAACGTCCATTATCTCTTTTTGGGTCATTTTAGGTATGATGATTTCGCCCCCTTTCATTATCTCTAACGATTGTACGATAAACTCACATACCTTGTCAAGTGTTATCCAAAACCTGGACATCTCTTTATCGGTAACAGTTATCGGCTCCCCGCTTTCTAACTGTTGGTAAACCAAAGAAACAAGATTACCCCTGCTTTCCTCAAAATTACCGAACCTGACACAGCTAAATTTAGTATCACCGTAAACATTGGCTTGCACGATTAGCTTCTCCATTACTAGTTTAGTCGCACCGTAAATGTTTATCGGGTGCACCGCTTTATCCGAGCTAATAGCGATGACTTTTTGAGCCTTGTTGTCTATGGCGCAATCAATGACGTTGGCGCTTCCCAAAGAATTAACTGTTACCGCCTCTATCGGGTTGTATTCGCATAAAGGAACGTGCTTTAAGGCCGCCGCGTGGATAACTATATCCGCACCGTTCATTGCCCTTGACAGTCTTTCCTTGTCCCTGATATCCCCGATGAGAAACCTTAACCGCGGGTCGGTGTATTTCTGCTGCATCTCCCACTGAAAGAACTCGCTGTTGTCAAATATCCTGATAGACTGAGGGCTGTGTTTGAGAAGTTCCAGGGTGAGCGCTTTCCCGAGACTTCCCGCGCCACCGGTGATGAGGAGTGTTTTATCTACAATTTCTTTTGAAGCCATACCTCTCCCCTTCGAGCGTCCCCAAGGGTACTAAACCCCAGGCTCTTCAAAAGACGCAAAGACCGCTCATTATTCTTGAGTACCGTAGTATGGCAATAATCCCTTCCGTAATTCCTTATGTATCCCATCCCCAGCTTTACTGCGTCTCGCCCAACTCCCTCACCCCACAGGGTCGTCTCGCCTATAAAATACCCAATTTCAGGGCTCCAGTGCTCAAGCTGGCCGATTGTTACCACGCCAACCCTTCTATTCTCGCGCAGGACAATGAATTCCCTCCAGTCCTGGTTTCTGGACTCCCACCATCTGATATGCTCATCCCACGTCAAGGGCTTCTGCTGCTGGTAAAACCCCTGAAATACGAGAGGGTTGGACCTCCACGCCATAATAAGCTCTAAGTCGTCCCTGGTAGCCTTTTGGAGTACGGTCATAAAATACCCTTTCTTAAACAACCGCACTTAACACACACATACGCCCTGCCTCTGTCAGTGTCTCTGTGAAACTTCTTGTGCCTTAGCCTGCATATTATTGACTTTATCATTGCGGTGTCCTTATCTTGTCCAGCGCATTAAAGTTACTCTTAAAATCAGGTGGCTTCTTTAACTGTTTATACAATCTCTTCCTCCCTTTATTATCGTAGTAGTAAAGCCTCTGAGAGATGTTCGCCCCATAGGGGTGACCCGTGGCTGTTTGAAGAACGGCTGTACCCTGAGAGAGCTCTATCTCAACGCCTCTTTCCTCGGCCCTGCCTAGCCAGTATTCGATACCGCCTTTCTCTTGGGCGTATTCAGACATAGTGTGCATATCCACACCGTAAAAGCGGAGCTTGGTGCATCCCTTGTAGAGAGCATATGCAACCATATAGGCAATGCTGTCGGAAAAGTAGTTTCTCTTGAATCGCTTGAGGATTGTTTTTATGGGGAAGATGGTGGCGTTTAGCCCCTTAACCCTGTGGGTGTTGATAATCTCTACACCTTTAGCGGCGAGGTAGTTAAGTTCTTCCCAGTTGAAAAGAGCATCCCCGTCATAATCCCAGCATTGGGTATGAGCGAGGAAGATTTTGTCAATACGGGGAACCGGCGTAGAGAACCCGCAGTCGGGGCAGCACATCTTATCTTTGCGGGGTTCCAGGATGACTGATTTGCGTCTATCGGTGTGGCACGGTAAACAAATCATTGTTTGTTTGTAGCCGTTGTTGACGCTCCAGACTTCTGCGTCATAGGGACAGGCAGACCTTGACAGGCCCATTCCGAGAATAATTACCTCCACATTACCTCCTTCCATTCCGCTGGGAGTTGATTAGAGGCTCAACTCCCAAAAGCCTTTCCTTTACGGTGCGATGGTCAGGTCAACCAGCGCCGGGAAACCATCAGCGGCTAACTTGGCTACTGTACCTATTGCGGGGTTGATAGAGAAGCTGGAACCCGAAACAGTAGTATCAGCCACATCGGTTGTTGGGTTGGCGCGGCATATCGTACCAGTGGTACTGGCGTCAGTAGAAGCTGAAACCAGCGAGCCCTTTATCGTAGCATAAGCATTGGAAATCTCCACAGGGCAAAGACCCCAAGTCTGCGCCCAGTAGTAGTAAGAAGCAGCTACAGGGATGTTGGAAACCCCCACCGGATGACCGGCGCTACCCAAAGCAATACTTGATGGAACGGCGTCACGGTACTTGTTCTTGTGAATACCCACAACACCCGTTGAGGTGTCCCATGCGTTCTGTATACTGTCCCCTGGATATAGGTGGAAGGTGATTTGTGTCCCGGTGACAGTTGTCCACGCGGCGTGCTGGTAAATCATGTGGGGTTCAGATTGTCCGGTAGCACCAGTGGCACTGAAGAATATGATGCCCTCTTTCAGCTCATTAGCCGAGAAGGCTCCCGTACTCCCGGTAGCGTCCAACAGAATTGAAGTGGAACCGGCCGCTTCATCTACGGGTAAAATGTGATATCCGGTAGAATTGGCAACCTCAGCCGCTTGAACCAGCAGTAAGCCGGCGCTAATAGCAGTTGAGCTGTTTCTTGAGTAGCGGTACACTCTGCCGTCTCGCATAACCATCCTGGTGCCGAGGGGCTGTCTTTGAGTTGAAGCCGTGGCAAACTGGTCGCCCTCATCACCGTATATAGTGTATGAAAAACTCATTCGTCCTCCTTTTTGTCTAGTGATTGGTCACCGACATCGTCGGCAGTTTTCTGTATGTGTTTTCTTAGGTGAGCCTGAAGCCCAAAAGCGCTCTGGGCTCCAAACTCACACATTGGACATTGTATAAGCCCAGTATCAACCCCGCCAGGCGGGTTTGCCTTGAAGCCCTTTAAGATGTAGGCGTTAGCCGAGGCAGGGTCAGCAGGCAGTGGTGAGGTCTGAAACCAGTTGCCCTTTCCGTCTGGCCTCCAGTAGATTGCCCTCATTCGGCTTTTGTTAAGGTTGACTATTTGACTTTCCGGTATGCCCATTATTCCTCCTAACTGACCGGGGCGGTAGCATCAAAGAGTAGAGCCCTTCCGTAGGTTCCGTCCTCTTCAACCATTCCGTAGTCGGCAACAATACCTATTTCCCACCCTCGCAGGGATTTATCTTCCTCTACCCAGTTTTCAGGTTCCCAGCCGACCAGGTAAATAAAGGCCAGCTTGGAGAAGACAGCTCCGTAGGCGTCATCAGACGAATCCACGCTAATGTTACCGGTTGCGTACACAGCCGAGCCGAATAACTTTTCAGTACCTCGGAAGTAACTCGCCAAAGCCCCGGCTTGAAGCTCAGGTGCTATAGCGGTACTTGCGGCTGGCGTAGCCAGTAGGTCAACAAACTCATGCAGGTGGAACGGGTGAATTACTGTTACCAAGGGGTCGGGTACAGGCTCGGACTGGCCGTAACATTGGCTGATAGCAGCTTGCAGGTAATCAAGACTGATTGATGTCCCTGCACCGCCTATAACGGTGTCTAAACCGCTAAAGAGTGTCAGCCCGTCCTGGTCTATCTTCTTAGCCATAGCGTTACCTATAACCTTTCCGGCAGCCCTGTAAGCATCCTCTTTTAGTTGGTTTCGCAGTTTCTTGGTGATGATAACCTTACAGCCTGCTTCGTCAGTCGAATGAGTCGTCCCGGAGATGGTTAAGGCCTGCGCCTCGTTCATGTCAATCCCGTCGGTCAGGTCGTTAGCAGTAACTGTGCCGAACTTCGGGATATATCCACTCTTCTCGCCTGGCCCCAGAGTCATCTTGGTAAACAACTGGGGTGTTAAAGTTCGATGTTCGTAGGTATATCTTGCCGCACCTACCATTGCAATCTGACCATTAGCCAAATCAGCAGCAGTTGTTGCGCCCATTGATTTTCCTCCTTATTAAAGTTTACCTTCCTTGCGGGCTCGTGCCTCGTAGTCTTCGGGTGGAACTTTGCCCTCAATATATGCTTTCTCAAACTCTGCAAATGAGCCCGAGATGGCGGAAGGTCTGCCAGTTTCTGTATGGAGTAACCCTTTTTCCTCCATTTTTTTGAGAGCCTTTTCTTCGGCTAACCTCTCGATTCTCTCTGCCTCGGTTTCTTTTGGTCCTTCTTCTTTGGGTTCTTCTTTTTGCTTAGCCTCTAATTCCTCTAAGAATTTATCGGCTTCGCCAAACCGTCCGCCGGTGGCAAGGTATTCTATAGTCCCTATCCGAGGGTCGTTCATTGGTATACCTGTTGCTTCCGCCCGCCGTTGGCGCATTGCTATTTGTGATTTCAGCGTTGCGTTTCTTTCAGCTTCACGAAACTTTTCGGCATAATCAACCTTCTTGGGTTCTTCCTCGTTATCCCTCTCAACGATTTCTGATACCATGCCTCCCAGAACCTCAACTCTGGCTGAGAGAGCGTCAATGTTTGCGCCTTCGCTCTCGTAGCGTTTGAGTTGCCTGTCCCTGCCCTGGAGAGTCTGGTGAGCCGTCCTTAACCCTTTCTCAAATTCGTCACGTTTTTGCGTGGCTTCAGCGAGTTGGGTCTTAACAGACTCCAGTTGCTCCTCCAGTGTAGTAGGCGCCTCTTGGGTAGTGGTCTCCTCTTGAGTAGGAGTCTTCTCCTGAGTCTCCTTCTCTTCGGCCATTTGTTAAACCTCCCTTAGTCGGCCTTCAGCTTGATGACCGTCTAGCGGCAGTAATTATCCTGCCAGATTAAGAAAAACACAATAGCGCCTTTGCCGTACTCAGCAACTTGTTCAGCCGTGTTTTCCCTAATCTCACAAGACAATATTCAATTTTTAATGCGCAAGCAAGGGGGCTCTTGCAGACGGGAGGGGATCCCATTTAACAAGAGTTTGTCCCCCGTATTACTTGTCGCCTGTATTATACCATAAAACCAGAACGGGCATTATCTGTAATCTCCAAGGATATTGAGGTTGCGCCCCCGCTCTAGAATAGGCGAGTCTTCAAGCATAGGAGGGAGGTTACGCCGCCGCTCTGGAATAGGCGGGTGGGCCTTCTCTCTTGCGTAAGCTCCCCATATAAGCTCCATCCAGTCGTCCAATTTCCCGTCAGCCATCTTCAAGAGGGCTCCAAGGGTTCTTTTAGACTGCGACACGGGAATACCGAGACCGTAGCCCGCCGCCTCAACCGCGGGGAGTGGCACCTTGTCCCATTCCGCCCTGTAGAGCCGATAACTCAATTCCCTTATTTTATCGAGGAATTCGACTGTAATTAGACCCGAAGAATGAAAACCCTTTATTCCCTGGGTAATATGGTTGCCGATGAGGGGAATAGTGGCTATCGCCATAGTTGATAAGTCTGTCCAGAATTCTTTTAAGTCCTCCGCGGGCCGGCTTCTGGAAATTGCGCCAATGGTATAAGCAGGAATAATAAAGGTTTGGACCAACCGCTGCGCCACTTCAAGGTTGGATATTTCCCCGGCCTTTCTTTTGCCTATAATGTGCGAGACGTAATAGTTCCAGTATTGATTTAGCTGGTTCGTGAATATAAGCAAAGCCTTGTTAAGCTCGCCTCCCCTCCAATACTCGGGAATATCCTTAACCCCGAAATAGGGCTGTGTCCGCCGTATTGCCCTGCTAGCGTACTCAGCGGCTTCCGCTGGCTGCATCCCCTTCCCGCCTTTCATAACTGGTTTTAAGGCATCATCAAATCCACCCCGCCAGATTGAATTTACAGTCACCCTATCAATAGTAGTGGACAAAATCATCCAGAGCTGCCTGGGTGTCATCTTGCCTGGTATTACCTTGCCAGCTCCTTTCATCGCAGCCAGCTCAGCTATTTCCCTCTCAAAAGCCCGTTTATGTATCTCAGGGGCGTACCTTCTAATAAGTTTTGAGGTTTCAACAGGATGCTTCGTAATTTCAAATAACCCTTTCATTGCTTGTATCGAGCCAATCTCGGCCATACCGGCAAAGAAAGATGGAAACTGCTTCATAGCTGTTATAATGTTAAGCCCCAGAACTGCGGTTACTGCATTAACCCTCAACGTTCTTAAAAAAGCCTCAAAATTATTGCTGGGAGTAAGCGGGTTAGTCTTTGCTACATCTATTAGCCATTTGTCTACTACCTCAAGAGACGCCTTCCCCTGAGTTCTTGAGAAAGCCTCCCTGAATCGGTGTTTTTTGAGCAGCTGCTGCAAGTCCGTAATCACCGGCGTAAACGCCTTATAGTGCTCCGTCGCCAGGAGATGTTTGTGCCACACGCGTAAAGCATCTAATTCCACGGGCTGGGAGGCTTGTTTTCTGCGGGTTTTTATAAACCCTTTCTGTATCTGGGCAGATGCCGTCCTTAACTTGTTCTCCGTGATAATAAAAGCGTCATAATCCATCAGCTCCTCGCCCGGTGAAACAATGCGCTTGAAGGTACTTTCCTTTACAGGCTGGAGGGGGAAGTAATTTTCAACGGGCTTCATTGGCTTGCCCCCGACCCACTTTACTGTCGCCTGCATTATCGGTGTTTGTTTGTTGAAGTATTTTGCGAGGTGCTGCGCTATTAGTTGCTCTTTAGGCGTTAGGCTCGCCACAACCTTTTCTACAGTCGCCGTTGGAATAAGATTACCGTGTACCATATGGTACAGATTCTGAGGATTAAGGCTGTGGAGGTAGAGACCTACTCTCTCAAAGCTGGTGAGTTTTACGCCAGCGGTTTCAATAGTCCTGTTCATCATCGCACCAATTTGTATGTCATTCTCCTTGAGAAACTTCCTGAGTAATAATTCGCGCTTTGTGATACGGCCTACTTGGCGGTTAGTAGCATTCTGAATAGGTAACCATATAGTCTGCCATATCTTCCCAGTGTCAACGTATTTATCTGCGCGGAGCAAGATATTCTCTGTTCGATAGGTTCTATTTGTGTGCCCTTTGAACTTCTCTCCAATCTTGTTCCATAGATTCAGCTTTCGAGATGCCGCCGTAATTGCACCGGAACTTTCTGCGGGAGCACCGCCCAAATGGTCAACTACTTCATCAGCAACATCGGTAATCCGTTTGGCTCGCTGAGAAGACGTCATTATAGTGCTCCCGCCTTGTTTCTGAAGGCGGGATAAAAGGCTATCTGCCCCTTTTTTCGTCTTTCTGCTTCCCATAACCTTCCCTGTATGGGTTTCTATCACGTCAAAGGACTTTGACCCTACCTGTTTAATATGATACTTAACCGCCCTTGCAGGTGTTTGGGATGGCAAGAGATTTTGGGGTGTCTGTTTCACCACTCCTGCAAACTGCTCCAGTATGGCGCGTTCTGCCGGAGTTGTCGTCTCGCCCGCCGCAATTCTCTTAAAAAGTTGTTGCGCCTTAGAAGGTCCGGCGCTGCCCGGCATTGGTGGCTCACCCCCTGATTTAACAAACGCCTGAAAAACTTTCTGTTCCCCTTTAGTTAGAAACTTGCCCTTCGCAAGTTTCTCAATAACTTTTACAATTTTAACCGGGCTTTTGGGGCCTCCCACCGCGAGGTAAGCTGCCGCTTGGAACCATCCCTTTATCCCTATCTGTAGACCAAACGGTAAATCAATCCCCGGGTCTTCCCATTGTTCATATCCCCCTGTTTCGGGGAATTCTAAGAAGTCTTCAAGGCTATCAACAAGGTTAAAGGCCTTCCATGCGGGTTCGCCTTCCTCCGTTTTATAAAAAAAAGACAAGAGTGCAGCATCCAGAGAGCGCGTCGGCCTCTCGATAAGTGCACCCATGGCTTCAGCCTTCTTGAGTGGGCCCATCAGCAAGCCTTCTTCCTCAAGCGTTTGGATGTAATCCATAGCCTCATCTTTCGGATAGAGGTCCCTAGTGCCCTCTTTTTCTACTGGGGCCACTTTGTTAACGAGCCCGGTACGATACGCTTCAAAAGCGTCGATTGGTGGCTCAGGTTGCAGTGTAGTCCCTGTGAAGGCGGAGCTGATGGATTTCGGGGACAATGTCTCCAAAGCGTCTTCCTGTCGTTGCTCCACCTGTTTCGTTATTCCCCCTACTTCCTCGGCGGTGAGAGCAGGAAGCTCCCCAGCCCTAAAACGTTCAGACAGCGCATCATCGAACCAAGAATCCGGGTATCTGTCATCGGCAGAATTAACCCTTGATTCTTCCTCGGTAATAGCCTTTTGCAGTTTATTTATTCTCGGCTGCCATACTGTAGTCATTTTACCTCAACTAATAGATTTGCCTAACGGGTTGCCATCTTCGACTACCTGCCCCCCTGATAGGGGAAGGCTGCATTGCCATCATATGTGCGTATATATCACTCAGCGGTCTTCCGCCTGCCCATTCAGCGTAACCCCCTAATCCCGCCTGCTCAGATGGGGTAGTTGTGTTCCACAGCTGCATACTTGGAGTTCGGACCCACTGCTTTGTTATCGGCTCATCCGTAGTCTGAGACGGGACAAACTGAGACAACCACGCTGGCGCGGGCGGAGTAGTTTGTTCTATTTTTAATCGTTCAAGTCTGTCTTCTTCTTCCTGTAATCGCCTCGTAAGATTGGGTGTGGGAGCTCTTTCAAGGATAGCCTTTGGGACTGTGCCTCGGATGTCATATTCCTCCGGGTTAGCAGTGACCGCTGTAGGCACCCCAGGAGTGACTGGCCTGAATCTCCCCGTTGGTACCATGGGTGCTTTCATTATATCTCGTTCAATCGCCGCTATATTTCTCTCAACTTCCCGCCTGCTGATTCCTTGCCCTAATTCCCATCTTTTAATCCAGTCAGACGGCCCTGCCAACTCAGCCATCTGCTCTGCTTCCCATAATCTCTGACGCAAGGCCTGCTCCGCGGCAGGTTGCCGCATCTGCCATTGGCGGAATTCTTCATCCGCCTCAAATTCCCTCTTTCTTTGAGCCGCCTCAATTTGAGCCGCAAGTTTAGCTTGTTCCTGTTTGATGTTGAACTGCCGTATAGATTCTTCAAGTTGAGATAATGGTAAATTCTGCAACAACAGCTCCTCATCTGTCAGGGGAGGGGGAGGAGGTTGCCCGTACTTCGCTAGATGGTCCAAATTTTTATAATAGAGGTCAGAAACCTCAGACCAGTAGGGCAAGGACACCATTGTTCTTTCTCCGTCTTTTGCTTGAACCAGTTTTGCCTCAAATGCATCCAGAACTTCCTGGTATTGAGTCTTCACGATATCCACGTATTTGTCATACTGGTCTGACGATATATCCCCCTCAAATTTTTCCACTCTTAGTACACCTAGTTCCTTCCTTTTCAGGTCTTCTAACAGCGACCTATATATTTCGCCATAAACTTCAGGAGTCAATTCTCCGTTTGCCATTTACGCCCTCCTTTTCAGGTTCTCCATATTTTGAACCAATTCGTTAAAAGCATTCGAGCCGTGGTTTTGTAGCAATTCCTGTTTATTCCCGAATGTTAAAGTATTGTACTTCGCCAGTAAATCAGCGGGAGGAACCGGTTCCTTGTCAAACGGATTGGCACCCTTAAACTCCATTGATATGCTTCCCGATACTTCGTCTATAAGTTCATCCAGCCCGTCTAAAACAGAGTCGTATAAATTTATCTTCATTGTCCCCTCACATATCTTTCGGGAGGTCTTCTTGCTCCAACCGGCGCCTGGGGCGCCTGTTCCATGCCAATTTCAGTTTGGACTTCGCCCTGTATTCTTTCCTGCGTGGTTCTCGGCACTTGGGCTTCTAGTTGTTTTCTCTTGGCCTGAATCGACCGCAAGTCCTCGGCCATGCCTGACTTCTCGGCGGCTCTTAACCCTATCAGTTCGGCGATATCAGGGCTGCCCAAGAGGACTTTCCACTTCAAAACGTTAATCAGAATCTTTCTCGCCTCGTCTGCCGTGTAACCCTTGAATTGGGTCAGGTTTGTCTCGGGGTCTATTTCGTTGTTGGCCAAAAGCCTGCTTCCTAAAGTAGCCTTTCTATCCTCCTCGATAGGGTCGCGGGCCTTTAGTTTGACCTGGCATTTATAGGCTGTTTTTAAGTCGGATTTACGCAGCCCGTCAGGTTTGAGGGTGGGCACTATGTCGCATATTTTAAGTGCCATCTCAAAAGAAGTGGCGAAAGCGTTTTCCGTGTTCTCTACTACCGAGTCATACCTTCTCATCGCTGCCGTTGATGTCATGTCTTGCTGTCTGCCGCTTGAGCCAAATGGAAAGCCCGCCATAATAAACGGATTTCTCTGCGCTATCTCGGCTTTTATATTACTCAAGTTCTGGTACATCTCCGGCGGAACGTGAGGGTAGTTATCTTCTACGAATTTGGTGTTCGGGGATACGTTTTCCAAAACATTCAAAGAATAAGCTCCCCAGTCAAATTCCTGAAGCTGGGCTTTATCTATCGTTCCGTCAGTTAAGATTGTCTTGGGTCTGTGGGCAAATATATGCTCTATGGAGGCGATGTTGCTCCTGGTAATACACTCCTGTTTAATTAAATCCCGAGCAAAACGGATATCGCCAACGATTAAATCCTCCAGCTTCCCGTCGGGGGAACTCCTGCCGAACCCGGAGTATTTCCTGACAAAAGGCGGGACACCGTACACGTTGGCCTGAACACCGCCCTTTAATACAGGCTCACCATCAGCCTCAAAGTACCTTGAGTCACGCGTCCAGCACTCAAACCATGTGGCCAGCTTTTCTTTTCCGGGGTCTCTGGCTTTAGGATTAGTCCACCCAGGGTACCTGACTATCAGTTCACTAAGCTGTCTTTCATAATAAACCATGACAAGTTCGGGTATCCCGTTTGCGTCTTCTTCCGGGGAAGCGTAAATAACCATAGGGTCGGGTATAATAAAAAGAACGGGAAGACCGTACTTGTCCTTTATGCGTGATTCGTTGTGCAAAACCTTGATAAAGGCTTCCCCGCGTACCAGCAGGTTTTTAACGAATTCCTTGAACGGATTGGGATTTTGCCTTCTTAAAGTGTCAATCCAGATTTGGTTGACCTCTTCGCTGATTCTTAGAGATGCGTCCTTGGGTCCTTTCGTTATATCTATAAACGCTTGGGGGTTGGAGGTGATAATCTGTTCCGCAGGGGCGTCAACCATCCTTGCGCCCAAGCCTGACCGCCATATCTTATGGGGTGTCCTTATCTCATCAACGGCAAAGGTATCGTCTCTATACCGCTGGTCTTCTTTCTGCTGCTTCCTGACACCGCTGTAAATATTATCGGCGTCGGTTATGTATCTCTTTTTTAATCGGCTTATTTCATCTCGTGAAATCATATAATCTCCCCTTGTATTATAGCATACTTCCTTCCTTCTTATTTCGTGTAGTATAAATAGAAATGAAACGACCCTGATGGCTGTAGCTTACCACCAGGGTCAACCGGAGAGACACAAATTATATTATACCATTTATAGGGATTGTGGGGATTTCTATATATGAATCCCTAGAATCCCCAGCATTTTTGTTTCAGAAATATCGTTGTTCCACATCACATGAAACATTATAGATATGGTATAGGGGGGTATACTACCAGTGGTAAAGGGTGTGAACCTGTTAACACCACCCGAAAACACGCTCAAAAAGGGTTAACACACCCCTTGTTAACTAGGGTTAACTGAATATATTACATACTTAGTATAACGATGTAGGAATCCCCGCAATCCCTGCTATCTCTCGCCGTACTTCATAGATGTTATCTTCATCTCGCCTGACGGAAGCTGTTTTCTCATCATGGCGTAAATCCCCCATACCATCGGGGCTTCATCGTGAGTTCCCCCTAACGCAACCCCGTTAGGATGCCTGTCTGTCCTGACAAAAGACTGAAATTCCCTCACCTCAACCTCGTCATATATACGGTATTGCCTCAGACGGATATTCTCGGCCAAGTCCTGCAGCATAACAGGTCTGGTTGCCGAACTCGTCCAAAAACCCGGCTTCTGTTTCGCTTTGTCCGAGTGGTAGAAATTTGCTATCCCCATGTCTTTTAGTTTTTCAATCAGCGTTAATCCGCTGGCGTTTCTTTCCGGTGCGGTGTAGGGTTTGTTGTATCGGGTATAAAGCTCGCTGATTATCCTTGCCTGTTCGTCAATGGGAATCTTCCCGTAATACTTGGCGACTTCTTCGTGAGTTTCAGCATCGATTATGACGCCAAGAGCGGGGTCGTAACTGCCCTCCGAGGGGTCAACGGGGAAACAGTACCTTCTGCCCGCAACTGACTCGCGGTAAATCTTAACCCGCCCGTTAAACTCCTCGCGGAGAGGCTTCTTGCATTCGTTCAGCATTTCCGCCAGCGCATTCGTGTCAAACCTGCAAGTAACCTTCGGCGCCGAAAGAGCCTGGCTCAAACTCTCGGGGTATTCCTGCTCAATCTCCCAATCATCGTACTTGGATTTAATCTGTTTCTTGAACCACTCGTCAAGACTCATCCCCCTGGCCCTTACCGGTCTTAACCTCCAGTTAGCTAAGTCAATCAAGTGGGCGTTGTTCTCCCCGAGACGGGCTCTGTTCACCCGTTCCGTAAAGTGGTTCTCTGTGTCCAGCTTGTAAACAGTAGATAAATCTATCAACTGGGCGTCTCCGGCGTCTATCGTAGGCCCGATGGCGGCGAAGTTCTGCTTCGCATTCGGGTGATAAGCGCATTCGTCACGAATGACAAAGCTGGCGTCTGTAGACCTGCCTGCTTTTTCCGTTGAGGGAAGGGCTCTCAAAAGACTTGTGTGGGAGTGAAAGTCCATTACTTCCTGGCTCTCGACGTGCTTCATCGGGAACGCCTCTTTGATAAAATCAGGCAAGTGATGGTAAATGAATTTACACTTCCCCAGGAATTCCCACGCCTCGGTTTCACCCTGTGAAAGTATCAGCCCCTTGGACGCGGATGAGAATAAAACTTTCCAGACTGCGTATCCGGCCAGAAGCCACGACAAACCTAGCTGGCGGGCTTTGGGGATAACAGTTTCCTTGTGAGACTGGACTCTCTCTAAAGTATCCAGCAGATACTCCCAAGGCTGCCATTTAACTACTTGCGCCAGGTTTCTGTCCTGAACCCAAACGTGCTTTGCCATGAAGTACACGACGCTTTGAGCTGACGCCTCTATCTCGACCAAGCTCTCCGAGATAATCGGTAACTCTTCGCTCGGCTTCTTCTCTGGCTCTAAAGTAACTTTCGGCATCGAATTTATGCGTCACCTCTTGTTCTGATTTCTCTATAAATACGCCCTTCGCCTGTAAAAAGGTCTTTCCCGCGAAAGCGTTGTGCTGCGATAAAGCTAAAAGGTTGTCTAAAACCTCTTTGACTTCATCCTTCGGGTAGTCCTTCTCGGGTTGTTCACCGTCAAAATTACGCTGCATTATCTGGCGGTTCTTTTCCTTCATGTAATCTTCGCCCCAGCCAGACAGCGTGGTAACCCCTATCCCAAGGTACCTTCGCATCTTCTGCTGGTCAGCAGGTAATCCCGCCCTCAGCCTCTCTTCAGGCCGCATGGAAAACCACTCGAAGGCCATCTTCTTCTTTTCTTTTAACGAACCGGGCATCAGTTCTTACTCCTGCGTATCTTACCGATTCTTTGGCCGGTCTGCTCTTCCAGCTTTTGCAGTCCCTCACGGCATGCCCTGCACAGGGCTAAATACGTCCCTTCCATAACATCGGGTACCGCTTCAGGCGGTAATTCCTCCCCAAAACCGCAGATGTGGCAGTAGACTTTCATAGCAAGCAGGGCTCACGTCCGCATAAATCCCCGTAGTTCTGCCTCCAAATGTGGCTTACAACCGTCTCCTTACCGCATACAACGCATTTAATCTTATCGTATCCGTAGTGAAAGAAAGCATGGCCGTAGCGGGAGTAATCATCCCCGGCTTCCCAGTGGGGCTGCCTGACATCTATCGTTTTGTCACCTCCAGCATCTCCTCCATTGTATCTAAAGATACGCTCGAACCATATCCGAGCGTTACACCCTTTAGCTGGCCGCTGGCCCTTAAACTTGCGCATACCTTCTCCATCCTGCGCCTCTTCGGGGGTTCTACTATCCAGTCCAGATAGGAGGGTACACCGGATGGCTGAAGAGTTTGTTTAGACCTCTTTGCCCTTTGGTAGTCCTTCATGTAGTCTTTTTGATACTTCTTCTTAGCTGCGCCCGTTAGACCCATACCGTATTATAGCACTTTTATAGCCACCCTATACGGGTCTAAACTTTTTCTCTCGTATAAACCCCGTTTCTACTATGCCTTTATGCGTATCTTCTAAATGGTCGGTGTAACAGCACAAGTGTACTACCGCATTACACATCAGACAGTGGCATATGTCTTCTTCGGGCGTCATCTCTATCCTACATATGTGACATAACATCATTTAACCTAGTACGAAATCGTGTATTTTGGGTTAATACACACCCACAGCTAGTCCTGATATGCGATCAAGGCTTCGTATTTAAGACTACTATACCAGTCTAACCGGTCTAATGGTGACATAAGCCGTACACTCTGCCTGGTACACTCTTCCGGGATGATTGATTCTTTTCCCGTCTATCCCGTGCAGGTCTAAACATTATTAAGGTCAAACTTACATTACTACCTTATCCTATCTATAATAACACGCTATAGC
>CEPX01109638.1_pt1 | contig 24962 bp, 28 predicted proteins | sample 361361 | NCBI WGS metagenome assembly CEPX01 (sample SAMEA2619974, study PRJEB7988) | marine metagenome | biome: marine biome (ENVO:00000447); feature: mesopelagic zone (ENVO:00000213) & marine oxygen minimum zone (ENVO:01000065); material: "saline water (ENVO:00002010), including plankton...
TGAAGAATTTATTGATTTATTCCAAAAGGATAATGATAGATTTAGCCCTGATAAATGGTATAAATGGACTAACCGAGAGGATAAATAGATGGGAATATTACGTGAGGGGATGATATTAAAATCAAAAGGCGGAATATTTGGGGAAGGCAACCTATTCAAGATAACTGAAGTAAAGGAGGAGAAAAATGCATAGCAGAGAGACAATCAAGTTAAGAAATTATGCGATTCTAACCAAAAAGATTGAGGCGCTTGAAAATAGAGGGGAATTTTTAGAGGCGAATAAAATGAAGAAACTAAGGGATGAAAACTCAAAAGATATCTACCATGGCCAGGATATACAGGGGAATTACAAAAATGGATGAGATTATTTTCTCTGACTATGACACACAGGAAATAACAGTCGCCTTTGATGAACACGGCGAAATCTGGGCGAAAATAACAGATTTTGTACCAAATGAGGAGTTTGAACACCAGTGTATTATTTGCCATGAGTATTCAGAAGGAGGATATTTGAACATGAACAATGGTAATGTAGTCTGCGAATCTCACGTAAGGATGATATAGGGGGTTTGCGAATGTTAGATATTAAATCCATCATTGATGAGATAAAGGCTGAAAGGCCGGAGATAACCTTGTTGGAATGGGATACTAAGCTCCTGGGAGTGAGAAACTATGACGACTTAATATGGGGCGCCGCAGTCTCCCAACGCTCAGACGCCGCTATTGACTCATTTCTATCTGCCATTAGGATTTCAAATCTTCTAATCCTAATTTTTGATGTTGCGTGTGAATTTTGGCAATTATTTGAGATTAAAATATCTGAAGGATTCTATACTCTACAAACCATTAAGTAGAAGGAGCTTTTACCCATGAACCCGTACCTACTACATCAACTCCAAACTCATCATTCAAAAGACCAGCAACATAAAGAAAAGAAGGAGAGGAGGACGCTAGTGGATTCCAGAATATTTAGACTAACTTTTATGGATACAGTATACAAGTACGGTTCTATTGAAGTAGAAGCTTTTAATGAAAATCATGCAAAATCTATTGCCCAGGATTTAATTAATAATGAGGAGGTACTTGATACCGTTGAAAATTGGGAGACTGCGGCGCCAACGCTATTAGAAGATATTACGGAGGTATCCTAGTATACGTTGTAAATATATGTGATTGCGTATGCCAAAATATTGTGAGCTTCCTGGAGTGGAAAAGCGACCCGTAGCCCCCTAGGGCGAAGGGGAGAGCTTTGAAACGACAGGAGGGGGTTGACAAAACTCTAAAATTATGATAAAATTTAAACATTAATTCATCATCAGATATACATTAGCCTTACAAGGGGGGTGTTCATTCATACCTTTCTTACCCTTTTGTTAAGGGACAAAAGTTATTCCTTCACCCCCAATAAATATGATTTGATGATAATTAATAAGTATTTAAAAAGCGGGGGATAATTTAAGTTTGCCCATTTTGCGCCTAAAATTAAAGTAATCTTGTAAGGTATTGTAATTGCTTTAGTTACTTCTTTTAAAGGATGTTGGGCCATCGTTTGGTATGAAAGGACATATTGGGGGGGGGATTTGTTTGATGCCAAGTCAGACGATAATGATAAGTAATCATCCTTTCAGGCGCTTGAATAGGAGGATGAAATTTTACAATGTTTATCCAGGCACTACGGTCCAAGTATTAAAAGGTTTTGGTAATAAACAAACCATTCAACCAGGATATTATAAGAATAAACCGATTGACCAGGAGGTATATGATGGGAAAGATAAAGGAATTGTTGATGGAGCTAATGGGGGATGATGAACCTTTTGAAATTGAATTCAAGAAGAAGTATAAAGCATTAAATATTGAGGTTACTAAAAGTATTAAAAATGAGATACTTCAAATTTTCAGAGAGAAAATTTCACACGCTGTTTGTCACCAGGAGATTTTTTAATGGCTAGAGAAGATGATAAGCGCAAAATTAAGGTTAGCTTTTCACAGTGGAATATGACTAACCAGAAGCTAGAATATGAGCAAGGCTTTGAGGTTTCCGCTGAGGGAGGCACTACTGATTTAATTTTTGGTAACCTCTCTTTCAGGGTAGAGATTGAAAGGGCTGAAGGGCGATAGAGAATCAGGAGACCTACGGAAACCCGCTGGTGAGCGGCAGGGCCGGATACTGTCTAGGAGGTCCACACTCAAGATTTAACAACATCATCATCTCGAAGGAAGTTCTTTACGAGAAGGCCAGTGGACTAAGCTAGCGGTTATAGCGGTTTCCCTTCTACTGCTTGAAATGTGTTATATGGAACATGAGATTGCTCATTTCAGGGGATGGGTGCATGATGGTCAAAACTCAAGATGTGGGCCGGAGCAAAATTGATATAGTTTTTCCGGTAACTGAGAGATTTATCAGGGATAATGTTCCTGCGTCTGTCAGGTACTATTGTTTATATGCCTGGGGGTTGTGGGATAATGAATTAGAACAGTGGGAAGGCTTTGCTGGTATTCATACTGGTGAAGTATTTGATGAATTCGGTAGCCTGTGGATAAGGGAGAGGGCTAGAGGCCAAGGGTGGGCCAGGAAGCTCACAGAGGCCAGGGTGCAATATGTACTAGATCATCCTGAGCTATTCTCAGGTATGTATATCTCTAGGATAAGAAGGGGGTACACAGAGAAACCTTTACTTGACGCTGGTTTTGGGAGGATGTTGTATAATGTTCCTTGTAAGGAATTAAGTTTTTCCCGTAAGGAATTAAGTTTTTCTCCACCCGTTATAGACAAGGGTGGTGACCCGATTTATTTCGCTAATCAAGAGAGTCTAGTGCCCCCCTTTAATCCTCCTAAAGTAGTCGCTGGGACCATGGGTACTCGTAGGGAAAAGGGGGAGATAAGACCCTTGAGAGGATGGTTGACTAAATGAAAGAAGTGCCTAAAGTTTAACTAATCCAATTCCCGTTTCTATAATATCTATTAGCGGTCTGGGAGGGGTCATGGATGATTTTCTCTAATTCATTCTTGACCCCTTCCCCTTTACATTCCGAATGAATATACTCTGCCATTTCAGCTTTCGGATATTTCCTACCTTCACTATACTCAGCTAATTTCTCAATGATAAGCTTATTGATAAGGGGTAGCATATCCTTGGGGTTGCGTAGTTGCTCGTCCTGGGTGGGATGACGCACCACCAGCGAGGTTAAATCAACAGACAAATTTATTTTCTCTAGGGCCATGAGTTTAGGCTTACGCCACTGTTCATCATCCTTTTGCTTATCCATAGTAAGGTTTACGAGTCTATTATCTACACTTTTTTCGATACCTATGATGGTATCAGGGTCTGCCTGGAATACACTTGAACCTCTAGCGCGTTTCTCACTATGGCCGCTATGATGGATAGCCAGGACTGTACCCCCAAGCCAGTGTTGAATCTCATTAACAAGGCCAGTGAATAGTGATGCATTTTCCTGTTTATCCTCGGTGACCCCTTGCATAGAGCGGCCTAATGTATCAATGACAGTTAGCTTATATTTCTTGTGGGCTTTAAGCGCTCCAGTGATGAAGTTATCAAAGTCTTTTGTCAGTCCACCATCTTTATCTAGAAATTTTGTAGTAGGTACGGGTTCAAGAAGGGTAAAAGCTCCTTCATCCCTCTCAGACCCCAGGTAATACTTTTGCCAAGCTGCTACCCTTACATCAAAACGGCGATTACCTTCACCAGCAGCATAGAGTACCGCTCCTTCACCTTTGATTTTGCTCCCCCAGAATCCGGGTCTAGGGTAGGCAACGTCATTGTGGACTATGCCTAGAGCAATATCAAGGGCGATGAAGGTTTTGAATGAGTCAGGGGGTCCGTAGAGGAGAGTATATCCATCATCTGTGATGAAATCCTCCACTAACCACTCAGGAGATTTAAGATTCTTTAGTCCTGACAGGGATATAAAGCGATAGCGCCCCTCCTGGAAGTCATCAATATCCTCGGGCTTATCTTTTCCCATTTTAATATCCTTAAGTTTCTTAACAAGCTGCACCTTAGTAAATTCGGGAGTGTAATTGCCGGGTGCATCCGTAGCATAGGTATAACCATTGTTTACTTTTACTTTTAATTCCTCATATGACCATGGAGGCTCACACCTATCATTCCAATGTTTCCACATAAGGTCCAGGGCTGTCTCTTTAGAGATACCCTTAGAGCGGAGATGTGCTGCGGTTTTGAAAGCGATATCATCCCCACCTTGAAGTTGTATAGATACCTTGGCATGATTCTCTAGCCAGTAGATAGCGTTCTTAATATTCTCGGGTAGGTCTGGTTCTATAATCCAGCTATCCCTATCCTCAGCTTTATCTCTAGCGGAGGAGGCCCGGCGAATCATTTCATCTGAGCGCCAGGAAGGGATACCTGTGTATATCCAATCATAGAAACCATCTTTAGTTTCAGAGGGGTGGAGTAGAACGTAACTGTTATGGCTTCTAACGTCTATGTTTTTACCTACTTTACCTGTAGCATCAGGAGGTACAGTTTCATCTTCTCCAATACGATAGAATAGATGTAGCCCTTCTCTGGGAGTAACTGCCTGTAGTGGGGTCTTATCGGCTTCTACATCTAACAAATCTTTAGAGAGGTATCCTGGGTCACAGTCCAGGACCATCATATCGACTTCCCCTGGAGAGAAACCGATATTTGCATCAGGCCATTTGGCCCACCAACCTTTTATTTTTTCAGGGTCAGTAGACGAACGCTTTTGCCACTCATTGATATATGGAGACTTATCGAATTTGCATGGAAATATCGGCCAACCTTTTTCTGCATAAGCGAGTGCCGCATCAAGTATCTTAGTCATAGGTTCCTCCCGAATAGAAACAGGGGAATTGTACCATAGTTTTTTAAGTTGATGCAAGTTTACTTCTATTTGCATTTAAAATTTAGGTATGGTACTATATAGGAGTAAGTCACCCCTTCTATAAGGAACTGCCTATAAGGAATGGAAAGTACCTACCCCTGAACAATTAGAGGAGTATCACACTTGGCACAGATAACTAATAAGTACAAACCAAAGCCCCGCAGGATAAGGAGGAAAAAACCTAAACATCTTAGACACTGTAAATCTCTTGGACCTAAATCTGGTATGAAGAATTCTAAAAATAGTACATAAATAGGAGTAACAAATGAGATATCTTAGTCGAGTTTTCTTGGTATGGTTTTTTATAATTACTGGTTTTTTTGTGATTGCTGATGCTGCCCCAAAAGATATTATAAAGAAACATAATGAAATGCTTTATACAGTAGTTAGAGTAGAAGCTAATCAGGGGAGTGGCTCCGGGGTAGTAATCTCCTCTAAGAAAACAAAAGAAGGATGGGCATCTTACATCCTTACAAATCACCATGTAGTTTCGTATAATATTTCTATCAAAGAAAAATATGATTTCAAAAAAGATAAGAACAAAAAAGTAGAGACTAAAACTCCTGTTAGAGTCAGTTGGTTCAACTATAACGATGTTTCCCGCCATGTAGGGACCAGCGGTAGGATAGCCGATATCGTAGCCTATAGCTCAAGCCATGACCTTGCTATTCTGAAAGTCAGGGATAAGGAAAATAAAGTTGAGTTTGTAGCGGACGTTTCCTCCCCATGCCAAGGTCTTAGCTTGTTTGAGACAACCTATGCTGTAGGCGCTGGCTTGGGTAGACCTCCTTTTGCTACGTCTGGAATCTTGGGATATTTGGATATGGAGAGCCAGGGTACTCGTTATCTTATGGCCACTTCTCCTATCATCTTTGGTAACTCCGGGGGAGCGCTGTTTCACTATGACTCAGAAGCGGATAAATATGAATTGATTGGTATCCCCGCTGCTGTTAGCGTCATCGGTGGTTTCTTTACTCAGACCCCAATCACGCATATGGGCTGGGCTATTTCAATTGAATCTGTTAAGGATTTTCTGAAGAAAAATAAACTTGATAAGCTGTTGCCTACTTGTGAGAAAATTGATGAGGATTAATAATGGGACCAGAGCTACCATTTAGTGAACAGATGCATAAAGAGAAGTATCGAGGGGAAGGAGAGGGATTCAGGGAGTCCATGAATAGGATGGCCTCTACCCTTTCTGATGATGAACAGCACTTCAGAGATTTTAGAGAGATTATTTCTGATATGAGGTTTTTGCCTGGAGGGAGGATTCAGGCGGCTGTCGGTTCCACTCGAAATGTAACACCCTTTAACTGCTACGTCAGCGCTACTATCCAGGATAGTTTTGTGGACGGTCATGGTTCTATCATGGAATGTGCTACTGAAGCGGCTGCAACTATGAGACTAGGAGGAGGTATAGGATATGACTTCTCTACACTCAGACCTCGGGGTGCAACCATCAAGAAGTTACAATCTTCATCCTCGGGTGCTGTGTCCTTCATGCAGATATTCGATGCAGTATGTAGGTGTGTTGCCTCAAGCGGTCACCGTAGAGGCGCCCAGATGGGTATCCTTAGAATTGACCATCCAGACATTGAAGAATTTATTAGGGCGAAACAAAACTCCGATAACTTAACAGGGTTTAATATCAGCGTTGCAGTCACTGATGATTTTATGGCTTGCCTTATTAATAACGAGCCATTTAAACTCAAGTGGGGAGGCCATATATACCGTACCGTCAAAGCCTCGGACCTCTGGGAGTTATTAATGCGCTCTACCTGGGATTGGGCTGAGCCTGGGGTTATCTTCATTGACCGTATTAATGAGATGAACAACCTGAAATACTGTGAGACTATAGCTGCTACTAACCCTTGTGGTGAGCAGCCTCTACCTCCTTACGGCGCTTGCTTGCTTGGCAGCTTCAACCTTGCTAAGTATGTTTACAAGGCTGAGGGGGAGCAAGGATGGAAATTTGATTGGACTAAGTTTTATAAAGATATCCCCATCGTCATTAATGCTATGGATAATGTTATTGACGTTGCAACGTACCCTCTCCCGCAGCAAAAGCAGGAAGCTCTTAGCAAACGGAGAATGGGTATAGGTATCACTGGCCTAGCTAATGCTGGTGAGGCTATAGCTGATTTCTATGGTACTGATAAGTTTCTTGCGTTTGAGTTAGAGGTACTTCAGACTCTCAGGAATTTTTCATATAAGGCGTCTGTGAATAGGGCTAAGAGAAAAGGTGCTTTTCCTATGTATAATGAGAATTTCTTGAAGTCTGACTATGTTAAGACGCTGCCCTATAAGCTTATACTAGAAATTAAAGAGCATGGTATCAGGAACAGTCATTTGATTTCTATAGCTCCCACTGGTACAATCAGCCTTTGTGCCGATAATGTCAGCAGCGGCATTGAGCCGGTATTCTCTTATGAGTTTGAAAGAGGAGTGTTCACTGAGGGAGGGTTTGTGAATGAGACTGTGGTGGACTATGGTAAGAGAGTTTTTAGGGTTGAGGGAAAGCGCTCTAAGGATGTTAGTGTTAGTGAGCATCTGGGGGTGCTTGCTACTGCTTCTAAGTTTGTGGATTCCGCAGTATCTAAAACGCTTAATGTTCCAATAGATACATCCTGGGACGCTTTTAAAGATATCTATGTCCAGGCTTGGATGATGGGGTGCAAGGGCTGCACAACCTTTACCACTGGAGGCAAGCGTGAGGGTATCTTTGTAGAGCCTAATGAAGAAGGTAGTGCTTGCTACATTGACAATGAAACAGGGAGGCATGAGTGTGATTAAGATAGATTGGGAAAACATTAAATCCTTTAGAGTTGTAGTCACTTGGCAAGCTGCTGTAGGGAACAATGACCCTTTTAGACCTGCTGATGAGAATACAGTTTTACAGGGAAGAAGATATTGTTCCAGAAAAAGAGTTGAAGGGTATCATCCTCTTTTTCTGCAAAATGAAGCAACATATATAGTAAAGGCTCCCAATGGGCAAAAAGCTCTAATGAGATTTGGTAGTCAAGTACCTCAGCATGAGAATATGGAAATTGTTTGTTTTGAAGAATTGGAATAGGGGAGGAGAAATTGGAGTCATTCCAGGTAAGAGCTAGCTGGGCTGATAAACCTTTTTTCTATCGAGCGCCGTATCCTGAAAGCAATTTAACACCATATGAATATCAATTGGCGGGGGCTGAGTATTGCCTTGCGCGGGATAATGCGCTGATAGGTGATGAACCTGGGCTGGGTAAGACTTGCCAAGGTATCTTGATTAGTAACGCTATCGAGGCTAAGCGTACCCTGGTGGTCTGTCCCGCTAGTCTCAGGTTGAATTGGGAAAGGGAGATTTGGAAATGGTCAACAATAGAAAACGTCCAGACCTACCCTGTCCTGAAATCAAAGGATGGGATACATCTCAAGACGAATTATCTCATTATTTCATACGACTTACTACGAAACCGGGGGCTTCTCAAAGCCTTACTATCACAGACTTGGGACCATCTTATCTTGGATGAAGCTCACAAGTTGAAAGACCCCAAAGGCAACCAGACTACCTCAGTTATTTGCAAGCCAGATGCTTTACCCTCTGTCGTTGGCCGTATTACTATGTTGTCAGGGACTATTCTACCCAATCAACCTATTGAGTGTTACAACGCTTGCCGTTTGCTTGATTGGAATACGATAGACAGGATGAGTTTAGCAGCTTTCCGTAGACATTATTATGCTGAAGGTGAGGGTATGATAAGAGGTCCGGTGCTGAATAAAAAGACCGGGGCTATGGAGCATAAACTTCATTGGTCTACCACTGTCCGTAACGTACCTCAGAATCTTGGGGAGCTACAAGAGCGCTTGCGTACTAATATCATGGTAAGGAGGAGAACAGATGATGTATTAAAGGAGTTACCCGCAGCTAGGTGGCATTTTTTTCCTTTATCTTTTACGGCTGATATGAAAAGAGCTTTAAAGCATGAGGGCTGGGGGGACGCTGAGAAGATGTATGAGATGAACCCTGAGGGCTTCAGTGGTACTATCCCTATTGATGGTGCAGTATCAACAGCCAGGAGATTACTAGGGGAGGCTAAGGCTGCTGCTATCCTGGGATACATTAAAGACTTACTGGAGAGTGGCGTCAAGAAGCTCGTAGTCTCCGCTTGGCATCGTAGTGTACTTGACATATTGAAGAAGAATCTGGTACAATACGGCTTGACTTATATGGATGGTAGAACCTCTACCGCCCGAAAGCAATTAGCCGTAGATATGTTCTTGAACAATGACAAAATTTCTGTTATACTTGGACAAATGTTACCGCTGGGGGAGGGCTGGAATCTTGTTGCCGCTCAAAACGTAGTCTTAGCGGAGCCCGATTGGGTTCCCGGAAAGAATGAACAGTTGATTAGACGCATTAGAAGAATTGGTCAAAAAGGTACTAACCTAATTGGCCACATACCCATCATCCCCGGTACGTTAGAGGAGCGTATCGTCCGTACTGCAATCGAAAAAGATATCAACATCCATAAAACCTTAGATGAGAGGAATTAAAATGCCCAAAATTGAAGTTACTTTTACAGCAGATTCATTAACAGATCTTCAGATTACTTTGAAAGATTTTATTAATTATCAGATTGCGAAGGAATTAAGTTTTTCTCCACCCGTTAAACGGGTAGAGGATACTGTTCCTGAGCCTGAGAAGCCTAAGCGTAGGACCAGGGCTAAGAAAGCTGAAGCTGAGCCTGAGAAGAAAGAAGAAGAAAAGCCTAAGCGTAGGCGCGGACGCCCTAAGAAAGATGATGATGGTCCCGCGCCGGAGGAAGCTGTCAAGGCTGCTAGTGAAGCCGCTGATAAGTTTGGTACTGATTATGTTGCTGGTCTTTTGAATGATGAGTTTGGAGTTGATAACGTAGCTAAGCTTGATGCTGCCCAGCGCAAGGCGTTCATCAAGGAAATTAATCTTGAAATTGAGGATGCCTTGATTGATGCCGCTGTTTTTGAAAACAGGTAGTCCAGGCTTTGTTAGAAGGAGGATAATTAATGATGGAGCATAGCCCTCTAGGGGCCAGTGGAGCATCTAGATGGATGAATTGCCCTGGCTCAGTTAGACTCTCTGAGTCAGTTGATAAGGGGGGGGATAGTGAGTACGCTAAAGAGGGTACTGCTGCACACGCCTTAGCCTCTGAATGTTTAGTGCAACACACTGAACCTTGGCAGTATATTGGACAAGAGTTTGAAGAGTTTACTGTTAATAAGGAAATGTCTGATGCTGTCAGCGTATATACTACAGCTATCACAGATATGCACAGGCAATATAAAAATAATAGTATATCCATGTTGGTTGCTGATGAAGAAATGGAATATATCGAGCAAAGATTCCATTGTCCCTTGATTCATAAAAGCTTCTTCGGTACTACGGACTATGCCAAGGTTGAGGGGGATACTCTTTATGTGTGGGATTACAAGCATGGGCGGGGGGTGATAGTTGAGGTCCAGAATAATCCCCAGATTATGTACTATGCTGCTGGGGTTTTAGAGAGCGCTAAACTGTGGCAAGATTCAAATATAAATAAGGTTGTGCTTCATATTGTACAGCCCAGGGCGCCCCATAGCTCAGGTCCGGTAAGAAGCTGGGGTATATCTAAAAAGGATTTAGTTAATTGGCTGGATGAAACTCTAGTGCCAGCTATGAATCTCACAGCTACATCTGATAAACTAAAGAGCGGGGAGCATTGTAGATTCTGTCCTGTAGTTTCTAAATCTTGCCCCGAAATTCTGAGTAACGTGGATGAAGTAGAGGAGACTATGGCAAAAAAGATAGAGGAGCTTAGTAATGCTGATGTATCGCGCTTTCTGAAACTAGCAAAGACTGTCAAGTTAGCAATATCAAACGCTGAAAAGACAGCTTACGCTAGGCTAGAGAAGGGTCAGAAGATTGAAGGCTACAAGCTTGTCAATGCTAAGTCTAATCGTAAATGGAGGGATGAAGCTGAAGCAGCTTTAGAAGAAAAGTTTGGTGATAGGGCTTTTAAAGAGGTTGAGCTTAAATCTCCTGCTGAGATTGAGAAAATGTCTGGAGGTAAAGCGCTTGCTAAAGAGTTTGCTTTCAAACCTCCTACCGGACTCAAAGTAGGCGAAGATTCTGACGCTAGACCCGCAGTAAACAAGGATACAAAATCGTTGTTCAAACCTACTTCCAAGAAAGGGAGGAAATAAAATGGCTGAGGAAACTAAAGTATTGACGCTGCCAGAGGGACGCCTTATTAACGCTTCACTGCACGTCCAGGATGTATATATTGACCCTAAGACTCAGGTTGCGGGGACGCCTCAATATAACCTGGAGCTTGTGTTTGACCCTGTTGAGGTCCAGGGAGAGGGTACTATCGAGGATGCCTTGATTGATGCCGCTGTTGCTGAGTGGGGCGATATGGCGCTGGACGAGTTTGAGGAAGGTAAGTTGATTATGCCTTTCTTAGATGGTGATAAAATGGCTGCTAATAGGGAGGCCAATGGTAAGGTTGGGGATGCCTATAAGGGTAAGATTGTTATCCGGTCAAACACTCAGTTTAATAAGTTTGGACAGAAGGGCGCTGGAGGCATCCAGGTTTATGATGAGAATGTAAATGAGGTTGGGCCTGTTAATGCTCATGTCATCTACCCCGGCTGCTACGGTATCGCAGCGGTAACAGTTGGAGTGTATGAGACTAATAGGCATGAACACGCTACTAAGTTTTATCTTACAGCGTTCCAGAAAACTCGGGATGGGGAGAAGCTGGTTACTAACGCTGACTACTCTACCCTGTTCAAGCCTATGAGTAATGGTGGTGGTGAAGGCCGTACCACTCGCCGCCGGAGGGGTTAAATAATAACTAGCCCCAGGGTCTTTCCTATTAAATTAGGGGCGTCCATCTCACGCTGTCTCTGGGCCTTGGGGCTAGTTTTGGTAGGAACAAATGTATATACTTAATGAAATAGCACAATGGATTCTTATTATTAGTCTTTTAGTTTCATGGATTATTTTTTAGGAGAGTTAATGAAGTATACAGTAATGGTACTAGACCATGGATTAGTCAGACTTGTTGACTATATGGGGTCTGATTTGTCGGTTGTACGAGCGGCTAGGGTGTCATATGATGCTGCTTGGGGGGCTGGGGTAGACGAGAAATCAGACTTAAAATTGATTAAATACCTATGGAAAAATAAACATACTACCCCTTTTGAATCTGTTACATTTACCTGGGAGATAAAAGCTCCTATATTTGTGTTCCGCCAATGGCATCGTCACCGTACACAAAGTTTTAATGAACTGTCTGCTAGATACAAAGAGATTCCCAGAGAGTTTTATATCCCAGAAACAGGTATTATTGGAGAGCAATCCACTGATAATAAACAGGGTAGGCAATCATCTGATATCAATAGAACCGTTCAAGTAGAGATGATGAAAGCAGCCTGTAGCCATTCCTTTGATACATATGACCATCTGATAGTGGAAGGTTGGCCAAGGGAGCTAGCCCGTTGCGTTTTACCATTAAACACTTACAGTCATATGTTCTGTACCATGAATCTATTAAACCTATTCAAGTTTCTGACGCTCAGATGTGACTCTCACGCTCAGTATGAGATTCGGGTATATGCTGAGGCTATGAGGAATATCATTGGTTACATCGTCCCTGAGTGCCTTGCAGCCTGGAGAGCCAGTGATAACGATTGATTTTGAGACTAAGAGCTATGCTGATATCACTAAGGTAGGCTCCTGGGTTTACTCTCAAGACCCCACCACTGAGATTATCTGTATGTGCTGGGCTGTAGATGATGGTGGGATAGATGTATGGTATCCTAACTGCTATGAATATGCTGATGTTTTACCTAGCAGTTTGTTTGATGCAATCCGTGAAGGGGATTTGTTTGAAGCCCATAACTATGCTTTCGAGCTAGGTATATGGGAGAACATAATGGTGAAGCGGTACGGCTGGACTGAGATTCCCCGTAATAAGTGGCGAGATACTATGGCGGCTGCTGCCTACTACTCCATGCCTCAGCATTTGGATGGGCTGCTGAAAGCTGTAGGCCACAAAGGTAAAGACCCAGAGGGGTCCAGGCTAATCACCAAATATTCCAAGCTCTTTTTAAAGACAGCAAAAACTACAATCCCTGTGGAGGATTTCACTAAATTCGTGAACTACTGCAAGGATGATGTATCTATCGAGCGTCAGATTAGTAACTATCTGGGAGACTTGCCCGAGCGTGAGCTTGAGGTATTTCTCATGGATATGGAGATTAATCTGAGGGGATTGTACCTAGACAAAGAAGGCTTGGAGGCTGCTACCTACATCGTAGATACCAAAGGTGCTGAGCTAGTTGAGGAATTCCAGGAGATTACCGGACTCAAGCCTAGTCAGAGGGAGAAGGTACAAGATTGGTTTGGTGAGCAAGGTATCGAGCTTGAGGATATGAAAGCTGAGAATCTGAGGGAAAAGCTCAAGGCAATAAGACCCTTTACTCCTGAGAATGTTGTCAGGGCTTTGGAGCTTAGGTTAGCAATTAGCAAGGCAACTACCAAAAAGCTAGGTAAGATGATTGGACAAAGGAGTGAGGATGGAACAGCAAAATTCCAATGCAGATATCATGGTGCGGGTACTGGTAGATGGACAGGCTCAGGATTTCAACCTCTCAATCTCAGTAGAGGATATGAGGGAGTCTCCCCTAACCAACTTTGTCGTGATATAAAGCACAGAAATCCAGAGTACCTTGATTCCCTTTATGGAAACTGTATTGAAGCTGTCGGAAAAGCCTCTAGACATTGGATTCAGGCCAGATGTGGACATAGACTCCTTGTGGGTGACTTCGCTTCCATCGAGGCGGTGGTTTTGGCAGCGCTGGCTGAAGAAGATTGGAAAGTCCAGGCGTTCCGTGAAGGGGCTAAAATATACGAGATGACTGCTGATAAGATATACAAGCTACCCTCCGGGACCGTCAACAAGAAAGACCACCCAGAAAAAAGAAGTGACGGGAAAATTTGCGAACTCGCTTTCGGATATCAAGGGGCGTTGGGTGCTTGGAGAAATTTCGATAAATCTGATATGCACTCAGATGAAGCTGTCATACATATGTGTAATACTTGGAGGGTCGAGCATCCTGCTATCGTACAATTCTGGGATAATTTAAACGATGCTGCTATTACAGCTATGACCCCTGGATGTGATGGGGCTTTCGTAAAGAGAAGTAATATAAGTTTTGCTAGGGTGGATGAATGGCTATCCATGATTCTCCCCAATGGTAAGAGAATCTGGTACTTTGACCCAGAATTAAGACCTAAGCTTCCTCAATGGCATCAACCGAAAGAAAAGGAAAAGTGTAGGGATGGAACCTGTAGCTGCGAGGCTAGGACGACCCTTACATATATGGCTCAGAAAGAGGGGGTCTGGAAAAGGGTAGGGACATACGGAGGTAAGCTAGCTGAGAACGCCACACAAGCCACCAGCAGGGAGATATTGGTGTCAGCTATGTTCCGAGCTAGGGAGGCCGGATATCCCCTCATACTGAGCGTCTATGACGAAATTGTGTGCGAAGTGCCTGACGGATTCGGGTCTGTGGAGGAATTTGAGACTATTATGAAGGATTCTGACCCCTCTGAGCCTTGGTATGATTGGCCAATAGGAGTAGAGGCCTGGGAAGGAAATAGGTATAAGAAATGATATATTATGTATGGCCTAATGGGGATTATTGTGAAGAAGAAATGTTGGAGAGGTATCTGCAAACTAGGTCTGATGATTATGAGTCTATAAATGCTGAAAATGAAGAAGATTTTTTAGACTATTATGATAGAGTGGTAGGTTTTAGGGAGGGAATAAAATGGGATAAAAGATTCCTGTTTCTGTCAGAACATATTGCTTCCTGGAGTAAAGACCGCTCAACTAAAGTAGGTTGCGTTATAGTAGGACCAGATAAAGAGATTCGTTCTACAGGCTACAATGGATTCCCTAGAGGGCTTAATGATGATGTGGATGCTAGGCATGATAGGCCGCAAAAGTACCAGTATACTGAACACGCTGAGAGGAACGCTATTTTTAATGCTCTGCTTACTGGTGCATCTGTCCGTAGCTGCACTCTGTATTGTAGTATGTTTCCTTGCTCTGATTGTACCAGGGCTATCATCCAGGCTGGGATTAGAAAAGTTGTCACAAGGGCGCCAGATGAAGAATTGAATAAATGGGGTGAGGATTATGTGTATTCCCTGGAAATGCTGGGGGAGTGCGGGGTAGAGGTTAAATACATATGACAAATTCAAATAATAAAGGTAAGGTAGGGGAGCGAGAGGTTGCTGCCTTAATTAGAGAATATGGCTTTAATGCTAGGAGAGGCCAGCAATATGAAGGTGGACACGATAGCCCAGATGTGATACACTCTATGCCTGATATTCATGTAGAGGTCAAACGTACTGAGGCTTTCCAGTTGTTTAAATCTTTCCATCAAGCGCAAGAAGATTCTAAACCTGGGGAAACTCCTGTCGTATTCCACCGCCGTAATGATGAACCTTGGATAGTAGTATTACGAGCTACTGATTTCTTAGGTATGGTTATGAGATTAGATGAAGGGGAATGTTAATGTATGATTTCATAAACGCTAGCTTTGAATTTGGGTTAGCGTTTATTCTATATTTGAATATGAGGCGCCTGAGAATAGACCGGACCATCAAAGGGGTATCCTGGTATAGTACAGGGTTTACTTCTCTGTGGGCTGTCTGGAATCTATTATATTATCCTTATCTTGAACAGTGGGTATCGTTTGTAGCGGGATTTGGCGTTCTCTTTATGAATTCCTGGTGGCTGTATTTAGCTTACCAATTTAGAGAAAGGGATTAGATGCTAAGCCTGAAAACGAAAATTGAGCTAGGGGGGATGGGACCAGAACACGCTATATACTTATTTCCGTTTGGGGATATGCACACTGAGAACAAAGGATTCCACGATAAAGGATTTAAGCAATTTACTGATGATGTAGAAAGTAGAGAACGAGCGCTTAGCTTCCATATTGGTGACCCTACTGACTTGGCCAATAGGCGTACAGGAAGGGCTTTAAAAGATATAGAATCTGTAGGAGGTATGGAGGAAATAAAAAACACAATAGATGAGAAAGCCTTTGCAGCGCAGGATAAAGTTATCAGGTTGATAAACCCTATAAAGGATACCCTCCAATGGTCTATCATAGGTAATCACTCCTGGCCATACTTTGATACAGATACTTACGGAGCTAGTACAGATGTGAATATATCTAACGCTCTTGGTAGCCCTATGACTACCGGACTCGCTACAACTAAGATTGGTTTAGCTGTAGGGAGCAAATCTACCTCTATCAGAATAATGGGTAGGCATGGGTTAGGGGGCGCCTCTACTGAAACTGGTGACCAGAATAAACTAATCAAAGAGATTATGCAGTACGTTGATGTGGATATATTTGTAGCTGGGCATACTCACCACCATTACGTCAGGAAGCTCAGGCCGCTCTATGGTTTCCACGGTATCTACCCAATCTCCCATAACCGTCATGTTGGCAGGACAGGAACCTTCAAGAGAAATCTTCTTATTGATGACCCCATGCACCCCTCATATGAGGAGCAAGCTGGGTATTCTGCCGCTGGCCTGGGATATCTTAGGTATAAAGTCTGGTTAAAGCGTAAGTATAGAGGAAAGAAAGATACCATCATACCTCATATCGAGGGAACCGCTGTATCAGTTGACTAGGAGGATGAATTATGGTAGCTGAATTTATAAAGACAAGAACAGGACTAATGTTTTATTTTAACGATATTGAACCTGACAAGATTAATATAATTGATATTGCTCACCATCTTTCTAACCTGTGTAAATTCACAGGAGCGGTCAAAGAGTTTTATTCTATAGCTGAGCATAGCGTAGTCGTATCTAATCTTGTGCCTCTTGCTGATGCTCTCTCGGCGCTTATGCATGATGCTAGCGAAGCATATTTGAACGATATAAATACTCCTGCTAAGCGTCTGTTGCCCGATTATAAAGCTCTAGAGAAGAAAGTACAGTCTGCCATTGAAGAAAAGTATGGGTTTGTAAGTAATAAGAATGTAGTATATGCTGATACTACAGCCCTAGTAGCTGAGGCTAAAGAGCTTATGGGGGCAGCTTGTGACGAGGAATGGTTTGGTGGTACTATCCCAGACTACGATGAAAGGTTTAAATACAAGTCTATACCTATGACACCCAGGCAAGCCAATAAAGCTTTCTTGCGTAGGTTCTTTTTGCTCACGGGGGGGAAATTTCCAAATGGTTAATAAATTTATAGAGAATGATGCTATTGGGAAAGATTCAATAAAACGAGCTATTTCAGCGGCTAAAAATTTAACCAAGGGAGAAAAAGATTTTGAAGTTAAAGATATTAATCCTAAAGATGCTGTAGGAACAGGAAAGGTTCCTATGTCCTGCGTCCCGGCGCCTGTTCTTATGGAGCTTGCTCTAGCTATGCTAGAAGGGTCTAGGAAGTATGGTAGGCACAACTATAGGGTATCAGGAGTCCGAGCTTCTGTATATTATGATGCTGTTATGAGGCATTGTATGGCATGGTGGGAAGGTGAAGATATTGACTCGGACAGTCAATTGTCTCATATTACTAAAGCTATAGCTGGTTTAGTTGTAATAAGAGATAGTATGATGACAAATACTTGGGTAGATGATAGACCTCCAATTAAGCATGAATTTTATTGGGTACAGCAGATGAATAAAAAAGCTAAGGAAATTAACAATCAATATCCTGAGCCAAAGGAAGCTTTCACAAAATGACAGGAGCGGCGGTAGGCTATAATGGTCTGTCGCCGTTCATATATATCAGCGAAGCCCACCACTTAAACGCCTTCTTATTATCAGCCCACAACGTCACCACCACCGCTGCCATAGAGTTAGCTACGTTTTCTTCCTTGGGATATTCGATACCTAGAACATGGTTAAAAGCGTGGATACACTCATGCAGGAAGGCGTCTGCCATAGTAGTACCTCCCATAGCTTCATCTAAATATATGCAATCGTTTGAATCAAGTAAAGCATATATCTCCTCATCTGAATCGTGAAGCTTCTGTAATTCTTTATAGGGGATATACTTTATTTTGAATCGCCTATGGCCAATCTTCATGGCTTTAGGCTTCATTTGATTCTACCTTTAGTGGACCGATAACCGAATAAGAATCCCAGGACAGCCTGAATAGAGTCTCCTACCAAGGAACCCCAAATTATAGTTGCCGCTACTTCCATAGCAAGCTCACCAGCAAACACTTGCCCCAGGACAACATACACATACATACCAGCAGTAGCCATGAATAGAAGCATAATCATGCTAGCTGTAACAGGCCGCAGCAAAGCGTTGAAAGCGTCAACAAAGGGTATGTTAATAATCTTACCTTGGGTTTTTATGATAGACTTCATCTGTGCTAAATAGCCTTTGACTTCTTCAGTTTCTAGTGCAATATTAGCAGTAGCTTTCCTAGTTTCAAGGTCACGCTTATGCTGGCGGCTGTCTTTAAATTCTTTAACTAAGTCAGGGATAACACCACCTACCATACCTACTATAGTGCTAATAAAAGATATAATCATGTTACCCTCCAAAATATTTATAAAGTCCTGCTAAGGCACCCAAGCCGCCAATGACCGCTGAGCCTCCTCTAGCTTTAGCCCTGGAAGATTCTAAAGATTTTAAACGGGTATTAGTCTCTTTATCTAAAGCTTCATAAGCTTCTTGCTTAGACTTCATCCATTTAATATCTGTATGGATTTCTGTTACTAATTCTCCTAATCGGTCACCATTCATGCTACATCTCCGCATCAAATATAATATATCCTGCATTTAACTGAAGATTAGCACAATCTCCCGCTGCCCCAGAAGCGCCTGACCATTGAGTATTTATTAAGCATGATTGTTTAGTCGGGTCACTTACTGATGCTGATGTTACCGTTTTAGCTGTAGGCGCTCCAGTTGTTAAAGTAAGATTACCAACAGCAACAACAGTAAATGATGGTTCCTTATGTAGAGATATAGGAAATCTAACATGAGTTTCTGCCGTAGTTGTTGTTTTTTGTTGCCCTACTCCTACTTGGTCGGGGGCGCTAGAACCTGACAATACATAACAGAACCTTTGACATTTCTCTAATTCTTCTTGATATAAATCGGGGTTATATTCAGTAGCGTTGCTTCCTATCTCTAGTTTTACCCTAGCGATATTTAAAACATCATTAACCTCAGCATCAGTATCGTCTACCCATATGAACACGCCTAAGTTAGTCATTCCAGACGTATCTACAGATATATTAGTTATGCTATGTGTAGCAAAAGCATCTGCCGTAACAGCAATATTAGTAGCAGTATTTTCCACTGTCCAGTTAGTAGCCAGGGTGGGATTAGTGCCTTCAGCGGCCCAGGCTGAAATAATATCAGAGGTAATAGAATCAGCAGTTCCATTCCAGCTAACTACAGCAGCCCTAATATTTTCTATTACAGCGCCCGTTGTAGTTCTAGCTTGGAAAGATAAAGTTACATTCTTGCCTCGTAAGCTAGCAGCATCTCTAGCCTCTAGAGGCTGGAATATTCCAAACTTCTTATTAGCTGTAGCTACCAGGAGTTTAATAGATGAATAAGCACCATCCGGTCTGACGCTCGTATCCTGAGACATATCTACAACATCATTACCATCTGACAACAAAAACCATCTATCTAGTAAAGGCGTATCATCATTGTTAGCTGGAGTTGAAGCAGCAGTAAAAGTTGTAGTTCTTTGGGCTATCCTACCATCACCGTTAAGGATGAAGTTCTTACGGGTTAAGGAATCTGCACCTAGAGCATTAATAATGGCAGCAGCGCCTCCTAGAGACACAATAGAATCTGCTAGAGTAGAATCATCAAGAACATCTACCCAGAAAGAATCAATTGTAGCATCAGCAGATGCAGAGGTAGCTAGAGCAAACCCATCTCCTGCTGAATTTACAGTTAATACATAACTAGCCTTAGAAGCGATATCTGTAGGTAAATCTCCATCGAAACCAGACACACCTACAGGAACCTTAACAGAGCGGTCAATATCATCCTGTTGCTGTAGGTCAATCATCAGTAGTTTATCTAGCTGAGTCTCTGTAGTATCAGCATCATATCCCCCCTGGTTTTCAAGGTCCAGAGTTTGCTCCAGGGTAAGCACTCGCTTCATAATAATCTGTTCATCTGAAGTTAATTCTGTACCTCCAGAAGCGGGGTATGTAACAGAACCAGTACCAGGGAAGGAAGTAGCAGCAGCTACGCTATATGTAGTTGAGCCTGAACCTTCCGTCAGAGTTTCTTCCGCACCTGTAGAAATAGTTTTCTTAGTTACGACTAAATCAGTAGTCGCAAATATAACCACAGGGCTAAAGGAGAATACAGTAGCCGAGCCATTACCAGTAGCAGTAACCTTTTTAGTCTGAGTTTCAACAGTCATTAAACCGCTCCTTATATTTCAAATCTTCTTATTATAACCTATCTTAGTTTATAAGTCAACGCTCAATAAGTAGTTTATTATCAATAATATACGGAGAGTATCCTAAAAGCTCATATACTGCGGCCCCTGTATCTTCCCCGCTAGATAGTCTGATAGCTCCTTTACCCTCTCTCGCAAGCTGCTTAATTGGGATACCACCTAGAGCTATTCCAGTAACGTCCATGAGTTTATCTAAGAAGATACTCCCTTTTAAGAAATCCTCCCACATAAATCCATTCTTCTCTAAATCATTTAAGGCATCTATCAATATTCTAAATACTTGTAGAGGGTGAAATATATCACTTCTAATATAATCTTGCTCATAACCCACAGCGTTCATACCTGAAACTATCGCTTGTTCTAGGACTTGCCCTATCATAAACAACCCACCAAAACTTCCTAAAACCCCTGCTTGAATCTGGTCATCATTATCCCATTGCCCTCCATTAACAATAATCTGTATAATACTAGGGATAAAGAAATGGTATATAAATATACGTTTAGCAAATTCTTTATTGTCAATCCTACCTGCTCTCCATTCATTAATTCCTTCAGCCTCAGCCCTAGCCATAGCATTATGGGATGACATAAACATTGTTAATATTCTCATATATGCATTACCCCTAGCCAACGCTGTCAACTGGTCTGGGCTAGTTGATTGCTGAGTACGTTCTGCAATCCTACCAAAGTCATCAATAGCTTGCTCATGGGACATTCCCGCTTCAATTTGCGCTCTATATCTAGCATACCCTCCAGCAGCGATAGCAAATTTATCCCCGAATTGAATAGCAGCAAACATCCATTTACGGGTAGTTACTAAACCCCCTGAATTAAATAAAGAGTTAGACTTCATAAAGTCCTGGAAGTCTGGGTCAATACCCATCCCGCGCTCTCTGAAGAAAGATGAATTCTCATTAAGGAAAGCGTAGGCTGCTGGCATATTCTTATAAAACTCTATCAAACCCGCTAAGAAATCTTTAGCAGATACATCCTCCATAAAAGCAAACTGAGATGCCATTTGCTTAGCCCCAATTGTAAGTTTAGCTCCTAATTGTACCCCAGCAAAATTCCTAGTAATCATCCGTACAAGTTTTTCTCCTACGATTGAGCTTTGTGTACCTCTGGAAGCAAAGTAATCCAGGTCTGCTTTTAGAGATTTTACTAAAAATTTACCGTGTCTCCTTCCTATGTCCCTCATAATATTACCATTCTTACTAGAGAACACAGAATTTAAGAATCTTATCTTCTCAGCCATAGCTTTAAAATATTCCATCTCCTCCAGATGGGCTTCAAACACAGTAAAGTCATTGTCAATAATAAACTCATGCACATTAGGACTACGGCTTTTTAAAGCTTTAGCTGTAATTCCACCCCTCCATACAGTAGATTTCAAAAATTCATCTGGTGCTTCATTATCATCAAATTTTCTCTTAGTAGGGAAATAGAAATCTTCCCTTGGCAAATTAACATTGAACAGGCGCCCATATACTTCATTAACCCCATCATAGTATTCGTCATAAAATTTAATTTGTGCTTCTATAATTTGATTATCTGTATCTGATAGATGACGCTCTACCTCAGCTAATATATCCTCAGTAAATCCGTTAGATTTAGCGTGTTGTATGACTTCTCTGAGTTGAGGGTGCCTATTAATCATAGCTAAGTATCTAAGCTGCCCCATTGTCAATTTTATTTCTGACCTAATAGGTTTGTCACCCTCTTGTACTGTTAAAGAAAATTTACCAAGATTAATTTCTACATGGGTATCTTCTAGAATCTTTTTAAGAAGTTGCTTTTCTGACATACCTGTAGCCTCTGACATAGCGGCCATTAGCTTACTCCTCATGGCAGCATTACCAGCCCTAAAAGATTCATACTCTTTAAAGAGACTTAGTGTTACATCAGTCATCTTATCCACAAGAGCTTTATTCGTGGAAGTCATTACCCTTCTAAGTTTAGACCTCCATACACCATTAAATCCTGTACCTATCGTTTCTTTTACTAGAGTACCTATCCGTTTCCATAGAGGTCCACCATCTACAGATTCTTGGAATTCTGTCTCCCCCTCTACTTCCGATAAAGCATTAAAATCTTCAATGGTTTTTTGTACCCTTACAGCTTCAGAAAGGGCGTTTGACCTATTGATAGCTCTTTCCTCTGCTATAATATCCTGTAAAGATAACAATAAACTCTCTACAGCATCAGCATTAACTAGCTTAGGGTCAGCCCTCATAAGCAAAATCATATTCTCAAGCCCTGTAGCTGAGTCAGGCGCCGAGTCTATAGTATCCCCCTGGAATAGATTAGCATCAAGCTGCTGTTGTGCGTTTACTTTAGAAGTTTTAAAAGCAGCAGATAATCTATCTACTAAAGCTTGACCGTCAGGAGTTAATTTACCTACAGGTTTACCTGATTGTCTCTTAACCTTATATTGATTAAATATCTTCTTCATAGCCGCTTGCAATTCTTTCTTTCTTTGTGCATCAAGCAGCCTAGCCATTCTTTCCTGAATCCTACCCCTATTCTTATTAAGTTTATCTAAAGTTTTAATCTTTTTGATATCAGCTTTAAATTTCTTCAGCCCATCTTTGATGCCTGATTTATCAATAGCTTCAATAAGAATATTCTGTATCTCGCTGATACTATTCGTTGCGGTTCTGAATCCTGCTCGAAACGCTTTTTTCGTAGCCCGTACAGATTCCTTAGTAGCTCTGACGTTTAGCTTATCTAAGGTAGAAGCCCTGGTAGTAACCTTGGCTTTAGATGCAACCGGGGAACCTAGAACCTTAGAAACTTTCTTATCTAATAGGTCAGGATTTTGAAGGCGGTCAAGCTCCCTTACAATAGTTTCTTCCTCAGTTTTAAGCTTCCTTAATTGCTTTATAGCGCCTTTCACTCCCTTTCCGTCAGCGCGTTCAATCTCTCCCTCTAAAGCAGCAATCTCTTTCGTAACGCTATCTAGCCTATTATTTCGGTTTTCAATTCTACCTCGTCTTTTAGTACCAGAGATATCTTTCTTCTCTGATTCAACTTTATTAATCAAATCATTTAGAATAGCTTTGTCATCAGCACCAGCTTTTAACATAATAGTAAGAGGGTTTCCAGATGCAAAATCATCAATCATCTTAGCTACCCGTTCTTTTGTTTCTGCGTTAGCTGAATAAGCAATTAACTGTTTAGTTAAATCTCCTGCCATATTAGGTATTGCTTCAATCGCCTCTGATAAGGTAAGATTATCTTTAGTTAGCTTTACATGGCCTACTATGAAATCATATAAGTCTTGGCCGAGTATCTTAGCAAAGTTTTCTGCTTGTACCGTAACAGTTTCACCAGCGTCTAGGGCTTCATCTATCTCCTCAACTACCCCCAGATTTTCCAATGTCTCGGTAGTAGAACCTTCAGTAGCTACAGCAGCATCTATTAAAGCATTAGCGTCAATCTCTACAGACTGAACATCATTTTCTTTCAGTATTTTTTCAGTATGCTCAGCTGTTATATCTGGCGCAATTTCGTTAGTTTTTGTATCTTTAGTAGCTCTGTGCATCTTATCTAATTTATTCTGTACTCTTTCAGATTTAATAATATTAGTAACTGTTCCGGTAGAGGTAGATACAACCCCTCCGAAAAAGGCGCCAGCAGCCATAGCATTAATAAACTGATTTGTCAACTCCTCAGTATCAATCTCAGTGTCGGTAGCATGAGCGGCTACAGCTACTCCTATGACCTCCTGTACCCCTTCAGTAAGCGCTTCTAGAGAGGAATCCTTTGCCGTATTCTTCATTACGGTGAGGGCTGTACGTTTAATAACCTTCTCTGCTACTTCCCTACCAAACACTTTAACAAATTGGCTACCTACTTTACCTGGGAGAGCGCTATCTAATAGGCCAATTAAAGCACCACCACCTAAAGCGAATAAGGGAGCTTCTCCTCCTCTATCATATATTTCTCCCTGTACTTCACCTACGCCCAGGATAAATGAAGGTATAAATGTACCTAAAGCTGAGCCTACAGCAACTCCTACCGGGCCACCAGCTATCCCTATTGTGCCTCCTATGACCCCTCCTAACAGGCTGGGAGTCATCATTACACCTTGAGTACCTATGGTCTGGGTAGCAAACTGTAGGAAATCTGAAGCTGATTTTATATCAGTAGCATTTATCTGTTTACCTGACCCACCCTTTTGAGCTTCCAGTAGGTTTAGTTCAGCACCCTCTCTACCTAAAGCCTCAAGATTTTCATCATCTATTAGCTGAGCAAAAGCTTCTACAAAACGAAAGCCAATAGATTGTGCTAGGTCTACTCCTATACTGACGTTATCAGCAAATGAAAGATTTTTAGCGGCTTGTTCCGCCAATACCATTTCTTTCAGGTCATCATATATAACCTTCATATTCTCAGGATTTTCTGCCACTGAGGATAGAGCAGGATTCTTTTCGTATATATCTTCTACCACTAGAAATTGCTGTTGCTTCTTAGCCGCCACAGGGTCTACTTCCACTATATTAGTAGAGATATTTGTAGCTTTAGCTATTGTTCTATTTTGGGCTGCTTGAGAGGGACTAATCTCTTGGGA
>CEPX01198235.1_pt1 | contig 24938 bp, 23 predicted proteins | sample 361361 | NCBI WGS metagenome assembly CEPX01 (sample SAMEA2619974, study PRJEB7988) | marine metagenome | biome: marine biome (ENVO:00000447); feature: mesopelagic zone (ENVO:00000213) & marine oxygen minimum zone (ENVO:01000065); material: "saline water (ENVO:00002010), including plankton...
GCTTTTCTTCCAGGAGACGTCCACCCAAGCAAATTATATTAGCGTTATTGTGCTCGCGAGCCATTTTTGCACTCTCATTGTTCCAGAGTACTGCAGCCCTAACACCGGAAATCTTGTTTGCGGCAATACTCATTCCAATTCCTGTTCCGCAACAAAGGATTCCAATACTTTCTTTGTTCTCTGCAACCTTGCGCGCAAGCTTTTCAGCAAAATCAGGATAATCGCAACTTTCCTCGCTTTCGCAGCCCAAGTCCTCTATCTTGTGCTTTCCAGAGAGCTCTTTATTTAGAAATTGCTTTAATTTGAGTCCGCCGTGGTCGCTTGCAGTAAAAATTTGCATTGGAATCAGTTATTCCTTTAGCTCTATCTCAACATGCACTGCTTCAGGAATCTCAACCCTGAGTATTCTTCGCAGTGTTCTCTCATCAGCTTCAATATCAATTAGGCGCTTGTGAATGCGCATCTGCCATCGTTCATAGGATTCTGTGCCTCCGCCTGATGGAGACTTTCTGGTTGGCACAACCAGTTTTTTTGTAGGAAGTGGAATTGCGCCAGAATGTTTTACCCCTGTTCTCTCAGCAACATCCAAGATCTTGTTAGCGATCTCTGTAAGCTGCTCGTAATCAGGACTGGTCAGTTTTATCCTGGCTTTTTGCATTTCCCATAACCTCTACTTTTTTTAAAACCCAAAAATGAAAAAAGGGAAAATTTGGAAAGCAATAAAAGCACTGCTTTCCGCTTTCTACTTTTACTTTTCTCTAGGTGTTACTTCCAACACGATTCCAGCTGCAACTGTAGCACCCATATCCCTAATAGCGAACCTGCCTAGCTGTGGGAATTTCTTGTACTCTTCCACAACAACCGGGGCTGTTGGCACAATCTTTACGATTGCCGCGTCGCCTGTCTTTAGGAATTTTGGATTTTCCTCCTTTACTTGGCCTGTCTTTGGATCCAGCTTTTTCTGAATCTCTGTTATTGTACAGCTTAGCTGTGCAGTGTGCAAGTGGAACACTGGAGTATATCCAACTGGAATTGCTGTAGGGTGTGCCAGCACAACAATCTGTGCTATAAACTCCTTTGCAACTGTAGGTGGATCGCGCTCATGTCCTACAACATCGCCTCTTGCAACATCGCCTTTTCCAAGTCCTCTAACATTGAAACCAATGTTGTCACCTGGCTTTGCATCTGGCAACTGCTCGTGGTGCATTTCGACCGTTTTTACCTCTCCTTTTACTCCAGGAGGGTTAATAATGATCTTGTCACCTGGCTTGATTATTCCTGTTTCAACTCTGCCAACTGGGACTGTTCCAACACCCTTGATGTTATAAACATCCTGGATTGGTAGTCTCAATGGCTTGCCGGTTGGTAGCTCTGATGCTTTGAACTCGTCCAATGCATCAATAAGGGTTTGGCCCTTATACCATGACAATTTGTCGCTCTTTTTGACAACATTGTCGCCAACCCAAGCTGAAACTGGGATGAATCTAAGGTTTTCTTCTTTAAACCCAACACCCATTAGAAGCTTTTTCGCAGAATCTTCAACTTCCTTGAATTTTGCTTCTTCAAAGTTGACTTCATCCATCTTGTTTATTGCAACAATAATCTGCTTCAATCCCATAACTTGGGCTAGAAAAGCGTGCTCTTTTGTCTGTGGCTGTACGCCCTCTTTTGCAGCAATCACAAGTACAGCAGCATCAGCTTGTGATGTTCCTGTAATCATGTTTTTGACAAAGTCTTTGTGTCCAGGGGCATCAATAATAGTAAAATTATTCTTTTTACCCTCGAACTTCTTGTAAGCAACGTCAATGGTTACTCCCCTTTCTCTTTCCTCTTTCAGGTTGTCCATTGCGTATGCAAAGGCAAATGTTCCTTTTCCTTTCTCTTTTGCCTCTGCTTCAAGCTTTCTGTAGTCCTGTTCGGATAGTGCTCCTGAATCATACAAGAGTCTTCCTACCAGTGTACTTTTTCCATGATCAACGTGACCAATGAAAACCAAATTCAAATGCGGTTTTTCCGCCATAGCAAATTACCTCCAATTACAAATTCGCCACCAGTTTTTTTTAAGGGAAAAATTGGAAACCACCGACTAAGTATTCTGCTTTCAAAACCTTTAAAAAAGAATGCTTCAAGCAGTGTTTTTGGCCCTATTCAAGGAAGAATTCTGCGCTCTTCACAGTTTTGTCCAAGCCCTTTCTCTCGCGCACTTGCAACACAACTTGGTTTTGTAGTTCGCGTGGCAGTGGCTCATAACCATAATATTCTGCGGTCCAGATTGCTCTGCCCTGAGTCGCACCCCTCATGTCAGCAGAGAACCCAATTAGCTCTTTTACAGGGGCTTTTGCAATAATAATGCTGCTGTCGCCCTCCTGATTCATCTCGGTTATTTGGGTTCTTTTTGTGCTAAGTTCTTTTGTCACTGCACCCATAAGGTCCTGCGGGGCATTGATTGTAAGAATCTGCTTTGGCTCCAATAATATTGGATTTGCCGAAAGCATGCAAGCATAAATCGTTCTGGTTGTAAGCGGCAGGATCTGTGCTGGGCCCCTGTGTATTGCGTCTTCGTGAAGTTTTGCGTCCTCCAAGTAAACCATCATTCCCATGCATCTTTCTTTTGCAAGTGGCCCTTCTCTCATTGCGTCTTCAAATCCCTGTATAACAAGTTCTCTGATTTCATGCAGTGCAACAATACCACGACTTGCGTCAACCAAAACATTGTTGTTTGAAACCGCCCAGATTTTCCTGCTAGTGTCTCTACCAAATCCGCATTCCTGGAATCTGGCCATTGTTGCAGGGTCCTTTAGCTTTACCTTACCCTCAATCTTCAGTTCAACAAGTTTTTCATAAATCTTTGGATCCATTGGTTCTACACTAATCTTGAACTTGTTGTGTTTGTTAGGACTCTTTCCCTCCAAAGTAGGGCTTTCTTTTGTGATTGCTTCCCTATACACAACAATTGGTGGGCTAACCTCAATTGGAATACTATGATCTTTCTCGATCCTGTACTGTGTTATTTCCAAGTGCAGTTCTCCCATTCCAGAGATAAGGTGTTCTCCTGTCTCCTGGTTTAGTGTTGCTATGATATTTGGATCTTCTTTTGTAATCTGTCTAATAACCTCAATTAGCTTTGGCAAATCCTTGGTTTGCTTTGGTTCAACGCTAACAGTCATTACTGGCTCTGTATTGCTCTTAAAGCTCTCGAATGGCTGCATTTCAACTTCGCTGATTGTTTCGCCTGCAAACACTTCTTTGCCTCCGACAATACACCCAATGTTTCCGGCTGGAACAGCGTCTACTCCAATTCGCTCTGGGCCCATGAACACTCCAACTTGCTGCACTCCGATTTCTTTCTTGCTTGTAACAAGCTTTACTTTCATCCCAGGTTTCATTGTGCCACTGTAAACACGGCCTGTTGCAATGTCTCCGGCGTGGGGGTCAACACTCACATCTGTTACCATCATTGCAAATGGCGCATTCTCATCACAAGTGAGCATTCCTTTGGCAATTTCCTCTTCACCTTCACCCTTCCAAATATTTGGAATTCTGTATTTTTGAGCGTCTTTTGGGTTTGGCAAGTGTGTTATAACCATTTCCAGTATTGCTTCGTAAAGCGGGCTTTTTTGCGCAAGCTCTTTTTGCTTGTCTTCTTTTAAATAATTGTAAACATCGGAGAAACCGATTTTTGTGCGCTGCATTTGTGGTACACTAACAGCCCAGTTGTAGTAGGCAGAGCCAAAGCAAACGCTTCCATCCTCAACCTTCACAAGCCACTTGTCCTTGAATTGCTCTGGCGCATTCTTCTTAATGAGATTGTTAACTTTTGCAATTGTTTTCACAAAGCGCTCCTGCATCTGCTTCTCGTCAAGCTGCAGTTCGTTAATAAGCCTATCAACCTTGTTGATGAAAAGTGTGGGCTGTACATTCTCTTTCAAAGCCTGTCTTATAACTGTTTCAGTTTGAGGCATTGTTCCCTCAACCGCGTCAACAACCACGATAACTCCGTCAACTGCACGCATTGCGCGAATTACATCCCCGCCAAAGTCAACGTGCCCAGGAGTATCAATAACGTTAATCAAATACTGGTCATCTTTGTACTCGTGTACAAGTGAAATATTTGCAGCATTAATTGTTATTCCGCGCTCTTGCTCCAGTTCATAGGAGTCCATAAAAAGCTGTTTTCCAGCCAGCTCGTTGCTGATCAATCCAACGGCTGCAATCAGGTTATCTGTCATAGTGGTTTTTCCATGGTCGATGTGTGCCACTATTCCAATATTTCTAATGTATTCTCTGTTTAGCATTAGATCTGATGCAAGTTTAACCATGTCCTCTTTTCGACCCATTTTACCACCTTTATCTTGAAGCCTTTGCTATTCGCTCAACTTCGTCTCGCCTCTTTACACTAAAGCTCTTACTATCCTCTGTAGAAGCAATAATTAGTTCTTCCGCCAGTGCTGTGGAGGCCGACTTCTTATTGTTGAATGATGCTGCAAAAGCTGAAATCGCAATATTCTTCAATGACTCATCCACACGTGTTAATGGCGCAACATCAACAGCCTGACTGTAAACTATTCCACCTTTCTTTACACGCGTAACATCTTCTCTTGGAGCAGAGTTCTCAATTGCCTTAACCAAAACCTGCACAGGGTTCTGCTGTGTTCTCTTCTCAATTATTTCAAAAGCATTTTCAATTATTTCCATTGCCTGCAGTTTTTTCCCGCAGCTATCTCTTCCCCTAATATACTTTCCACTTAGTTTTCTTTTTCCCTGTCCGCTTCTCATAGTCTTGTTAATCAGTCTTTCAACAATGTCAATCTGCCCCTTTTCAAATCTTTTCTTGGCCTTTTTTCCAAATGTGTGTGGAACAATCTTAATGTCCAAGTTCATGTACTTTGCAAGTCCAGCATCTGACACCACGACTTCGCTAGTATCCCATTTTCCAAAAGCCATTGACATAAAAATTACCTCTTTGTCTTCTCTTTTCTCCCTGTTCTGAGCATTTCAAGGCTCTGGTTGTTTACATGCGTAACCCTGTATTTCACGCCCCAAAGATCTCCCTTTGGGCCTTTTTGTGCCCCACCAATTCCCTCTATCTTCACTTCGTCGTGCTCGTCGATAAACTTTATTGCTCCGTCTCCCGGAGCCAGTGCTGTCAACTGTTTTCCATTCTTGATAAGCTGTACCCTCACGCATTTCCTGATGCCTGAGTTTGGCTGTTTTGCCGTTACACCGCGCTTTTCTATTACGATTCCACGAGCCTGTGGTGAACCTTCTAGAAGATCGAACTTTTTGTCAAGTCCTCTTTGCTTGCGCTTGTAGTATGGCTCTTTCCAACGCCACTTTTTTCTCTCGTCTTCCAACTGCCTTCCTGCAAATTCTCCGCGACCCATTTTATCACTTCAATCTCAATTCATGTAATCCATAATTTCTTTTTGCAATCTCTTTTATTCTCTTAAATCTTCCTAAGTTGCTTAACAATTTTCTTTTTTCCCCTGCATCAAGCACAACAAAACCGTTTTTTCTATCCTCGTTCTCAACTATTTCAACGGATTTTATTTTCACAGTGTAAAGGGCTTTTTTCACAAATTCTTCCGGATTATCTCCTTGTTCAAGTATTTCAATGTTTTTTCCAAATTTTTTTCTAAGGGTATTTACATTGCAGGCGTTCTTTCCAACGGCCTTTCCAACATCCCCCTTCTTTACAAGAAACACCACACTGTTTCCTTGTACAATAACATCCTTTGCAACTGCACCTGAAATGCTGTCGAAGACGTTGATATAAAAGATTTCGTCACTGCCTAACTTCATTTGTTTTTACCTTATTTTTTTTTGACTGCGTCCAAAATCTTGCTCTTTCCTTCTTTTTCAACGCCTAATACGGATACCACAAATGGCTTTCCGCAAATGTTTCCAAGTGCCAGTCCGTTTCCCTCAAACTCGAGAATTGGAATTTGACTAACACCACACAATTGCTGTAATCGCTCCTTCAATTGTGCAGGAGTGTTACTGCTAATAACAATTAATTTAGCGGTAGCCTTTAAAACACTTTTCTCGGCTTCTTTCACTCCAAACAATACTGTTCCAGTGTCTACGGCACGCCTTATCTCTCTGTTTACATCCACTCTTAATCCCCCAATTACTTCGTCATTGTCAATTCGACTATGCCTGTTCCAACCTTTATTGGCTGGCCAACAATAATATTTTCTACTACACCCTCTAGCCTCTCGCGCTCTCCTTTAAAGCTCGCGTCCAACAAGTGTTTAACCGTCTCCTCAAAGGCCGCTCTTGCAAACGGACTGCTTTTACCTCTTGTAATACCGGTTCTGACAATTCCCTTTACAGAACCTGTGTAGGTCATCAAATCCGCGAGCAGAATGATGTGCCTCAAGTCAATTAGAATCCCGTTCTCATCCAATGTTTTGTGCAATTCATTCACAATCATTAATCTGCCTGCTTCAATTCCAAGGGTCTTACTGACCTCTATAATGTCATTTGTAGTGGTTCTGCTACTGTCAATCTCATCCATCTTTAACACTATTTTTAGGTTGCTGCCACTTGTTTTTATCACAAACTCGCCGTGCTCCTCTGAAACAATCGACTTTTCGATTCCCTTTACTCCCTGGACCTTTGAGTTCATGAATTTGAGTATGTTTTTCCTGATTTTCAAGAGGGCTTCTTTTTGCGGGAAAACAAACTCAATGCTGTTCTTTCTTTGCGAAGCCTTTGCGTCCTTTATCCCACTTTTTATGGTTGAAATCAGTTCTTTTACATCCATGCCATTTTCCTTTACTGCTTCCTCGTTAACCGTTACAATGATTCTCTTCTTTGCAAAGTCTTCCTGGAGTTTTACAACTTCCTCCATTCTAACATCTATAAGTGTTTTTCCAAATGCCTCGGCCTTATCGTGGTCTGCGCGAAGCTTCTCGTTCAAAAAGATTGTCATCGTAGGGTACTTGGATTTACTTCTTCCATCCACAATCTCCTCAACCCTCTGGATTCCTGATCCAACACTAACCTCTGCTGCTCCGGCATAGTGTTTTGTTCTAAGTGTCAATTGTGTTCCAGGTTCTCCAAGACTTTGTGCGGCCACAATTCCGACTGCTTCTCCTGCCTCAACATTTATGCCTTCAAAGTGGTTCTTGATAATGTCAATAAAATCGTCTGTCCTCTGCTTGTTGAGGTTCTCTCTTTCAGCAATAACCGCTATGGCATCCATAACGCTCTTTGTCAAAGGCAGGCCTTCCCATGTTTCCTTTTTCACAGGCTCTATTTCCCGCACAACTTCCTTCTTTGGCTTTTTCTCAGTTGCCTTCTTCTTTTTCACAGGCTTCTTCGCCTTCTTTGCCGGGGCTTTTGCCTTTGCTTTTTTCTTTTCAACCATATCAATCACTTCTTTTTCTTAAAGAGTCTGAACTCTTCCTCAATGTCAACGCTCTTTCCTCTTATAGTGTTCATTGGGAATACTCCGTCTTCCCCATACTTGTATTGCACAATGCCCTTGTCCGCAGTTCTCACTGTTCCGTCATGGTTAACCATCAAATCCTTCAAACTGTTTGCAAGTCTCCTGTACAAGTAACCAGAAACCTTTGTTGAAACACCGGTGTCAACTTCTCCCTGGCGTCCACCCATGCTGTGGTAGAAGAACTCTTTTGCGTTCATGCCCTCCATGAAGTTTGCGTCAATAAATCCGCCTGCATTAACTCCAACATCGTTTCTCTCGTTCAAAGCTGTAAGTCTTCCCTGGAAACCACGTCTTGGCCTTCCCTCCCTTACAGAGGCCTGTCCCCAAAATCCTGCGATGTTCATCAGGTTTATGCTGCTTCCGCGGCTTCCTGATAGAATCATAACCATTGTGTTGAACTCAGGGTTTTTGCCTAAAACCGGCTCTAGTTTTTCTTTCATAATCTCTTTCTGCAGCTTGTCCTTACTCCCAGCTGCCAGGCGCATCATTCCTAATTCAAAGCTCTCTGCAAGCGTTCTGCCCGGAATGTGCTTTAGGGTTCCTCTCTTGTACTTGTCAACAAGCTTCTTGCCCTCTTCTCTTACCTCTTCAATAATCTTCTTTCTCTTAACCTTTATCTTGTCGCTGACCTCATACTCATCCAAACCAACAGTCATTCCCTTCATTGTAAGTAATGGACATATAATGTGCATTACGCGTGAGTAGAATTCTTCTATAACTTCGCTTGGATAGTTTCTTGCAATTGTGTCAACAATTCGCCCTTCAGCTTCTCCAAGTGAAATGCCGTCAATCACACCTGCTTTCAACTGACCCTTTTCAATTTTTAGGTATGCATCAAACTGGCACTTTTCCTTTACACAGTTCTTGCACAGGCCACTCTTCTTTATTACCTTACAAGTTGTTGTTTGGTATTCCAAATCAAGGTCTTTTGGCAGTAACTGTGAAAACAAAATCTTTCCTGAATAATTCTTGCCCCTATCAGGCTTTGGCAGGTCCGTAATTCCAATCTCGTAGAAGTAGCGCATTGCCTCATCTCTGCTGAATTCTGTGGAATTAAGTGTTAGAATATAGAGTCCTGAAACACCGTCCTCATCAAGAATGATTACAGGTGCACCATATCTGGGGGAAATAACCTGGTTGCGCACATACATTAGTTCTTTTGCCTCTGTTTTTCCTTCTTCGGTTTGGGGCACATGGATGTTCATCTCGTCTCCATCAAAATCCGCGTTGTAAGGCTTACAAACAATAGGATTAATTCTAAGTGTTTTTCCAGGCATTACCCTTACCTTGTGGGCAAGCATGCTCAGCCTGTGCAGTGAAGGCTGTCTGTTGAACAGAACAATATCTCCACCCCTCAATCTTCTCTCAATCTTGTAGCCAACATCGATTTCTTCGATAATCTCTTTCTTGTTGTTCTCATCAATCTTCTTCCTCGTGTTGTCAGGCCTAATCAAGTAAACTGCTCTATCAGGCTCTTTCACAAGTTTGATTATATTTTTCTTGTTCCACTCTGTCACAATCTCTAGAACAGTTAGATCCCTTGCAATTGACTCCGGAATCCCAATCTCGCTAATGTCAATGAATGGGTCAGGGGTTACGGTTGAACGTGCGGCAAAGTTAACTCTCTTTCCTGTTAGGTTGTGTCTGAAGCGACCTTTCTTTCCTTTGAGGCGCTGTACAAGTGTTCTAAGTGCTCTTCCACTTCTGTGTTTTGCAGGTGGCACACCAGCAGTATTGTTGTCAATGTAAGTTGTAACGTGATATTGCAGCAAGTCCCACAAATCCTCAATAATTAGTTGTGGTGCCCCTGCATCAATATTGTCCTTCAAACGCAAGTTAATTCTGATAATGTCAACGAGCTTGTGTGTTAAATCATCCTCACTCTTTATTCCTGATTCAAGTGTAATGCTTGGTCTAATTGTTATTGGCGGAACAGGCAGAACATTGACAATAAACCACTCCGGCCTAATTCTTTCCTGTGAGTAACCAAAAAGCTTTAAGTCTGTGTCAGGAATCTTTTCAATCCACTCTCTGATTTGTGTTGGATAAATTCTTTCTTTCTCCAAGAAGAAGTTTGTTGGCTTGTCAAGCAAAATCTTGTCCTTTACAGTTTTACAGTGCGGGCATTTCTTAACTTTCTTTGCCCTGAGAACTATTTTCTTTGGAATGCTCTCGCTGTTCTCTGGTTTGGTTTGCAGTTCGTTATGCAAAGTCTGTAATTTGTCCTCTGGCAACACTATTCTACCGCATGACTGACAGGTTGCGTGCATCAAAATTTCAACTTTTCTTGAGAACTCGCTGTGAATAACTGGTCTTTCCAACTCAAGGCTTCCAAAGTGTCCTGGGCACTGCTTCATTTTCTGTCCACAGGTCTTGCACCTCAAACCAGGGTTTATTACTCCGAGGTGTGGGTCCATTAGGCCGCCTTCCATTGGGTAGCCATCTTTATCATAGGTGTCAGGGGTCTTTATTTCCAGAGCTGACATTTTCCTGATTCTAGCAGGACTCAGAATCTGGAACTCAACTGCGTCAATTTTTTTCATCAACATTTCTCTTTCACCTATGCTCGATCTGTTATGGATAACTTTGGCATTATTCCAAGTGCCTTTAACTCATCCAACAATAATTTGAAACCATAACTCATTTCAACGTCATATACCTTACTGCTATCGCAAACCGGGCAAACCTTTCTTTTTCTCACCACGTCGTTCCAGCCCACAATACCACATTTCTCACAAACCGGGAGTGCTACCTTGTCACTGTCCTCAATGAATTTTTCGTGCAATAGCATTGCTGCTCCGTGCCCAACCAGTGTTTCTCCCTCCATCTCACCAAACCTTAATCCACCTTCTTTCTCTTTTCCCTCGGTTGGCTGTCTTGTAAGGATTTGCACCGGGCCCCTGCTTCTTGCCTGCATCTTGTGTGCAACCAAATGAAATAGTCTCCTGTATGCTACTACCCCCGTGAAAATCGTTCCCTCAATCTTTTCTCCGCTTACACCATCATAGAACACTTCTTTTCCGCTTGGGTCAAAACCGCGCTCTTTAAGAATTTCTTCCAATTCTGCTTGTGGAGTAGAGTTGAATGGAGTTCCATCAATAATATTGCCGTTCATGCAACCTGCTTTTCCTGCAAGCGTCTCAAGCAAGTGACCAATAGTCATTCTGCTTGGAATACTATGCGGGTTAATGATCAAATCCGGTTTTATGCCCTCGGCTGTAAAAGGCATGTCTGCCTCAGGCACTATCGCACCAATTACTCCTTTTTGGCCGTGTCTGCTGCTGAACTTGTCTCCAACTTCAGGCAGCATAGTGCTTCTAATCTTTATTTTCGCGAGCTTGTTTCCGTCTGCGCTCTCTGTTAAAACAATTTTGTCAACAAAACCTGATTTTCCTTTCCTTGTTGTAACGCTGCTGTCTCTCCTCTTCTCCTTTACAACACCGAACTCGCTGATTTCCTCCAGGAATCTTGGAGGAGAAGTCCTGCCAATAACAATGTCCTTCTCATTCACAAACTGTTCTAATTGAACTAGTCCGTCATCGCCCAGCTTTTTGTAGTATTCTTCACCCAAATAGCCTACTGTTTCCTCGGTTGGCAATTCAAATTTATCGGCTTGCCCACCAGGATATCTTTGTTCCCTACCCTCATACATTCTAAAGTAAGTGTTCCTGCCCAAACCGCGGTCTACTGCTCCCTGGTTTAGAATCAAAGCATCAAGCGTGTTAAAGCCATAGTATGGCATTATTGCGACCACAAAATTTTGGACCTGTGGCCTTGCGTTAATGTCAATAAAATCCATTGTCTTGCTTTTAACAAGGGTTTTCTGGGGGTAGTAAAGCAAGTAGCCCTCGGTATCTGTCCTAAGGTTATAGTTTATTCCGCAGATTCCAATAGCCTGCTTGAACATTTTTGCTCCATGCAATGCCTTTCCAGCCATATTGTGCTGTAAGTAAGGTATCATTGATGAAACAACACTTAGGATACCAATAGGATTTATCTCCAGGTGTGTGTGCGCTTTTCCAAGCTCTTTTTCATCCAAAGCAATAAGCGCGTTATTCTCTTCCTCTGAATCAAGGTACTCGATGAGTCCTTCTTTTACAAGATCGGTAAAAGAGAGTTTTCCCTCTGTCAACTGTTTGAGGTGCTCCTCGGTAATCATTGATTTTCCGTTCTCAACAACGATAAGTGGCCTTTGTACTCTGCCAGAATCAGTGTTAATATAGAGTTCATTAGTATCCTTGTGATAAGCAATGTTTGCTATTGAACTAATTTTCCCGCTTCTCCTTGACTTGACAAGCTCTTCTGTTAGCTTCTCAGGGCTTGCGTGGAATCCGATAAGCCTACCATTAATGTAAATTTTTGCGCTGCTTCCTGCTGTAGCCATATTTTTCAACCTCTACTTGAGCTTTACTCCTTTCTTGTTTAAGATGTCCTCAATAGGAGTCTCATCTGTTTCTGTTGTAACATCTGCCATTAGTGCAAGGTTTTTAACCAAACCACACTGTGGACCGTCAGGAGTCTCAATCGGGCCAAGTCTGCCCCAGTGAGTTCCATGAACATCACGAGCCTCATATAACTCGCGATTCTTGTTCAGCGGACTTTTAACTTTTCTCAAATCCGTTATCGGGCTCAAATAATTCACGCGATCCATAAACTTGCTTACGCCTGTTGCCCTGCCAATCCAGTTTCCTGTTGACATTGCAAATCTTATTCTTTCGCTTACAGCTCCAGGTCTTACAACCGTGCTGATATTCAGTTTTCTTCGCCTTGTAATGGTTCTGTCAATCTGGAACCTCAAATCTTTGATGAAATACTTGAAACTGTATCTGAAAAGGTGCTCCATGAGCTTTCCGCTTAACTCTAATCGCTTGTTACTGTAATTGTCCTTGTCATCCTCTCCTCTAAGTCCAAAGGATTTTTCAATTCCCTTTGTAGCCATCATTACCAAGTAGTAGGCTTTTGCCAGCCTGAATTCTTTTGTCTGCCCAAGATGCGGAAGCAGGAAAGCGTCAATGACTTCCTGTGCTCTTCTAAGCCTGTAATCTATTATTTGGCCTGGCGCAACATACTTCCCAATCTTGTCCAAAGCCTCTTCCTCTGTCTTGACAAGAGTGTTCTCCCAGTTAACTAGAATATCGTTATCAATTTCTTTCTCGTCAGGGAAAGCGTCTTTTATTTCTTTCAAGCTCTTTAACCCAAGTGCTTTCAAGAGTACGAATAGCATTAGTTTTCTTGGTGAAGCAGGGAATGTAACATTAAGGATTCCATCAGGGCTCCTTGTAACCCTTACTCTTCCTTTAAAGGCGCCTTTGGTTGAAATGACTTCTGCGGCAACTCCCTTGGTTTCCTTGGCAATTAGCACGCGATCAGAAGCAAGTACTTCCTGTGTCATCAAAACCTTTTCAGAGCCGTTTATAATAAAGTATCCACCAGGGTCCATTGGATCCTCATCCATTTCCATGATTTCGTCCAAGTTTTTACCGGTTAACCAGCAGCGATTACTCTTAAGCATGATTGGCAGTTCACCAATACAGGTTCTTCGCACATCCCGTTCAACATCTCTTCTGAACAGTTTCATTGTGATCCAGATTTCGCCGGCGTAAGAACGATTCCTAATTCTGGCTTCCATTGGATAAAAAGTTTCTCTTGGAGAACCATCAGCTTCCCTAATACTTGGAGCCCTAATCTCAATATCTGAAAGCTCGACTTTAACTTCCTCAATCTTTGGAATGATCTCGCTGTTCTCTTCAACGATCTCGTCAAGCTTTTTGTCAACAAATTGGTTAAAAGAATCGATTTCCATCTGGGCAAGGTTTTTTCCCTTAAAATAGCTTTCAATAACCGGCCAGTTCTCCAAAAATCTCACCACTATAGCACTCTTCGATAATAAACGGTTTTTCCCGCGGTAGGAGAGTTCCTCACAATCTTTATGATTTCGCCCTTCTGGCACCTGAACTCTTTTATTGCGGGATCGGTTTTAGAAATTATTGGTAATTGTTCTAGTGTACTAGACAGTTCCTCAAGCGTCTTTTCTGCCTGTTCTTTTGGCAGCAAATAATGTTTGGGGACCAAAAAATGGTCTATTGTAGAGGAAACCAAAAACTTTCACCACTTCTAAACTTAAAGCGGCAATTTTTCGAGCGGACTGGTGATTGGAATAAACATATTTTCTATAAAAAAGTTATTTCCAAGGCATCAATTTTGACAAACATTCACCACGTGAAAAATCGCCACACATATCTCTAAACAAGAGATTGTATTACTATTTTAAATCACAGAAACATTTTTAATGCTTTAGGGCATTCGCTTATTTTTTCTCACGCTTTTCCATCAATTCTTTGAATACTTGCCTTAATTCCGGTGTTTTCAGCCTTGCGTCAGCATAATCATAGAACTCCTGCAGGCTGACTTTGAAGTTTCCTTCCCGTTCATATTCTAGGGCTTGGAAGATTGCTTCAAGCCTGTCGAGTTCATAAACAAGCCGTGCTTCCTTGCTTTTCTTTTCCTCAAACTCGAACCAACGTTCTTTCAAATCTTTTGCATTGTCCTCATCCAACATTTCGCATAATTCTCCAAGAGCTTTTTCTTCTTTCTCGCGCTTTTCGTGATTCGGAATTTTCTGGAGCTCCTCCCTAATGCGCGTAACAGTGTCTCCTGCAATTGACTCCGGGAGGTCATGTACAACAGCCAGCTTCAAAGCCTTGTTTTCATCCAAGCCAAGCTTCTTGGCAAACACCATTGCCATCACAGAAAGTCTTTGTGAATGATCTGCAACGCTCTCAGGATTTTGAACACCACGCTCAATCCAGCCCTTTCTTTTCTCAAGTTTGAGTTTCCCAATAGTGTCAAAGAATTTGATTAAAGATTCTGTTTCATTGGTGGTCATATCATTCTAATCATTGCTTAGTCTTTTAACAGCTTTCCCACAAATTCCGTCATGAATCTACAGGCAAAGAAAATTGCACAAAATCTACTTCTGATAATGTTTGGTCTGCTCATAGGTTTCCTATTGCTTGAGGTCGGATTGAGACTAGCCGTTTTCGTTACCCCTGGGATTCCACCGAGCCCTAAGCTAGGGGAGTTTAATGAAGAGCTTGGTTGGTCCTATATTCCCAGTGTTGATGGCTGGGAGCAAAAGCCCGCTTTCTTCAAAGACTCAGGAGTTGTTCTGCCGCCGCGACTTGTTGATATCAATATCAATAGTTTTGGTTTTCGAGACCGCGAATGGGTTTTGGATGATGACAAAACAAGAATAGCCTTTGTAGGGGACAGCCATATTTTTGGCCATGGCATAGACTTTGGTGACAGGGCTTCAGATTTAATTCAAACAGAACAATGCCAAAGCCTTAACTTCGGCGTAAGTGGTTATAGCACAGACCAAGAACTGCTGCTTGCGAGAAAAACAATTTTTCCAATGAACGCAGACGTAATTATACTTGGATTATTCTTGGGAAACGATGTCGAGGACAACGCAGTTCCCTTTTCAGCCAACACCACTACAACCAAGCCCTACTTTGTTCTTGAGAACCAAGAACTTGTTCTCAAAAATTATCCAATTTCAAAGATTGGGCGGGAAAGTGATGAACGCCAAACGCATTTCCTTCTTGGATTAAAACGCTGGCTCAATCAGAACATTTACAGTTACTCTTTTATAGTTTCACTTCTTAGAAGCATTCCACTAACCAACAACTTTTTGGTTGGAGTTGAGAAGGGCCGAGATTTCACGCCTGACTTGGAAATCACTGTAGCACTTGTAAAACAGTTTAATGAGGAAGCAATCGCAAACAACAGCGAGCTTATTGTAATATTTATTCCTGCACCCAATCAGGTTAGGAAAAGCGATGACAAGCGTAATCCTTGGATATCATATTTGACAGAGAGCTTTGAACAGAACAACATTACCTACATTGACCTTCTCTCAGAATTCAAGAAAAATTCAGACCAATATTTTTACTTTGCTTTTGACGAACACTTGGATGAGAATGGTAACAAAAAGATGGCTGAGCTATTGCTTCAACAGCCAGTACTTTCAAAGTGTTAGTTTCCAAATGCCTTGGCCTTGTTTTCAGAGTCCCAGGCATCCCTAAGATTTTTGTCTCTTTCAACCAAAAAGCTTCCTGCAACCATTGCGTCAATTCCTGTCCCCATCATGCACACGTATCCCTGTTCTGGTGTGCAAACAATGGGTTCACCCCTAATGTTGTAAGAAGTGTTAACCAAGATTGGAACTTTGGTTCTCTTGCCAAATTCCTTTATGACATCATAGTAAAGCGAGTTCTGATTTCTCCTTATGACTTGTAATCTGCCCGAACCATCAACATGGGTTACTGCCGGAACAAGTTTTCTCTTATCCTTTTTGATTGGCCAAACCATTTGCATATAATATGCAGGGGCAGGTAAAGGTTTGTCAGATTCAAAAAACGTTTCTACATCAGTATCGCAAATTACCGGTGCAAAAGGCCTGAAATATTCTCTGTGCTTTACCTTCAAATTCAAAACATTTTTCATTTCAGACCTAAGGGGAGAAGCAAGAATGCTTCTAGCACCAAGAGCGCGTGGTCCCCATTCCATTCTGCCCTGGAACCATCCAATAACTTTTTCGTCAACAAGCATGTCGGCACTAGTCTTCAACAAACCCTGTCTTGACTTGAATTTTGTGTAATTTATTTTTTCCTTTTTTAGGAAGCTCTCTATTTGCTTATCACTGTAACCTGGTCCAAGGAAAGCATCGTTGAAAACAAAGTTCCTCTTGTTCCCAAGCACACTATTGTAAACATAGTATGCTGCTCCAACACTTCCTCCAGCATCTCCTGCCGCGGGCTGTATCCAAACATTTTTGAATGGAGTATTGCGAATTATTTTTCCGTTTGCAACACTGTTAAGTGCAACTCCTCCAGCCATGCAAAGGTTCTCTTCACCAGTAATACCGTGCAGATAATTCAGGCTGTTAAAAACTGCTTCTTCTGTAATCTTTTGCAAAGACATTGCCAGGTCTTTGTGGTACTGTGTTATCGGGCCGTCGTTTTGTCTCTGTTCCCCGAAGAGATCAACAAACTTGTTGCTTGGCATTGACATCTTATAATGGTATGTAAAATAATCCATGTCAAGTGCAAAGCTCCCGTCCTCCTTAATATCAATAACTTTTCTGAATTTGTCAACATACTTTGGTTTTCCATACGGAGCCAGGCCCATTACCTTATACTCACTATTATTAACCCTAAACCCCAGGTATGCCGTCACAGCACTATAAAGGAGACCGAGTGAGTGTGGGAACTGTATTTCTTTTAAAATCTTGATCTCGTTGTCATATCCTTTTCCAAGCGTTGTAGTGCTCCACTCTCCAACTCCATCAACTGTGAAGATTGCAGCGCTCTTAAAAGGACTAACCAAAAAGGATGAGGCTGCGTGCGACAAATGGTGCTCTGGGAAAAGCATTTTTCCCTTGAAACCCATATCCTGCACAACGGACTTTATTAGTAATCTTTCACTAAGCCACGGTGGAAGACTCTGGACAAAGGCAGAGTAGCTCTTTGGAAAAGTTTCTATAAACTGATATAAAAGGCGTTCAAATTTAAGGAAAGGTTTCTCATAGAATGCCACATAGTCAACCTTACCCATATTGGTTTTGCCTTCCTTCAAACAATATTCTATTGCCTTGGTCGGGAAGCCAAGATCATGCTTCTTTCTGCTGAATCTTTCTTCCTGTGCGGCTGCAATAAGTTTTCCGTTTCTAATCAAGCAGGCACTGCTGTCGTGATAATAACATCCGATTCCAATTATATCCACTGTTTTCACCTAAAACATTTCGTCGCTTTTTCCCATCTCTTTCTTATCAAGCCAATAGCTCTGTTTTTTTGCAGGCGTTATTTCCATAAACCTTTTCCCAAAAATTCGTGACACAACAAACACCAGGCCAACTCCAATAATATAGGTAATGGAAAGTGTTGCAACACTTATCGCGTGACTGAATTTCTCAGCAAATAGTTCTGCTCCATGCTTCATTCCCTCACTTAGCTCGTTCTTTTTAATTGCATCAAGTACTCTTGGGAAAACAACATTGATTATCACAAGAGTGAGGATAGCGGCTCCAAACAAAAGAAGGTTTTCTCCCAGGAAACCATATTGAAAGAATATCAAGTATAACACGGCCAGAAAGAAACCTAACATCAAAACAAATGAAAAAGTCTTTCCTGCTTTGAAAAGAATGCCCTTTGGTTTTGTCTCAAACAGCATAAAAAGATTATTCAAATAATATCTTATAATACTTTGCAAAACCAGGCATTAAAAGCCTTTTAATAATTTCTGCTTTAATCTTGCTGTTATGTCAGACGTTTTAACAGTCTTAACCCAGCAGCAATACTTTGGAAGTACTTTGCTTCAATACGTCTTATTTTTAGCAATGGTTGGCATTGCGCTTTTGCTTGGAAAAATAGTAAGTTTTGCAATAAAGAATTATCTTAGAAAAGCTGTTGGCACAACCAAAACCAAGATTGATGACCTTTTTCTTGATATTATTGAGAAGCCAATTTGGCTTGTGGCCCTTATTATTGGAATGGCAACCGGTTTTCAGTTCTTGAGCGCTACTGCACTTACAAGACAGATGTATTACAATATAATCAATATCCTGCTAGTGTTTGCAGTCGCATGGTTTTTGATAAAGCTCATTGACGGGGTAATCAAAGAGATGCTTGCGCCAATGGTGAGTAGAACCGACAGCAAGCTTGACGACCAGCTCATTCCAGTCCTGGCAAAGATTGCTAAGGGCACGGTTGCAGTGCTTGCCTTACTAGTTATAATAAGTAATTTTGGTTATGATGTAACGACCTTGCTGGCAGGACTTGGAATTGGAGGATTGGCATTTGCTTTTGCAGCAAAAGAAACTATTGCAGATGTGTTCGGCGGTTTCTCAATCTTTGCCTCCAAGCCATTTATTGTAGGGGATGCAATTGAGATTGGAACTGTTGTTGGAACCGTTGAGGAAGTAGGACTGCGCCACACCAGAATCAGGAATCTCGACAAGCGCATGGTAATTGTTCCAAATAGCCAGTTGGCTGGCGGAATAATAACAAACATTACTTCTGCGCCCCAGAGAAAATGTGTTTGGCACTTGGGTGTAACTTATGATACTAGCACCATCAAACTTGATAAAGCCAAGAAAATAATTGTTGACGCAATAAACGCGCATCCTGAATGTGAGGATGATCCAATCGTGGAGTTTGAAGAATTTGCTGATTCCTCGCTCAAAATTCTCGTAATATTCTACAACAAGAAAAATGATTTTGCAGAGTTTGTTCGTGTGAGGGGCACAATTGGCATGAGAATAAAAAAGGAATTTGAAAAAGCAAAAATAGAGTTTGCTTTCCCAACACAAACAATACACTTGAAGAAATAAAATCAGGCATCAAAATCTATATGCTTACCCTTTCCATCTTCTCGCATTCTTCTGCGTTACTCTGCCTGTTGCTTGACCCCCGGTCCAACAATCCCGAAGACGTTGTGCACTTCCTTTTCGAATTCTTTGCCTCTGCGCTCGGCACGCTTACCAAAATTTTCCCCAAGTCTACCGATTTCCTTTCCAAACTCTTCAAAGTTTTAAAACCAAATCATTTCTTGGCAACAAAGTAATGTGTTTCATCGCCATGCTCTGGTTCCCTAAATAGTGTTCCCAAAACCTTTACCTTTTCAAAACCGGCTTTCTTCAGCGCTCCGGCAATATAGCTTTTTGGGTATGCTCTTTGAAGTACCGTTCCCTCAATGCGCTTGAACAGGTTATTTCCCTTATCCAAAAAGATTGAAATGTTTATTTCGGAAATGTCTTCATAGAAAATGTCTTCCCACACAAAAAAGTTTTTCCCAACTCTTCCTGCATAAGATTCCTCTTTGTTCATATTCTCAAAGTATTTTCTGGTGCAGAGTTGGAACACAAATTTTCCCCTTTTTCCCAATGTCTTGAATGCCGATTCAAAAACCTCGGTCAACTCTTTTTTCTCCAAAAAGTGGTTGAGACAGTCGCAGCTTACAACAAGGTCAAAGTCATTACCCACATTCAAATTGCGTGCGTCTCCTTGCCTAAACTTTATTTTCACTTTCTCTTTGTTAGCGTTCTTTCGTGCGACAGTCAACATTTCCTTTGAAGAGTCTACGCCCAAAACATTGTGACCTGCCTTTGCCAGGGGCAGGGAGTATTTTCCTGTTCCGCATCCAATATCAAGAACCTTCAACTTTTTCTTACCCAAAAATCTTTGCAGAAAGGACAGAAAGCTTGTTGAGGGATCAATTGCAGCATCATAGATTAGCGAGATTTCTTTGTAAGAGGTAGCATTCTCCATTTTTTTCGTACTCCACATAAAAAGTAATTCGCCCCGGCCGGGACTCGAACCCGAGTCGCAGCCTCGACAGGGCCGCATCCTAACCGCTAGACTACCGGGGCAAAAAATTCGCCTACTTAGACTTTTGAGTAGGGCAAGGTTTAAAAAATTAAATCTAATTGAAATTATCGCCAATTTTGGGCACTTTGGGCAGGGTTCAATATCCTGCAAAGTTTTCGACAGCAACATCTTTTGTCAAAATATCTACATCTTTTGTCAAAAGCTTCTGCATGGCCTCCACGAATTTTGGTGGCCCGGCAATATAGAAGAATGTTTTTGTAACATTTGCAAGATGATTTTCAATCATTTCCTTGTTAATGTATCCTGTTTCCCCTGCCCAGTTCTTCTTTTCTTTTTCGTCCAACTTTGTTAGGGTGTGAACTATTTTTGCACTGGTCTTCTCAGCCAATTCATCCAGCTCTTCCCTGAAAACGATTCTTTCCTCTGTGCGGTTACTGTAAAAAATAATAATGTCGCGCTTCACTCCCTTGTCCGCCAAGAACTCCAGCATGCTCTTCACAGGAGTTATTCCAATTCCTCCTTGTAGAAAAGCAAGTGGTTTTTCCTTATTTTTCTCAAGTGTGAATTCACCCATTGGCTCGCTCAACTCTATTTCATGTCCCACTTCTAGAGAATCTAGAGCCTGTTTGTATTTGCTCTCGCTTATGATTGTTGTGAACTCAATGTTTTCTTGGCCTGGACCGTTTGAAATAGTAAAATGTTTTTTGAAACTCTTTTCATTCAGTTCAAAGTTGAAGAATGCAAACTGTCCCGCAATATATTCATATGGCTCTGAGGGTTTAAACATAAATGTCTTTATGCCGGGTACTTCTTCTTTCTTGCTCAAAAATGTTGCTTTCATTCTATTTCAATCTGCTATTGTTTCATCCCAACCAGGTTTTTGTTCCAACCATAAACGCTATTCCAAGCATGAAGAATATGAAAGCAAGAATTGTTTTCTTGAGGTCCATTTCTTTGTGGAACTCAGGGATTAAGTCTGAGGCCGAAATGTAAATGAATCCACCGGCCGCAAACGGCAGCAGAATAGGCATGAGGCCACTTGATGTCCCGAGAAAGAATCCCAGTATTCCCCCGGCAATGCTTGAGAGCTGTACCAAAAAATTGTATGCCAATGCTTTCTTCCTGTCGTATCCACTGTAAACTAGTACCCCAAAGTCCCCGAGCTCTTGTGGCAGTTCGTGCCCAAGAATCAACAGAGTTGTTACAATCCCAAAACTAATGTTAACCAGAAAACTTGCGGCAATAATTAATCCATCAATAAAGTTGTGTATCCCGTCCCCTAGAAGAATAAGCTGGCTTACGGGATGAACATCACAATTTCCTTCATGGCAATGCCGCCAATGCAAAACCCTTTCAATGAGAAAAAAGAAAATGAATCCAAAGAAGAGATATGCGAAAGCGGCTTCAGGTGTTAGGGTTTCCAAGGACTCTGCGAGCAAATGGAAGAACGCTCCCGCTAACAATGCACCTGCCGAAAAGCCGACAAGTGCAAACAATACTTTGTTCAGAGTTTTCTTGCTGCAGAAAAGTGTTACAACCCCAGCTAGTGCAGCTAGGCTATTGACTATTGTTGCAGCCAGAATCCAAACCAATACACTCATAATAACACCTTTTCCCCTGTAACTAATGGGGTTTCTTAATTTAAATAAATTGTCCTAGTTGTTTTTGAAATATAAAAAAGAAGTAGGATTCCCTCCTCCCGGATTTGCACCGGGGACCTCTCGGTAACCGCTCTTTTCGCGGTGCTCCCTTACGGGAACCAATCTCCTTTTTTGGAGATATCAAAAATCTACAGCCGAGCGCTATAACTACTAAGCTAAGGAGGGTTTCTCCTACCTAGATTTGGTTTGAAGTATTTTTAAAAGTTTTTGGTAACCTATTGGCCAGATAAAACTCACCCATAGCCCAATAAGGCCATATAATAGAAAGCCTCTTGTGTCTCCTTGCTGTCCAAAGCCAAACGGAAGCTGTATTCCCGTGAAATAGGGAATTGCAAAAATTAGGATTCCAAGCCCTGCAAAACCAATGCCTTCTTTCAAGAGCAACAGTTTTCCTGTAACTTTTTCACCTTTAAAACCTAGTTCTTTCAGCAGGAAGAATCCTCCGAAGAAACCCAGAAGCATAGCAGCCAGCGGAACATTTGAGGCAAACACTAGTGCTGCTGCTCCTAGGATTATGATTGCGATTATTGCAATGCTCTCCATTGCCTTTGTTGGCTTTAGGTGGTGTGAGCGCGCCTCGCTCTTCAAGTATAAAACCAATTTTCCAATCAAAAGTCCTAGAACAATTCCTGCAATGACATCTGTTACAAAGTGCACCCCAAGATAAACTCTGGAGAATGCCACTCCAATTACAACTGCGAAGAACACGATTATTTGGAATTTTTTTAAGTAATGTGAGGCATAGCTCCAGTATGCAGCAGCAAATGTAGCGTGCCCTGATGGAAAAGAGAGATTGCTGTAAAAATCGTGGATAAGTTGTTTGAACACTTTTGAGTCTGGCCTAAGTCTCCCAAACAATGGCTTTGCAATAGAAATTGCGATCGCAGAAAACAGGCTCAGTATTCCTAAGTAGAAAGCATCTTTCTCTCTGTTCCCCCAGTAAAAAATGGTTATAATAAATATCCAAAACAAAGGATGCCCAATAAAGGTGAGCAGTAGCATTAGTGGTGTGAGCGGTTCGCTTGCAAGTGCTTGTACTAATGACAAGAACCAGGCGTCAAAGCCGTTTACAATACTAAAGAAGTCAGCCATCAAGAAGAAAACTATTCTGAATTATTTAAACCTTTCTTTTCTTCTTTGTTCTTTTCATTCCTGGAATATCAACTTCGCTGTAGTCAACCATCAAACCACAGTTTGCCAGCGCTTTTCTAAGAGCATATATTTTGCAGAACTGCTGCAATTCCTTTTGCTCGTTCTTCTGCAGTGCAAGATTTTCGGTAATCTCTTTTATTACAGCACTCACATTTCTTTTGTTGACAGCTTTTATTGCAGAGGCAATTTCCTCTTCGCTCTTTCCAAATTCTATTTCTGCCAGAGCTGCATCAACTTTTTCGAGGTCAACTTCTTTCCGCAGGTTCTCCTCGATTTTCTGATCAAAGCTTGTTCCAAGTGACACTAAAAATTCCATTATCATTTTAGGCCCTGTTTTTTCCTCTATCTTTAATTTCTTTATTGACTGCCAATCCTTATAGTTTGCCACAAATTGAATTACGTTTTCCATTAAAATGCCTCCGGGTCTTATTGCAAGCCTCGAGAGGGATTCGAACCCTCGACCTGCCGCTTACAAGGCGGCTGCTCTAGCCACTGAGCTACCGAGGCATTTCTGCCTAAAAACTATTTCTTGATAACCATTTAAAAAGTATGCAACACAAGCTCTTTGATGAAGCTTGATTGTATTGGCCTGTCCTGCAGCGAGTGCTGTCAGCGTTACTGGATTACTCTCCTGCCAAAGGAAGCCAGACGAATGGCCAAAGCCCTTGGTATAAGTGAGAAAGAGTTCATTCAAAAGAAATGCGTTCTCATTGTTCACTTTTATTCCACTAAAACCAGGAAAGGTTTAACTGTAAATACCGAGCTTTTGCCTTCATCGGTGGCCAAGTTTGTTGAAAAAGAATTTGTTATGCCCCCCTACTTTTTGGTTCTACCTTCGCTGGCTTTGAAGAGAGACAGAAACGGACATTGCACCCTGCTCAAAAAGGGAAAATGCGTAGTCCATGAGGTTGCTCCTATAGTATGCAGTCTTTTTCCTTTTGTTGCTTTAAGCAAGCGCACTCTCCCTGAGATCTATCCTTTCTGTGTTGCACTTCAGCAAAAAGAATTTGAGAAAATCAATGGAACAGTTGACCAAAAACAAAAGGAGCGCGTCAACAAGTACTTTGCTCAAATAGAAAAAAACGGTTTCTCAAGCCAGTGGACTTATTTGCCATCCAAAGGTTTGGTTTTACTTGAGGGAAAATTGGAGTTCCAGATTTCCAGAAAAGAGTTTTTGCAGTTGATTGCACCATTTTCCTAATTTTTGTCAATAAGCATCATTTTTTCTCTTACTTCTATCAAATTAGCTTTCGTATCCTTACACCCGTCATAGAGTAATAGAGCTGCTTGGGGGGCAATTTGTGTTCCATAAAACTTTTCAAAACCCATGTTTGCCTCGTCATAGCAGCATACTCCCAAAACCGCTTTTGGCTTGTATTTTTGCACAAGCTTTTGAACCATGCTCCCCCCAGGACAAACAAACACATATCCATATCCAATTTCTTTTGCCAGTCCAATTAGGTCTGTAATCTGGCATTTGCCACATCTTTGGCATTCTAGTCCTTCATCGCCATAGGGGGCCTTGCATTTTGCACTATTTTTCAAACAATGCGGAATAAACAGGGCTCTATCCTTGAATGGAATTCGCCTATAGCCAAATTCGTTCATCTTGTTTCTGAGTTCAATGTGAGTATAGTTCACAAGCCGGTCACTCAAACCAAATTTCTTTGCAATGGCCTGCGTTGTTTTCGCAACATCTAGGTGTGTTGTCTTATCCGCGAGTATTGCAATATACTCTTTTATCTTTGAAGTAGAACTCATTTAACTCCCAATAGAAATTCGTTGCAAAAATGTTAAATAAGTGCCTATTGCAGAGAACCAATTATTTCAAGTGCCTGTTACAAATGGTTAATTGGGCCTAAAAACCTTATTTTACTCTTTTGCTCTGTATTCAGCGCCCTTTAAAATGGTTTCCAATCGCGTATTATGTATACGAAAAGATAAGGGAACTCTATTTTTTTCTCAATTGAAAAACTTTGCCGCGGTTTGCGGAATAGCGTTTTTTTGACTTTTTGCAAAAACATAGGCTCTACTGAGCCGAAGGAGTTGAATAACTTTGAAATTTGAAGAATTTAATATCAGCGACAGCCTCAAGCAGGCTATCAGAGAAAAAGGCTTTGAAAAGCCATCGGATGTACAGGAACAGGTTATTCCTGTTGCCCTGCATGGAAAGGACCTTGTGGGAAAATCCAAGACAGGAACAGGTAAAACTGCAGCTTTTGCAATTCCACTTATTGAAAACATTAGGCGCGGCCAAACATTTTCCGCTCTAATAATTAC
>CEPX01197731.1_pt1 | contig 24888 bp, 42 predicted proteins | sample 361361 | NCBI WGS metagenome assembly CEPX01 (sample SAMEA2619974, study PRJEB7988) | marine metagenome | biome: marine biome (ENVO:00000447); feature: mesopelagic zone (ENVO:00000213) & marine oxygen minimum zone (ENVO:01000065); material: "saline water (ENVO:00002010), including plankton...
TCATAGTTCATCATCTAATTCCTTTACTTTCTCGGTACCCGCAGTTAACAGAACCGCCATCAATCGATATGTACCAACCAAATCTAGGTAACGCATACCATATTCCATTGCTTCATAAGGCTTGTCGCGTTCAAGTTGATTGGACATTCCGCTGACTGCGGAATAAGCATCTTCCTCATCCAAGCCTATTTCTCGACATGTTTGATATCCAATTTCTTGTCGGAAAAAAGGTATAGGTTTACCCATGGCATTAAAACCTAGGTCTGGACCTAAATCAGTTGACTTATGTTTTTCTCGTTCATATCCTAATCCTCGGTCTCCAGGAACAGGAAACGTTTGGTTCATAAATTCAGCCGTCATTCCGCATCTCCTTAAGTGTTGCCCATGTAACCTCATAAGCATCAGCATCCGCCTCTACTACTTTTTCCAAGGCCTTCATCAATTTTTCTTCACGTTTCTGTAAAGTGTTTATGATCAAGTTACAGGTCTTCAATCCAATACAATGTTCCATTAATTACCCCAATCTCCTACCAAATCTTTTCCAAAAATATTCTGGTTTTCTTCATTGAATTTAACCTGTTCCGCAGTATCAATTATACGTTCCATTACATCAGAAAGATCATAATAGACAGAGAGCTCTATATATTCATCTTTGCCTAGTATACTAGCAAATACTGCTCGAGCGGCTTTAATTTGTTTTTTAGTAGCCATTTATTCAACCCTCAAGATGATACAATCTTTGTTAATCCGGCCGTTACATTCGTAACTCTTGGTCTTAAGCTCTCGCATGAAAATCTCTGCCTTCTTAGGTGTGAGCTTCATAATGCTAGAGATTGTCTCGCCAGGGTTCCGAAGTTTCTTACGATAGGACTTATCGTTGAACCCAGTAATTGCTGACCTATGGATGTTGAACCCATCGTCAGAAAAGAATACCCGCATTTGATTGTATTTCGGATTGAAAACAAACATCCTACGAGCCCCCACAATGTTGGTGGGATTAACACTGGCGATCTTATACTCGCTGTTCTCCTTACAGTAGTTGAAGAACTTCAATATTTGATCAACCGTCTTAACCTTGACCTTGCCGGCCTTACGACCAGCCTTTTTGATATTCAAAAGCTTCTCAACATCTGATACGAGATTGTCCACAAACTTCAAATATGCCTTCTGTTCCCTCTTAGAGAGGTATGCATAGACTTCCACAAGGTCGTCCGTCTTCTCCTCAACCAACTCCTTCAACTCGTCCTGAAGGCGCTCATAGTACTTATACACCTTAGAAAGCGTTGGCCGTGCAGCCTCAACCTTCTTAAGGTAATTGAAGAACGAATAGTCCTTATTGTCCTTCCAGTTGTCAACCACATCGTCCATCTCGGCGAGGATGTTATTGGTCTTTTTCTTCAACCGGGCCGCAGGAGAAACCTTGACAGTTTTGGTTTCCTCGGTCTCTGGTTCGTCACCAGACGTTGCCAGGACCTTATCAATAATCTCTTTGATACGGATAAAGGATTTCTCTGGGATATTCCAACCATTAGCATCCATCCTACAAGTAGTACAGATACCTGGTGTGAAATTCCAAACAGGTTTGGTCTTGAGACTTCGAAGGTCCGCCTTCGAATAACCATTGGCGGCCGCCCAGTCAAACACCCATGCAACCATATCCTTATGATTGTAATTGGTATTGTACCAGGACTTAACCTTCGAAAGGTCAATCCATGTAGGATTGGTTTCCTTGTCCCAAGTGGGTTCCAGTTCAACAATCTTACGCTTACGGGTCTTTTTCTTAACCATTGGTGATACTCTCAATCCGATTGGTTAGGTAGGTATAAACACACCGAGTGGCGACCACGTCGGTCGCAGTCAGATAAGGTTCGATACCAGGATTTTCAACCTCTAGGTCTTCCTTCAATCGTTGAAGCACGGATAGTTTCATATAGTCGGTACTGTTCATTCGGTCATAATCGATGGTAAACATTTTGTCCTCGTTTTTGATCACTATTATAATATCCCACATACGGGATATTAGGTCAACCCCTATTCGTCAAGGTCGGTCATCAAAAGACTATGAAAATATCCTTGCGCGATCCGTCGAGACGTTCCACACGTATATCGTTCACCGTCGCTTTCGCAATATCCTTCGGTATCCATACGATAGGACGAATAGATTTTTAACCCATTGTTCCACGCGAATACCCGATACGGAAATCCATCATTCTCGCTCTCGGCGATCATAAGAACGTCCTGGGTGATACCCAGATTAGGAGTTGGAAAGGTCATTAAACCGGTACCATCTCGGTAGGCGCGCCAGACGGGTCCAGGAGAGTGAACTTGGTCGTCTCGGGTGCCCACCGGCGCAGGCGGTCAATCGCGTCCAGCGCGTCCATACCACTTGCATACTGCGCCTTCTGGACGCGGCCAGTGTCAAAGTCCTCGCGCACTATCATGTAGGTTGCGGTCTCGGTGGTCATATCGGTCGCTCTCTTTTTCATTACTATTATAAGGTCACATTTTCACGATATTAAGTCAACGTCGCCAGACGCATACCAGGTATGTATCCAATGCATGACTCCAGGGCTTGATCTAATATCTCCTATATGTCATTATATAAAAGTAATGAGAGATGAGGTTTTGACCATGATGAAGAGGACGCCCAAGAAATCTAACCCCTATGCGCGTGTCCTTCGCTCTCCTGACGGTCAGTACCGTAAGAGGGTCGTGGCTTCTAAGAAGCACTATACGCGCAAGGTGAAGCATCCTGGACGGTTGTAGAAGATGAAGTGTGTACACTTTGTAGGGTTTCGCGGAGACGAGTTCCACTCTGCTGTGAAGGTATGGGGCCACCCAGACTTCATACACCGCGTCCACGACCATCGGATGTACGGGGACGTTGACGATGGAGACACCATCGTATTCGGACCTAAGTCCGACCCTGACCACATCTGTCCCTTCTCCGATCAAGACCACGAAAGGTTTTAGAACATGTACGAATATACAATCAAACTCGCCCAGCCTCTGACCCGTTCCGAGGTCGCTCGGTTCAATAGCAACTGCCCGACGAAGGAAGATTTTAAGGTCTTGTATGAGTTGTTTGAAGGAATCGAGCTCGATGCAACCATGAAATATATCGAAAAAACCCTAAAAGAAATTAAAAATCTTTCGGAGGCCGCTTGACTTATTTTCGAGGAAATGTCATTATATAAAAGTGATGAGAGAGACCTTTTCCCTTCCCCAACCGACTGAGAGCCGCCTAGATATGACCGAATTCACGTATGACGAAGAACTCTTTTCCGACCTTCATAAGGACGCGATGGGCTTTCGGCCTCGTGGGCACGAATTCTACAGCGCCTCTCGCGAGCGCAAGCAGGAGATTTGGGACAGTTACATTGACACGCTCAATGTTGAGCTCGAGCGCGAGAGCGCTGAGCGTGTCGCCAATTCCGCAGCCTTCGAAAAGAAGATTAGCGATCTTATCGATATGGGCGCGGGTGACCGCGAGACCGCTATTCGTTGGCTTATGACCAGCGACGATGAGGAAGACGATTTCACTCACTACGGCGTCAGTTGGGCGCTTTACAGTTTTGGTCTCACTTCGAATTATGGCCTTGAGATTGGCCGTATCCGCGAAGCGATGATGGCGGAGTAAACCATGGCGAACGGAGTTATTCTCTGGGAAGGTCCTTCCCAGTTTGACGGTGAACAGATTGTTGCAATTGCAACCGGTCTTAAGTCCGCCACGAGCAACGATAAGACTGGTGATATGATCCAAACGTGGATCATGCGGGTTGATACCGCGCCACATGTTGCAATCAAGGACAAGTCCGACGTAAGCGTTTGCGGCGATTGTACGCATCGCGGATCAACGTGTTATGTGAAAACTTTTCACGGACCGTTGAACGTCTGGAAGGCCTACCATAAGGGCGCCTATCCCCGTGCAACCCTCGCTGAGATTGAAGAGGTTGCGCGTGGTCGAGAGGCCCGGGTAGGTTCCTATGGCGATCCTGCGGCGGTTCCTATTCATATCTGGCGCGCTTACATCAAAAATGCCAGTGGCCATACGGGTTATACCCATGCATGGCGCTACTGTGATCCTGATTATACGGAATTTTGCATGGCGAGCATTGACACCCCTTGGGATCGTCCCATTGCAAAGATGCTCGGTTATCGTATCTTCCGTGTTCGGGCAGACGATAATGAGCGCGCGAAAAATGAGATTGTGTGTCCTGCGTCAGCTGAGGCTGGTCGTAAGACGAATTGCGCCGCGTGTGGCGCGTGTGGAGGTACGCTTGCAAAGGCGAAGGCTGATGTGACTATCTCCGCCCATGGCGTAAGTGCTGGAAGGTTCTAAAATGGCAAAGTTCCAAGAAAACGAATTTGTCTCTATTAAAAAGTATCCTAAGGGCGACATAAACGAAAAAGGTCGTATTGTAACGGTTTATCCAGATGGACGTTATTGGGTTGCCAATATGAATATGCCATTTGCTGGAACTATTTCAGGCATCTTCAATGAAGATGAACTTGAGAGATAGACGTATGACTTAATAATATTATAAATATTCTTATAATTAATCATAACAAAGGAGTGTGATATGAAATTCGAAGTTTGGGGAATGGACCAGAATAATAAGGTCACTAAGAAGATTGAAACATTTGATACTCGTACTGCTGCTGCGAGTTATATCTTTAAAAATAAGACTGATCCAGAACATTGGCGGCTTGGCGATAAGGCTCGCCAGTTTGTGGTTAAACTTAAGAAGTAACTCCCACCCCACCAACTATAATATGAAAGAATGTGAATTTTGGTACAGAAAGCATACTGTATAGATAAAGCCAACTACCTAGGATATTGGAAACCGGGTCATATGAAACTTGATGGTTTCCAATTGTTAGGTCGTATGTTGGGTATGGATATCTATATCAAATATTACGATAGAAAATATCTAGATGTAACAGTTCTTGATCGGCGCCGGTGTAAGAAAGATCAAAAAAAGGTTGTTATCAACCTTGAACTATATAAAGAACCAGGGTATGATAATACCTATAGTATTATGATGATCCGGGTGGATAGTCAATATAAGGGGTTTAATCTCGCTAAAAAGTTATATAAATTCCTTCTATCTAATATAGATGGATTTACCCTTATGTCTGGTAATCAGCAAAGTGCTGGTGGCCGCCATATTTGGAATGAACTTGGTAAGGATAAGAAAATTAGTTTGTCTGCAAGGAAATCTACTTACAGTAAGATTTTTGGCCAACCTGTTACTGGTTTGAAACAACTAGTTTGTCCTGATTTTCCTTTATATGATAATAATGCAATACTTTTTGCAAGGAGGGTGTGATATGAAATTTACACCTATTAATCTATTTGACGTGGTGGAACTACATAAAAACGATTATTTGAAGTACTGGAGAAAGTAAAATGAACTATCTAGGATTCGAATATACCTACGATGATGATATTGAGGAAGACAATATTAAAAGATGGCATTATGTAGCATGGCCTGGTGGTAAAATTACTCCTGGTCCATGGGGTCCTTATGAGACTCCGAGTTATAATGAGTTTCGTAGTTTCGTTGAGAAGTTAATAAATGAGACTTAATGTAACAGGAGCTTCAGAAAAAGTAGAAAACCTTGCACGACTACTTGTTAAGGATTTTTGTACTAGGAATTTACCACAAGAAAAATATCATGAAGTATTGGTTGATTTGAGTTTTGTTAATTCCGATGAATTGGTTGATCTTGGTGAATGTTGGCCTAAATTCGAATATGCAGCCGAATATCATAGACCAACACATTTTGAAATTAATATACGGAATACACCAGATAATCCTTTTTTAATGATTAAAATATTATGTCATGAATTGGTACATGTAAGACAGTTTTGTACCGATGGATTGAGATTTTATTTAAATGGTAAATATAAGTTTAAAAAAGTTAAATATACAGAAGATTTAGAATATGATGATATGCCTTGGGAAATAGAAGCAAATGAAGAAATGGAACAAATAATGTTCGATTTTCTTCAAAAACTATGGAATATCTATTGACATTAAATACACTGTATGTCATTATAATGGAAATCAAATAGGAAATACTAATGAACATTCTATCTGAAAAAGATTTAAATCTTGTAAAAGAACTCGCTTATAATAGTGATGGTAATATAATGAGAATTATTTTACAACTTGTAAGCGATTATGAGTTTAATCAAGCTCTTAAGGAGTCACCAGTCACTTGGCCAAAAGAGGTAGAAGATTGGTATTGTATCGTGCGGGGGATTGAACGTGAATAAAGAAACCCTTGAAGAGGTAAAAACTTATTTTAGAAACCGTAACACTGGCCGCCTTCAACAGAACGTTAAAACGGCTAGGCAGGTACTGGACTTAATTTACGAGACAGAACTTCTCCTGGAGAAAGGGAGAAGTTCATTGATGCACTAACGTTTTATGCTGATCCAGATACTTATTATGCTATTGCTTTCTTTGCTGATCCACCGTGTGGAGATTTAATAGAAGATTTTAGTGAACATCAACCAGGCCGAGCGTGTCCTGGCAAACTTGCCAGAATAACTTTAGGAGTAGAAGATGCCGATTAATAGAAAAGAAATAAAGAATATTATAGAAACATCTAGTAATACAGATGTAGCTACAGATAGAGTTATTGAAACAATCCTTAGAGGATTTGCTGATCCAAAATACAATCTAGATTTTGGAGTTTCTAAGTTAGAAGTAGATAGTGCTAAAACCGATATTCTTATGTTGAGGTCCCGACAAATTCTGGACACCATACTTCAAAACGAAATTGACCAATTGAATGAACAACGTAAGGCCGAGAATAATGAAAAGGTTTAGAATAACTTATCGCCATCCAACAACAGATAAATTAGAAACTACAGAGGCAGATTTTGAAGATTGTTGGGTTAAGTCAGAACTTTTAAATGAAAGTAATCCTGATTTAGATGTAATTACAGCTCAAGAATGGGCTAATGATTATGGATATACATTATCTGATAAAGGCAGGATATTACCAAATATGATAGAGGTGAAGAATAATGGAACCATCTAATACTAATATTGTAAACATTTTCACAAAGAAAAATGTTGATGAGGATTCAGAGATGCTTGACCTTACCGGCGGTAAGGTGAATTTCTCACCCTTTAATAAGGATATGGATGAAGAGGTTGTTGCGGCTAGAAATAAAGATGCTACAGCACTTTCAATGAAAACTCTTCAATCACTATTCAATATGATAGACAAGAATTATCCAACCAACTATGACAACATGACTGTTGAAGAGTTTATGTTGGTAATGGAATCCTTGAAATCTTTAATCCTAAATGTTTGGGGGATTGAACATCCCTTCCAAGAGGTTGCCATGGAAATTATGGATATTGATGAAGGATATGAATTGGATTTGAAAGAGTTTTTTGGAAACAATTATGAAGGAGTGGAAAAGTGATGGAAGAAAAGTATACTACTGAACATTTAAATTCTTTAGAGGATGCTTATAAGTTTCTATCTTCATCTGAAGCTTTCTTAATCTGTGAACTTGTTAATGTACTAAAGGTTCAGAATAAGTCTATTGAAAGGCTTATAGACGAGGCTCACGAAAGCTTTACAGACTATAATATTGAGATTGGTCTAATCGAATCCCAAAGAGATGAGATGTTGCAGATACTACAATACTATGCTGCCCGTGAAGGTCAAGGACACGCTAAACGTTTTCTCGACATATACTATGCCGCTTGGCCATCAGGATCACCAACATAAGTCAACTGTTGTAACTACTCTTCCGTCTAGAACGTGTTCTGGCTTTCTGTGATATTTTCCTGATATATTTGCATTATACCAACCTTCCTCTTCTAATACATTATGTTGGAATTGCCGCTTAACTTCTGTATAATTACAATCCCCTCTTGTGGTGTGTAAGGATAATATTATCCGTTTAAAGTTATCAACCCCATATTTCTCAATATCTTCTTTTAGGATATCCGAAGAACCATAATAGGTTTTCCAATCGGAGTCTTTTCGCTGTCTTTTTTTCTTGCCCTTGACCTTCCTTATAGAATAAAAATATTTCCGGCCAATATATTTATGGTTGTTCAGCGTATTAATAATGCAATAAACAAAACCAACAAACTTTTTTATATCTTCTGTGTTAAATATTTTTCCATCAAAGGTCCATGGGTTCTCATACGTCATCTTCATCGTCTTCGATTTCTGGTCCACCAGAAATTTCTTCACACCCACAAAACGGACAAAATCTTACTTTGGTGCGCAGCGATGCATTGGCGATGAACATCTCTTCTGAAATCATAGTAAATTCTATGTCACAATTTTCGCAGGAATAATCTTCCATACACTAATCTCCCCTCATGTCTATGACTGGTATATTGGCACTCTGTAGTATGTTAACCATCATGTCTGTGCCTTTACCGCCCGGAAAGGCGACGGCCATATCAGGCATACCTTCCTCAAGCATCTGCACATTTCTTAGGTAACCAGCCTTCTTACCATACTTATCCCACTTTGCTTTGAAAATTCTTCTTGGGATATTTCTTTGTTCAGCATACATCTCGGCGAGGGAGTCCGCACCACGAGCTCCCCCGGCGATAATTTGATTTATGCCACGACCATTCTTTTCTCTCAAATCATTGTCTAACTCATCGAGAGTACGATATACAATACCGACGCCGTTATAATCACGGCCTCCACACACAAGAACTTTCATTTTTATTATCTTTCCCTTTCAATATATTCCACGTTTGCCATATCATGCATGTTAAAACAGTCTGTCAAAGTAATATTATACTTATCACACTTATCGTGGAACATACGATGTTGTATACTAGCTTTCTCTATTCTTTCATTTAGACGATTATTGTACTGAAATACCAACATAATACCTACAGACATGGTAAGTAACCATACACCTATCATAGTAATCGTTTGTTTATTCAACATCCATACACCCATTTTCATATTTTGCAACTTCTACTGATGCATTATTATATTCTATAATAGTACCAAAAAACATAACACCTAGTATAAGAACTAAAGTTTCTATAAAGTTTCTATAGTAAGGGTTTATTGTATATACTCCTACTCAGGCCACACTTCCGACCAACTACCAGACACCGTTCCCTTTGCATAGTCGGTTGACCTGTTCTCAAAGAAATTTGTATGAACAGGTGCATTAATAATGGTTTCTACCCAAGGCAGTGGATTGTCTTTCACTTTATATATACCTTTCAGTCCCATGGCAATTAGACGACGGTCAACAATGTATCGGATGTACTCCTTAACATCAGCATCTGTTAGGCCTTCCTGTGGACCCATCTTAAAAGCAAGATCAACAAACTTATCCTCGAGCTCGACCATCTTGGTTGCAGCACTATAGATTTGACCCTTGGTTTCGTCATTCCATAATTCTCTATTCTGCTCGACATAATAACGGAATATCTGGATAAGACCTTCAACATGCATAGTCTCGTCAACGATACTCCAAGTAACGATTTGCCCCATACCCTTCATCTTACCATGGCGAGGGAAGTTTAGAAGCATAATAAACGAGCTGAACAGTGCCAACCCTTCTGTAAAGGCGCTGATGGCAGCAATCTTAACCGGTAGATTACTATTATTTTCAATAGCATCAACAAAAAATTCATGCTTCTCCCTCATTTCCGCATACTCATAGAATTCATTATAAGTGGATTCCGGCATACCCAAAGTTTCGATTAGGTGGGCATATGCCGCGATATGTAGAGCTTCACGGGCTGCAAATCCCAGTAGACACATACGGACTTCTGTCTGTGGAAAATTAGGAAGATAGTTCTTAATATATCCATCTGCAACATCGATATCACCTTGGGTAAAGAACCGGAAGATTTGAGTAAGGAAATACTTTTCCTCAGAAGAAATATATTTCCAATCCTTAACATCCTCCAACATAGGAACTTCAAGATGTAACCAATGAGATTGTTCGTGAGCTATCCAAAGATCATAAAATTCTGGATAATGAAATGGTTTAAAATAGGGTCGTTCTTCTGTTATCTTTAACTTCTGCATAATTTGTTCCTTTCACAAAACCGTCTGGTATATTATTTGGACTAACTCTTTTACGTTTACCTTCTTTGTTTATTACCCAAATAGTACCTCTTACATTTTGGTTTCCTTTTGATTTTTCTGCCCATATTTGTCGCAATTCATTAGTAATCTTTCTGTTTTTACCATAATCATTACCCAACATTCTTTCACTTCTTTTCTTCCTTTCTTCTGGTGTTCTCGTCCAAGGTTGGTCCCAACCAACAAAATTATGATTACCTTCATATACTCTTTTTAAAGCTGCTAGTTTACTACTAATTTTTCTTTTTTTGTTTGCATGATTTATCATATCTTCATCAAGTAATATTCCAGGCGCAGTATTTCTATTTAATAGAATTTCACAAAACCTATCCCGACCTAATATTTTATAAACTCTTTTTAAATATCTACTTTCATATTCTCTAGCATCAGGCCTTTCTTTTATGTAAATAATTTCAAAATTTTCAATACCCAATTTGTGAACTAATTTGGATGAAGTAAAATATTCCACTAAAAGATTTTTTGGATTAGATTTTTTACCATATTGTGATCCTACATAGTATTGTCCTGTTTCTTTGTTCCTAATTTTATAAAAGTATGGTTTCATAATAATACTCCTCTACTTCTGTATGTAACCTATACTTTTATTTATAAAATTAGGATTTTTCATATTTCCTTATGCTTACATTCATTACATTTACAACTATCTGACTTATCAGACATACCTATAGCTACATCTTCTTTACATTCTACACCACAATGGCATTTATGTAAACAGTTTTCACACACCACAAAGGTATTTTTTTTAAGTCTGCTGTAATCAGTATATATCGGTTCAATAGGTTTAATCATTTATTCGCACGCCAAACAATCTTCACCCTCAGCAATAGATGTCATATCCAACTCTTTAATAATATCTCGTTCAATCCTCTTAGAGATTTTATCTGCCTTGGCAATCTTATCTGATCGACAGTAATACACAGCCTTAAGACCTAACTTCCATGCAAGGAAATGAACGGCATGGAGATACTTGACATTAGCATCTGGTCTAAAGAATAGGTTTAGAGACTGTCCTTGGTCGATGAACTTTTGACGATCCGCAGCATGTTCAATAACCCACCTCTGATCAATTTCCATAGATGTTTTAAAAATACTCTTTTCATAATCATCAAGACATTTTAGGTGTTGAACAGAACCATCAGTAGAAATAATAGAGGACCAAATTTTATCGATATTCAGGCTTGCGTCCTCTTCACATTTCTTTTCCAACAACTTTTTAAGATGTTTGTTCTTATTTAGAAATGCACCACTAATTGTATCTTGCCTGTATGCGTTCGCCCGCCACGGCTCAATTGACGGACTTGTATTGCCCATGATAATTGAACTTGAGGCGTTTGGAGCAATTGCCATGACATGAGATAGTCTCCTACCTGTTCCCCCAGCATCAGGGGCTTCACCTCTTTCATGCCCAAGTTCAAGGTTGGCCTTGTTAAGTCCTGTTGAAATATGTTTAAATATTCGCATGTTTGTGGACTTTGCCATGGCACCCTCAAATGGGATGGACTTCTTTTGCAGATATGCGTGGAAACCGAGAGCTCCGACGCCAACTGATCGTTCTCGCATAGCTGAATATCTTGCTCTGGAAATTGTATCAGGAGCATTATTAATAAAGTTTTGCAAAACATTGTCCAACATCTCCAGTACGTCTTTTAGAAATTGCTTATCGTTTCTCCATTCATCAAAATATTCCAGGTTCAACGAAGATAGGCAACAAACAGCAGTCCTGTCTTCCGAGGTAGGAAGTATGATTTCACTACAAAGGTTGGATTGGCGCACTTTTAAACCCTTATCTTTCAACCACTTAGGCAAGAATTTATTAGAGGTATCGATAAAATGTAAATAAGGTTCGCCTGTTTGCATCCTCATTTCTATGATACGTTGCCAAAGTTCCTTTGCAGAAACTTTTTCCCTTATCTCCTCATTATGTGGGTCTCTTAGATAGAAGGTATCATCACAATTCTTGTCTACCATACACTTTTCAATGAGTTCCATAAATTCATCAGTAACATTGATACCATGATGCATGTTAAGACAACGGAAATTCTGATCACCAGTAGGCTTTCTCATTTCCAAAAAGAAAAGAATGTCGGGATGGGAGATATCTAGATAGGCTGCATATGATCCTCTACGGGTACGGCCTTGTCTGTATGCGAGAGAAGATGCATCATACATCTTTAAGTGAGGCATAACCCCCGTTGACTTATCATCCGAAGACCTGATTCCAAATCCTATACCAACACCACCACCCATCATGGATAGCCAGTTAGTCTCTGATAGATTTTCTACCAATCCTTCCGAAGTATCTTCGATCCAGTTTACATAACAACTGATGGGCAACCCACTTTTAGACCGACCATAGGAAAGGATTGGTGTACTATATGATAACCAATGCTTGGAAGAGTATTCATATAATCGTTTAGCATGTTCATCATTAGATGAAAAGGTTCTTGAAACAAAAGCGAACCTTTCTTGAGGTGAAATTTCATCGTCCCTCATATAAGATTCCTTCAATCGTATAATACCTAATTCGTCGATCAAAGCATCTCTGCCAGGGTTTATCTGTATACCCATATATTCCATTTAGTTCTCCTCATTAAAAATGTTCGGAAGTATCTCTACTAATTCTTTCTTACACATATTAGCAATTTCTCTATGTTCTTTTTGTGTACCGGGGCCTGACCTTAGATTTATATAATGTAACCACGAGCGAATTGAACCATTCATATACATTCTTGACATGGTAAGACCTTCTGGAAGGAAACACCTAGCCTGTTCTTTCGCAATACCGTTCTCAACTGCCCAAGCATAATTTCTCTTGGCTTGATTTATTGAACCAGCCATCTTCCGGTTCCATTGTTGTATCAATTCTAGTTTTGCTTCATCCTCTTGTATACTAGGATCATTTTCAAACTCAATGGAGTTCTGTCTATTCTTGGTATCTTGTAGTCTACATTCTCTTTTCATAAAGTCAAGGTCTTTAGTAGGATCAGCATATCGTTGACTGAATTCTTGAAATGAAAATGACCTATGTCTTAAAATCTGTCTGGCAATATCTCTCGTAGTATTAATTTCCATACAAACATTTGCCATCTCGAAAATGGACCAATGTTGATTTTTAATACAGTATTGAATAAGATTAGCAGCCGTTTCATAATTCATTTGATTGGAAGGATTACTTACTCGGGCACAGTATGCAATAAATTCATCTATACCCTCTACTCCTTCCACTATTGTTTTTGTTAAGGCAACTACTTTTACGCTTTGCATCTATTCTTCCTTTGTTGACATTTCTTTAAAGATATAATTTCTGTCAAACTCATATTCCTTATCCTCAGATATCTTAAAGTCAATTCCCACTTCATCAATATCGGCTGATCGCCGACTAAACCATCTAGCTTCCTTGGGAGTTTGGATCATAAACGATCCTTGATGAAGATCGTGCATCAACATTCTTCCAAGATATTCAGCCTCTACAAGGATATCATATTCTGTTTTTGGGAACCTCGGATAGTTTACAAATCCAATCAGAACTCCAGATTCCTCACCATACTTATAAACATAATCTGTCTTACTAAGCCCCTCGTTCACAATAAATCCTACAAGTACTTTTAGCAGTTTCATAATCGCCAGCTATATAGATATTTGCATAAAACGATGGTTCACACTCTTGTCTCATTACACTCTCCTCCATTCCGATAATCTTGTCTCTGCCAATAATCCATCATATGTATTATCGCGTATGATGGATTTATAGTCAAGCCCTTTTAGGCACATATCGTTGATATCTTTTTCAACCAATTCATCTGGAAAGATACATACTTTATAACCATTATCAATACACTTTTCCATATTCTCTATGATTTGTAGATTTCTTGGTTCGTTATCATAAACGAATACAGCATTATGTATGTTTTTCAGTATTGTAATATCTAGACTAGCCCCTACCATAGCAACAGCATTATCTAGGAATAGGCTATCGATAGCTCCTTCTGTTATATAATATATTCTGTTAAAATTAACTGTATTTAAACCAAATATCTTAGGTTTAGAATTATCCAACATAACGGTTATGTACCGCATGGATTTATTGTTCAAACTTCTACCAGAATATCCAAAAATCTTATTATCTTTATCAAAGAAAGGTATAACAATTCTTGGATGTTCCTTTATATCCATTACCTTACCCATATGACAAGACCATTCAACAAATCTAGATGTATAATATATCTGATAATGTGTATTACTAGGTATTTGTCTAGATACAATATATTTCTTAGCTGGATGGTCTGGGGATAGTTGAGATATCTTTTTTAATTTAATATTAGGTAATGGAACTACCTTGAATTTGTCCTGTTTGGGTTCAATAATTTTTGGATTAGATGATAGACTATTAAGTTTCCTGTCAACAAGATACTCCTCTTGAAGTAGAGGATCAATATATTTTAAAAATCTACTTAGGCCTACACTCACATTACAGTTATGACAATAGTATACTGTAACATCATGGGATTTCTCTAGAATCCATCCACGAGTTTTTGTTTTTGATTTCTTGGAATCACCACAATAAGGACAACGAAAATTAGCCCTAAAAGGATTATAATCTTTTACCTTATAGAACTCTAGACGAGTTGAAATTGTGTTTATATATTTGTTGTCAATAAAATTCATCTATACACCTCAATAACCATACCTGATTATAAGGCGGTGTAGATATGTTGTCAAGCCCCTATTTGAAGGCCATCAGAATTTTTGTTATATTAGCGGCGATAATTCCTAAAGCGGCCGAGGCACCAATAACAAACCAGCGCCATCTTTCCAAGCGTTCTAATCTTTCTGATAGAGCTGAACGATGGTCATCTTCCTGTTTAATAATTTCTTTAAATTCGTCAAGTATATCTTTTTTAAAATCACTTATTCTATCATGGATAATTTCAACTTGCTTTTCGAAAGCATTTATCTTAGTAGTATTTTGTATAGCACTTTTTTCTAATGTCTGGGAAACATCGAGAAGTTTCAAAATAGAAACCTCTAATCTATCTACAATGACATTTATTTCTGAAACCTTTAATTCTACTTTATGGATATCATCCGTCATCTTCGTAATATTCCTTGTATTGCTGTAAAATAAGACGTTGCTTAAGCATATATTCTCTTATTTTAATTAAATTAATTGATAACATTTCATATTGTACATCAGTTAATCCAAACAATACAGGATCAATAGTTCTATCTCTCAAAGATTCAAATACTTCATCTTTGTTGTCTTCGGTTATAAGTTTCCATTCTACTGGAAACAATTCCAATGGCGCTGGTTCTTCAATGGCTAATGGTTGTCTTTCGAGAGGAGTCGTTATAATATCGATAACGCTTCGGTCAGAAGAACAACCAGATATACTAATCAGCAATAAAGCTGGGATTAGCCAGCGACGGGCATTCTTGATTTGTTTCTGACTTGACTGTAGCATTTCTTTCCTCATCGGTCAATGGTGAACCAGACGCAATCTCCATACATCGTAAAGCATCATCTGTAGCATTATTTATAACAGGTTCAATTCTGTCTGTTGCTCTTTCAGCAAGAGTGCCTAAGTCCCTACCATTCTTATGAAATCGATTTATTAATTCTTCGTGTTCTCGTTGTAAGTTGGCTATATAATCAGCTCTTTCCCTATTCAACCTATTCTGTTCTTGAAGGTCCTCTTGTTGTTGTTCAATAGTCAACTCTTGGTGTTCAAGAGCCATTCTTGTGCCTGAAAGTTCATTTTCAGCTTCGGCAAGATTAGTTTGCAAAGATTTAACATATATATAACCACCAACAACCGCGGTTGCAGCAACCAATAGTATTCCTAACTTTACATACATAAATGGGGATATCATTATACGTCCATCATTCTATTATATAATCTCTTGGACCTCTTACCAACTTGATTATACCATCTAGAATCTTGCATTTCTTTAGCCGCAGTTCTCCATTGGCCATCTTCAATAGCTGAATTCATTCGTCTAAACTTTCTCATTCCACCAGGACCCATATTAAACATCATGTTAGCCAATATTTGTTGAACTTCTTCTGGCAGACCATAAAAATCCTCATAAAGGTGTTCACAGTAATCAATAGTCTCCGCAATATCTTTTTCAAAAACTCTATTGATTCGATATTCTGGAATAGCGGTACCTACAGGTTTACCCCACTCTGGGTCATCTCTGGTTATAAGATGCCCAATACCAAAAGTATGATAACCAAGATGATCGGTATAAACCTCACTGATACATCCTTCATCAATTTTCAATTGGTCTCTAAGCTTTCTAATATCCATATTATTTCTCCGCATTATCTTTCGGTTTCTTTCGCCTAAGCATCTTTTTCTTTACAAACTTTCTGTAACTTACAGTACCAGGAGGTTCATCTGGTGGTAGACCAGCGATATTACCACTTCCGGCGGTATTTATGACTTCCTCGAATTTTACGTTTAAATCCTCTTTTAATATCAAAGAGTTATAGTACTTCATAAACGATTCCTCAATGGTATTAATTTGGGTGTCTTCATTATAATTTTTACCCTCTTTGATCAACCAAAGAGCAGCAGCATATGACTTGATTCGAGCTTGTCCACCAGGTAGTTTCTCTAACAATCTTTTTAACTTCAAGATCATTACATCAAAAACCCCAAAGGACTCTCGTTCTTCGATTTTTGTAAGAGTTTTTCTTTTTTTGAGAATGGTACCTTTTTCGTCGATGATACCTAACTTGAAGGCCTTCCAATCCTTGAATGGCGTAACCAATCGCTTGATAAATTGGTAAACTAAAAAAATATCTACTACCATTTTAGACCTTTCTTAAATAATCTACCAAATATCCATCCATAGGTATATCCGAGGTATTAACTTTCTTTCCATTAAAAGAAATATGTTCATCCAAATAATTCAATTTCAAAATAAAAGGCTTTAGTAAATTAGAATATTCTTCAAGTTTCATAAAAAGCATATTTGTCGTATTTTTGCCAAAGCAATTATATAATATGATTATGTGGTTTAGTATTAATCTTTCTTTTATTACACCACCATTTTTATACTTATTAAACAATCGCTTAAGATATTGGAACCTCTTTAAATCGTCCTCAAACTCTTTCATAGAGGTACAATATGGGTTATCATAATATTTTGCAGCGTATATTAAAAATGTTTCTTCTGTCAAAATCATAGATAACCCATATTGTAAGTAAATTATTTAGTAATTATTCAACAACCGTTAGTGTACCAGCAGCAGTGCCTTGTGCAGCACTAATCGTATAATCAGCACCTAAAGCAGTACCTGCATCATTAATAGTACCACCAGCAAGCAAGATTTCTTGGCCACCAATACTTAGTACATCCGAAGCAGAACTATTAGCCGCAATATCATTGTTAGCAACACCCATTACTACACTAAATGTAATTTCATGTGTACCGGTACCAGCAGTATATGCAAGGGTTGGTGAAGCATCTGCACCACCGCCAGTCTGATCATTAGTGACTTCTATTGTTGGATTACCCGTAACATCAACAGCCTCATTGAATCTCACCAATACATCAAGAGTATAACCAGTATTTTGACTAGCAGATGTGGTAACAAATTCTATAGCAGTAATCGAAGCATTAGCCATCGCGGTAGTAAGACCACCAATAGCAACCAAAATTTCTCTGGCAGCATTAGGATTAGCTGTGCCGCCTGCTGGAACAGTCCAACCTGAAGCGGTTGCATATGTATCTTTCTTTTCCTCGTCAGTTAGCCACTTTGGCTTAACCTCAGAAGTTGTTCCCCATAAAGGCATTATAGTTCTCCTTTGTTAAATCACCTATGTATTTATATTATTTATATTATCCAATATTCTCATTTGGTGTATCTTTTTTATATTTTTTAACTAATTTCTTTGTACCTTCGTCTCCGGCACCACCCTCTTCTGATATCATATCATATAATTGTTTATAAGACTTTATTTTTGATTTAATCTTACTAACCAATTCCGATTTGGATGTGTTTTTATAATCTCTTTTATAAAGTTTTTTATAAATTTTCATCAATTGTGCTGATGGAGTACTATTCAATGCATTATTAATTTGTGTATCATCAGAGGATTCTGATACCTCTACTTGTTCCCTACGAACCCTATGTTTCTCAGCTCGAATCCACTCTTTAGCTTTAAGACTACGAGGCGGTGTTTTGGTCCATTTAGAAAATCTTATATATGTATTGGTTATTTCAGATTCAAAATCTACACCATCAGAATTATCTACAATATGGAACATATTCTTAAAATAACTTTGGAATTTACCAAGATTTTTTTGAACATCTTTCCACATCTTTTCAACTTCTTTTTCATCCAAAGTTCTGGCGCGCATCTTATTTCTCATAAGTGAAGTATCTAAGTCTGTATTAACAAATATCATAGCAACTTCATACCCTAGTTCTTTAAGCCTATCAGCCTGTTTGGATATTTTATTATAATCTTTACCAGTGCCATCAAGAACAATTCCTAATCTACCTCTAATAGCAAGTTGTTGTTTCTTTTTTGTGCTTGCCTTGGCACCACCTCTCATCTCTTGTCCTTTATCAGAAGAAATGGTTTCTGGATTAGGTTCCATACCAGCTTTACGTAAAATGTGTTCAAAAAAAGCATCTGAAGCAATAGTGACAAGACCAAGGGCTCCAAGGGCTGATTTCTTCACAACAAAAGATTTACCTGAGCCAGGTCCACCAGCTAAGAATATTGCTTTAAAGATACCAGGATCGTTTACACCTTCGGTAAGGAAGTTTTCAAAAGCAACATCAAGACTTTCTTTTTTGTTCTTACTAAGTCTATCTCGTTCTTTCTTCTTAATTCCAGGCATCAATCTCTTAGAAAGTCTTTCCACTGAACCCATCTTCTTTTCAATTCTCTTATCAATTTGCATTTTTTGGGCCGGAGTCAAATTCTTATAATTTGCGCCTTGTTTGCCAGCAAATCTTTTACGGAGCAAATTAATAGCAGCCTTTCTTGACCTATTCTTTAACTTTTCAGGAGTGGCTCTACGCTTTGACATAATCTTTCTTCTGGTTACCATTCTGCGGGCCAACCGCTTCATAAGACGGCCTCTCTTGATTCTTTGCATACGATCAAGGACTTTTTCGTCTAGGTCAATTTCTTCATACTGTATAACCTTACTGGTTGTCTTAAAATCTGATTTTCTCATAACTGTTTTGTTGACAACTTCGAAGCTGTCGCCTTTTCTGTTAATTACCACAGGTAAATTAAGATTAGTTGACATATCTTTTAACACAGCTTCGATATCTGGATTGCTTCGTATATTCCGACCCTTATTTTTTTGAATCTTCTTAAAGAACCTCTGTAGTTCAGCAATCTTAATCTCTGGTTTATTTCTCGTATCGTTTAGTCTATCAACAAAATGTCTTGTAAACTCAACATCAATACCATACTTTTTTAAAATACGATCAGCAAATTTCTCTAGGTTGTCAACATCAGCCTTGGAGAAGTCTTCAACAATATCTTGTGGTCTTATCGAATTTGGATTGCCAGTATACTTATAAATTACGAAATCTTTTCCACCATGATCATAGAACTTGCCTTTGTCTTTGATCCACTTTCTAGCAACATCTATGTCTTTAATACCCTTTTTAATTACTCTGGCAGTCTTTGCTACATTGGCACCCTTTTGCCAAATTAGATATTTTTCAGAAGCTTCCATCAAATTAAGTATATCATCTACCTTTTCAAACAAACCTTCCTCTGTTAAGTCCTGTTCGCCAAAAAAGGTTTCAAACATCTCATTGATCTTCATATTTTGTCTTATAAGATCGAATATCTTCTTAGAATCACGTTTAATCTTAGTAGGAACACCTTTAGTGAAGTTATCAAGGTCGTCATTTATTGCGTATGCCCGCATCTTGGAAGCAGACATACCCGAAATATCATCAGCATCAGGGTCTCTATCCCCAGCAGAAACAACTTGTACACTATTAAAATCGTATTCACGACCATTGTATTTGTTGATTATGGTTTCAAATTCTTTGATTCTATCAGAACCCACAACCATAATGATATCACTATATCCCCTCTGTTCAAGTTCTTTTAACACATGAAACAAGGTCTTTGAATTGGATTTTGTGATTACTGGTCCAAATGCCTTCTTTGCAAAGACAATTTTCCGTTCGTAAGGTAATGGATTCTTCTTAGGATCATATGAGTGTGTAAGGTAAATGTGTGGTGTAGCATTGTTCTGCTTTGCAATTGCAATAACTTTCTTTACCAATTTCTCATGGCCTGTAGTTGGTGGGTTGAAACGTCCCCAAGTGAATACTACTGTATTTTGATTAGCTTCATCTAAAGTAGGTTCAAAATCAATTTCAGTCTTTTTTGACTTACCCTTCTTTTTCTTTGGGTCTTTGGGATCAGTATACTTATCTTGTTCTGATTCTTTGGCCATAATTAATATCCATATTTATTATTGTTATAAGGTTATTTATAATTATTTCCATTTCAAATCCATGTTAGTACACAAATAGTGTGTGTCAAAATCTAACTTAGAAACCTCTTCCCTATTATAATTAAAACATTTTATAGATAGATCGTTTAAATATTCAAGCAATTCGTTTCGTTTCTTCTGATCAGATTCAAAATCCTTTACCTGGTGGGTTTCAAGTATAAGAATAAGTTCATTATTAAGCAAAGTATTCTCTGCCTGATAAAAAATATCATACTCCCCACCTTCGATATCACATTTGATAAGTTTAACATCCATATCCTTACAATATGTATCTAATGTGACACAACCAACCTCGATTTTATTTTCAAGACTGTGACCCCATGTACCGGTCTCGGCCAGTCCCTTCTGTATACTATGGCCGCCCTCATTATGTTGATTGATATATAGTGTCATAGTGCCGTCTTCTGTACCTACCCCCATAGGAACAACCACAACATTTGGATAAGGTATTACATTCTCTTCTAACTTCTTAACATTATCAGGATGGGGTTCAAAAGCATATACGTCAGCAAACCTAGGAGACATAATCTTAGTATATAAACCGTGGTTAGCACCAATATCTAGAGCTACTCCTTTACAATTACTAAAAGAGGTTATAATTCCCTTGACAAAATCTTCATTACGTGGCATAATAACTCCTATGTATAATATTGACCCTCTTGTTTGGCAGGATAAAACTTACTAAAACTCTTATCAAACTTATAATTCAAATACGATGGTTTCTTCCATATCGTAGTACCTCTAATCCAACCAACAGCAGGAGTAGGCAACATTATACTGATAGGTACCTTGGTCTTTCTACCCTTCAAGAAATAAGAATTATCGATTACCCCCATTGGTTCGCCATGTTTGATTATCTCATTAATCAATATTTGGGCAGTCTTTTTTGTTATTGCATATGCATGAGCGCCTGCATGGCCGCCTGGTAAATCTTTTAATTCTTTTGGTGGACCAGCTTCATTGTGTCTATATTTGGTTATATCAGCAATCTTGTATCCCAAAACAACAATAAGTTTATCAGGGATTTCTACATCAGCCCTATGTAATAGTACACCATCATGTTCAAGAATGATAACACATTCATCATTACCTTCGGCAATTTTCTTCCACATAGCGAAATGGCCAATAGATGCACAACCAGCAGCATCGTCCTTATCCTTACATAATTTCTTAGGCAACTTGGATAAGATTTTCGCCTCTTGCCAGGCTTTCTTTGAACTTCCTTTATATCCTTGGAAATATTCAAAATTATAACCCATATCAACACAAGACCTAGCAGCAACTCTAGCTAACTCTTCTGATTGTTTATCGTCTATTTTTAAAATATAAACTTTAGATGGTATAGCCATATTATAATCCGCTTGTTGTCGATTTCAATCCTTGCACTGTAGTATAATAAGTTCTTGTGACTCCTATGAAGTCGAATAGTTGTTGGCAGATAATTGCATCATTAGGCCACAATCCATATTCGTGACATGCTTCAATTACTGTTCTAGCAGCCCTTGGTTTAATTATATAGGCGGAGGCACCAGCAATACCTTGAGGAACTTCCATCCTATCTATTGTAGGCACATCTTGTAGTATGCCAGGATTATCAGTAACCCGTTGATGAAATACTTGTGCTAATCTCGTAGCTCCTCGAGGATCATTTAAACCAATTACACCATACCGCGAATCCTTTATTTTGTCAAGCATTTTTATATCAAGTTTCTTAGTAAACTTAGCATCGTGTTCTAAAATAAGGAATGGTTCATCTCCTTTAGCACACATATCCCATAATTCATAATGGCTCAACGAACAAGCAACTCTAGTCTCAGGTTGACCACCATATGCGTGTTTTCTCATCTTTGTTTGTTCATCATACACAATACCTTTATGAGGCCAATTCCATAATAAACCATAATTTTCCATTCTAAGAGGTACGCCGGGAGGTGTAACCGCTCTAAACTTATTGATTCTAAAATCATTACCAACACTCTTGGAGGATTCGTCTAAATTTTTAAATCCCTGTTCAGATAGTGTATGACCATCAATTATTATTGCATATGCTTTCATATCTTCTTTCCTACAAAAACGTGATCGTTCCATCTACTGGAACTTTTATCCGGCGCGTTTGTCGTAATCCAATCAGCAACAATTTGTATACCACCTATATCTTCTGATATAAATTTAAATGCGTCTCTTTGAAATCTCCATCCATCTTGTGAATCGTGATAAGGTCCAGTAGATGGGGCTATTAAAGCTAAAAATCCACCAACTTTAAGTACTCTTTTCATTTCTGCAACACTTTTAAATGGATTTGAACAATGTTCTAACATTTGACCAGACACCACCAAATCAATTACTTCACTGTCAAATGGTAAATTATAAGGCCCTGTCATTAAATGTGTTACATTTAATCCTTCTTGGATATCTGATATATAATAAGTACAGTCTGGAAAATGTTGTCTATAAGAACGATCAACATTTCTTCCTCGGCCGCCAACATCTAATACAACAGAGTTTGAATTTATATGTTTAAGATATTTATCTTTTACTGTACGCATATTTTCTACACTGGAAGGATGCATTATCTATTTCTTTCTAAAAATTATTTGATTGACAATTATATCATCATAAAATACAAATTCAAGTTTGTCTGGATTCTGTTCAAGAATGTCCATAAAAGCGTTATAAACATCTAATACATGAGCGTCATCGCCCATAAAATACCCGCCTGATTTCACTTTAGGTAGATAAGCATGTACATTATCAATAACATCTTGTTTTTCATGACTACAGTCAATATAAACCCAATCAAGAGAATTGTTTGGAATTAAATTAGCACCAGCAATACCTGATTTTTGTATAGCTTCAATTTGTTTATTCTTAATTTGTTTTTTATACTTATCTACTATCTCTATATAATTACATTTAGTTTTATTAGACCAAGGATCAATAAGATAATATTTACTTGGTGGAGCAATCTCTAGTACCCTATCTGAAAAATATCCATAGTCTACTCCAATTTCAGCACCAACTTGGCCAGTTGTCATATATCTATACACAACCCAATATCTTAAATCAGCGTGCATTTTCTTTCTATAATGTGCTTGAGCTGCATTTGAAATTGTTTCGTCTTCACGAATTTTTTGCACAATCTGTTCATTTAGGGAATCCATTCTTCTTTTAGTTTTCTTTGGATTTTGTGTTTTCATTGTTTGTTTAAAACTTTCTTATCATATATTGTCTAGTACCATATTTTTCAACATTTAAATTCATTTCTAAACAAAATTTAGTTACAGCTTTTTTAACACCACCTTTATCTTTGTCTCTATCCCATAAATAATCATCACCTATAATAATACCATTTGATTTTAATACAGTTAAAGAATTTACTAAGTCTTTATATGTTGCTGAAAAAGAATGATCGCCGTCTATATAAATCCAATCTAACTTTTCTTCATCAAAATTACTAAACCATTCATCTGAGGACATTCTACAAATTTCAATACAAGAATATTTTTTAAACTCTCTACATACGTTTTGATAAACTTTATCATAGTGTTTTTGGAAATCATTAATATTTTCAGAACCAACTATACGTTTATATTTTTTTATTAAAGTCTTATCAATCGTTTTAGTTTCATCTTTTTCGTCAGCTAGAGAATATCCCTTCACAGACCAAGGATCAACAATATAAAGCTTTGAAGGGTTTTTTAAAAGAAATTTCTTAGTGGTAAAACCTTTCCATACTCCAATTTCAGTCCCTCGGGAACCCTTCTTCAATAATTGAAGTATATTATCAGAATCTGTATTACCACCATTTCCCATCATGATTGAATGTTCCAATAATTTTTATTAGCCGAAGTATCGAAATCAAATCCCCAATAATCAATATCCTTTTTATACCAATCTGCTACTATTTGTATTGTTTCAGGAGTATATATGTCTGTGTATGATTTATCATTCAATGCTGTAACATTTCTAGCTCTAGACATTTCCTTAATTCCAAAATACTTACAAACATCTTCATTGAGATGTTCTGTTCTTAGAATATCACACATCACATTTCCGTCTTCATCACTTACATGATCAAAAGCAGGATACCAACCTCTAATAGCTCTATGCCACATATATTCTATATTACCCCATTCAAATCTTTCTTCAAGAAAATGTTCGAACGAATCAATATTATGTTTACCAATCGGCTCCTTTTTCTCTACTTCAATCACCTTCTTAGCAAAGAAATAT
>CEPX01115395.1_pt1 | contig 24847 bp, 32 predicted proteins | sample 361361 | NCBI WGS metagenome assembly CEPX01 (sample SAMEA2619974, study PRJEB7988) | marine metagenome | biome: marine biome (ENVO:00000447); feature: mesopelagic zone (ENVO:00000213) & marine oxygen minimum zone (ENVO:01000065); material: "saline water (ENVO:00002010), including plankton...
GGCAGACGCCCACGCTGTCTCCGCACCGACTAAGACCCTCCCTGCATTAGCGTAATCGGACCCGTTGTAAAGCCGCCAGTGGATCGAACTCGCTGTCCCTGCGGTGGCCGTAGATGAATTATCAATCTGTATCGCGTACGTGTTGCCCCCCGCCGAACCGGGATGAACGGCATAAAGTGGAGCGACAGCAGAAGCCGCAGTTGATTTCAGCGTCGAGCCATCGAAGGTCAGGTTGGCCGACCCGCCAAATGCCCCGCTGTTGTTATACTGGACTTGCGTATTGCTGCCGCCGGGAGAAGTTGAGGACGCATCGACGTAAGCTGTCGTTGCGATTTTGGTCGAGTTGTCAGATGCAGATTGGGTCGTTGCGAGGGTGCCGTTTACTAGCGTAAATAGACTAGTGTCCGGGTCGGTGAGAAGTGCCTCTAGGGTCCAGCGGTTCGCGTCGTTTTTAACGCGAGAGGTGTCCAACCGATCTTTGCTGGTCGGGTCACCGACAGTCCAGCGCTCTCCGAGCGACCCATAACTATATGTGTTGCTAGCCATTTTTCCCCCTAACTTACGTAAGACACGTTTGAGTCAGCTTGCTCATCGAGAACCCTGCCATTATACAGAGTCGAGTATCCCGATTGCGTTATTTGCTCTGGAGTGCTGCTAGCGAAGGTAGGCGAACCCGCCACGACTACGATGCCAACGGGCAGATACGAAGGGGGCATCTGCTCTACGCGCACTCGTATGTAGGGACTCTCCGGCGTGAAGGGCTTTACTCCCGTGACCATCCACTTCAACTCGCATCGTCGTACCGTCTCGCCCCCTGCGAGAGCTTGTGCTACGGTGTTGAGTGTCCCTCGTGTAACGGTAAGGACATTAGTGGAGGTGTTGATGCTGGTCACCTTCATCACTTCAGGCACTCCAGTTGTCGTGCTGATCACATAAATATAGTCATCATCACGAAAAATCCCCGCATTAACTACAGCTACCGTGGTGTCGCTGGCGATATGCGCGCCGCTTATGGTGGTCAGCGAGACGGGTCGCTTCGAGGTTCGCATACGGGGATGGTCTATATAAGCGACATCGCCTAGCTGAACATCGATAGCGCTCTGAAACAGAGCGAACTCCAGCCTGTCGCGTGGCTGCGAGAACCACTCCATCAGGTGATCGACAATAAGCGCAGCCGTATCATCGTCTTGCACAAGGGGGGATTTATAGCCCCCATCATCGGTGAAGACACGCTGGCGCGCGCCGAGCGCTTGCACCGTCTTGTAGGCAAGCTGGGACAAGAGAGCTTCCGAGTTGATGTTCGGACCCAAGTAGTAGGCAGTTGCCGCGCCTTCTGCGATGACGGTTCCCGTTCCATCTGCGGGGGAGATCGCAAGATTTTGAGAGTCCGTGACCGTATCTATCTTGTACTCTCGCTGCCCTGAGACATAGACGATTTCATTCTCGATCACCTCCTTGGAGATGAAAACCCCCGAAGTGTCGGTCAGCGTCCCCGTAGCGCCAGCGGAGACAATAGTGCAGGTTGAACTAAAACGATACTGACCAGAGGCGATCTTAGCTCCCTTATATTCGTCTATGGAGGGGGATTTCTTGTATCGGAAGGCTACTTCATTGATCACGTCGGATATGGGAGCAGGGTCGATCTTGAAGTCATACTGCCAGCTCGACGGATCACGCAGTCCGTTGCGGACGGGCATATGATAGTCCCCCCACCAGAAGTGCGAGGAGGCTCGCGTCTTGTCTAAGGCCGCCACGGACCAACCTCCTTCTTCCGGATAGAGATGCAGCCCCGCTTGCATACAGTAGTCACCCAGAAAGCTCGACTCTACCGCCCTATCCAGCACGAAGTCGAAGTAATAGCTCGCCCTGCTCGTCGTCGCTGCAGCCCATCCATTCTTGATCGATGCTTCCAGCAAATTCAGCATATCGGGGTTGCGGAGCATCGCCTCAAGGATATTCACGGGGTTGCGGAGGACGGTATCCGCTGCCCCCGTGATGATGCTGCCATCTCTGTAGCTGCCCGTCACATCCGTAAAGCCTGTGATCTTCTGGTAGATCGAGGGCGCTGCCTCTTGAAAGGCTAGGAAGTCCGAGAAACGCACGTCAAGCTCTAGCTGCTTGATGACCGCATCGGCAGACCCATCGATCTCGACGTTGAGCAGTGACAGATCCCACGCCGCAAAATCCACTGCGGTGAGAGGAACCGTCTGGGTACCCGACACCGAGGACGGTCCCGATATGGTGGTCGTATCGTCTTTAATCGTCAACGTGTAGCTGCCTGTAGCTGTGACCACCACTGAAAGGGCAGTGATCTCGCCCAACTTGGGCGAGCCACCTATGTACAAGTCGAGGTCCTCCCCCGACTCTACAGCCACGCCAGCTCCCGTGTTGCCGTCCGCAACCGCTTTCCAGTCTGCTATGTCATTCGTCGTCTTCGGGCGCACCGGACGCAGTACCAGCTTGCGCGAAGGGTCGTCAAGTGTCAGCACCTCTGCTGCTTGAGTGGGGTTTAAAATCTCCGCGAAGGCGCTCGTCGGTGCATACCACTGAAAGGGAGTGGTGTTGGTCGTATTGTAGAGTCCCGCCGTACCCTGAAGGGCGAACGTATCGGTCATACGCACCGGGGCTAGCGCCACCGCGACCCCACCACCATCCGTAGGACCGACATTGAGATTGCCGAAGGCGATAGGGATGATCTGACCGAACTCATACGCATTCGGGTATTTCGTTGGCTCTACCAGCCTATTTGGAAAGCTGACGATCTGCGTCTTCGAAGCGTCCTTAAGACGGATGCTCCAAAGGTTATTAGCTGCGGTGTGCGTCTCGATGACGCCGCGCGCGACCTCAACGAAGTCGGCGGTTACCTCGTCTCCATCAACGAAACAGGCATAAAAGACCATCTCGTCATTCTGGAGGATGTAGGTGTCTGCCAACTCCGAGATCGCTTCTTCGTCCCGCAACTTGAGAGATAACGAGGCAATAGCGGCCAGACCGCCGCGCGTTGCCACCGTATTCATCCCGAAGCTCAACCCATTCGCCGCTATGCTATCCTCAAACGCATTGCTACTGATAGTTATGGCGCGCGATCCATACCGCTTCGTGATCGTAGACACGCCGAACTGATCGAACGTGGCTTCAACTAGCCATACGAGGTTCACCGCATCCAGAAAGCGGTTGTCATTAACTTGGGTAGTGACGGTCTTAGGCATTACACTACTGCGAGGTTGAGCGTGACATTCCAGCTATCATACGCCGTAGACTTGGCGCTCTCCAGCCCACCGATGTACTTGACATTGTAGGTCACTGGTGAGCCTGTCGAGTAACTCTCCGTGAACGTAAATTGATTGGCGCTGCCCGATACTGTCGTGAAGATGAAGGTGGTCAGGGTAGTGTGGTCTGCATCAGGCATATTCGTCCACGTGAGGACGGGCTGCTTGAGGGTGCTCGCGGAGCGCGTCACCGAGATGACGCGACCTCCCATCGCGCGTGCGCGCACCTGTTGCAGATCCTCGCGCCACGCTTCCGGATGATCCGGAGCGATGACGTTGACCGTTGTCGCTGAATATACCAGTGTTATCGTGTCAGCCATTATTAGGTCCCCACCTGCCAATACCAGAAAATACTAAACTTCCCAGCTCAACTGCGGCTGGGACCCAAGGTGATATAGCCATTTTCAATTTATCCTCTCAAATCCCACATCAATCTTAGATGACCCCAGGAATTACTATCTCGCGATCCGCAAAGCCCTCATTGATGGCGGCAAACAAATTAGCCCTAAGATCCTCTGTGGTGAAGTCAACAAACTCAGTGAGTTTCACCTCTGCCTTTGCCGCTAGCGCGACACCGCCAAAAGCGGCCTGTATAGCAATGCGGATGTTTTCTGTTTGATCCGCTGTCATAAAGAAGAAGTCGTGAGGATCAACATTCAACGTCACGAAGTCCGTCAGGTTGATTGCTCCTACCCCACTCAGGTCCAGCACCTGACCTATGGATGTGATCTTCTTCGGATCTATGAGGATCTTGTCCCCTAAGCTGAGTTGATACATGTCCATCGGGTTGAACGTAAAGTCGAAAACCTCATCCAACTTGGCTATGTGTCTTCGCTTTATGTCTACGCGACCTTCCCTTGTCAAATCCAGCTCAAACCCCGCTGTCTGATCTATTGCCGCTCCCGTAAAGACATCCGCAAGGGAGGTGAGGGGATATCGGTTTATGGTTACCCTACTACCCTGTGAAGCTCCCCCCGCATTCATGTTCAGCAAAAACCCCGCTGTCTGATCTATCACTTTGCCCTCAAACACATCCGCAAGGGAGGTGAGGCCATATCGCTTTATGGTTACCCGATCTTTTCTTGTCAGATCCAGTAAAAAGGGTGCCTCTTGACTAATCACAAGGCCCTTAAACACCTCTGCGAGCGAGGTGAGGCCATATCGGTGTATGGTTACCCGACCTTCCTTTGTCAAATCCAGCTCAAACCCCGCTGTCTGAAGCATCACGGGACCCGAAAAGACCTCATCCAGTGCATCGATGCTGTATTTGGTGATGTTGATCCTACCGCCCGACATATACCCACCCGTAAGATCCAAGTCGAGTATCGCTGTTTGATCCATTACCGCGCCACGCAGCACCTCACCCAGATCCGTCAGACGCCGCTTGACGATGTTGATCGCATCACCAGTGAGGTCGATACTCATGCGCGCCGTCCCCTCCATCACCGCGCCATCGAAAATCTCGCTGAACTCATCCAGTGCGTGACGCACGATATCCACCCTATCGCCGCCGCTCAGGTCAACTTTGATCCCTCCCGCAACAGGCCGACCAAAAGGATCTCCGACCATCGTCCCGCCCCCGTCTCCAACCACCGCTTTCCCCGCAGCACCGGAAGTTCCTGAACTTCCGGTGCTGCCAGTCGCTCGCCCCCGTGCCAACGTGATGGAGTCTCTGATCGATCCCAGCGTGGCGGTGAACTCAGCAATAGCAGCGCGCTGCAAGAAAACGTCACCCCCCGCCCGACCAAACTGAGTCGCAAGCGTGGAGCGCGCTCCTACAATATCGGCTTGAAAGCGCTCGGCAGCTTCCATCTCTTCAAGACTGCGGTACCCAGCGATGAGCTTATTAGCACCCTCTCGTGCTGCGTCGAGGCGCGCCTCGACGATCATCTCTTCGAGCGCACTAAACTCCCGTCCCGTCAAATCTACGAGCAACCTATCTTCCAATCCAGCAAGGGAAGCTCCAACAGCCCAATCAAAACCCGCAAGGTCCACCACAGAGGCAAAGGTTTCTTTAAACAGCGCGATGATCGCGTCTCCAAGAGGTTTCTCTACGACCGTCTCATGCCTGAAACGCTCAACAGCCGCCCGAAAAGAATCAGGGATCACATCGCCAAAGGTCAATAGTTGGGCCTGAGCGTTCTCTGTCATCTCCACGAGAGGGTCAAAGAGCAAGTCTTCAAAATCCGCTCCCGGCGCTCCAAAGGGCAGTCCTTCAAATGCGTCCTTAAGCTCCTCAACGAAAATGGTAAGATCCCTGGCAGTCATCCCAAGAAGTTCAGCCATTGGACCCCTAAACTCAGAGCGGGTTGCCATGAGAATAGCCCGTGCAATATCCCCTACGTTATCGATCCCCAATTCTCTCAGCGTCGTCGTCCCCCCAGTACCTAGGTCCTTAAATCCTCCTCTCCAATCCAACCCTTCTTCGAGTACTCCAGTAACCATCTCCCGAAGGCGCTTCCCTAATTCTGCTCTTTTCTCAAGCTGTGGCCTAGTAAGCTCTTGCATCTGAAGAGTGAGGTTTCGGAGAGTTTCTGTCACCATCTTAGTAGCGCTTGCGGTGCGCTCCAGCGCGTCTATGAGCCGCGTGTTCACATCTCTCGAAGCCCCTATTGAAACTAGCAAAAGATTAAATGCTTGAACCCCAGCCGTGAGATAATCCTTCTGCGCCAGCGACTTGATGATTCCCGTCACACCAGCTATCATCGCCTCTAGTTGGGGATTAACCCCTGCCAGAGCAGTGCCTAAAAGGTCCAAGGCTTTTAATGCGTCCTCCCCTACCCCTTTCCAATCGAATGGCTTATCTTTCTTTGTGACGGTTTCGATCATTGGGGGTACCGCCGCCGACCTCTTTCGAGCGACCTCATCGGCCAGTATCTTCAGGTCATCCCAAAAGGCAGTGAACTCAGTAAGGAGTCCACCTACTGCGGTCCGCAGCGAGCTGGCCGCTTTGTCCTCGGCCTGTTTTAGTTGCAAGTGGTAGAGTTCGTTACTCGCTGCCATCCGATCTCTAAATGAGTCATCTGCTGGCAGCGCTTTAACTATCTTGGGCAACCTAGCCTCACTAATAGCGTCAAACAACTCGCCCAACTGTCTCCCCAGCCATTCGAAAAACCTTTTAAACCCAGCACCAGCCATATCAAGAAGTAGGACAATATCATACCCAATTTTTTCCATAACGATGGAAAATTGCTCTGCGATAAGAGTCGCCATTGTTTTAAACACAGCAGCAACAATCTTGAAGAAATTGTCAACTAGTTGCCCCAGCAGAGCGGGGACATCCTTCAGCTTCAGAACGAAGGCTTTCAGGTAGTCGCGCCTCGTGACATCGTATAGCCCCTGATTAGGCTGTATAACTGCCTCAAGACCTTGTGATCTGGCTAATCTCTGCTGGTATCCGGGGTTGCGTCTGATCCTAGCCCCTTCCTCATTCTTAGGACCAAGCACACCAGTTTCACGCGAAAACTCACCCGTCCTTACAGGCTTGTCGAGATCGAACCACGCTCTGGGATCGTAGGGAGAAGCCGGGGACCCCGCTTGATAACCCATATAAGCTCCCGCCCCTACTGTCAGGCTCTTCATCACTTTCGCTAACTTGCCAAAGGCACCCGCCCCTCCCACCACAAGTCGCAGCATGGCGAACATCATCTTAAATCCGACACCCGATGCGATGACCGCAAACGCTCCTCCCAGCGCACCCAGCGCTTTGGTCACCTGATCCATATTACGGCCTATCTTAGCCAGCACCTCTGCGAATTGGTTAGAGAGCTTGAGGCTTTCATCAATCTGCCCAAAGGTCTTGACCACCGCATTTTCGAGCATCTGGAACGCTTGACCTATCGTCACGGACGTTCGACCAAAGGCTTTTCCGAGGTCGTCTGCTGACTTGAGCAGTCCCCTAGCCAACTGTTCGGGTTTGAGTTTTGCCGCTTGTGCTCTGAACTCTGCGAAGGGGATACCCAGACCCTCTGCCATTGCCTTGGCGATGATGGGGATGTTCTCCATCACCGAGCGCAACTCATCACCCCCCAGCTTACCCGATATGAAAGCCTGTGAGAGCTGTATGATACCCGCTTCCGCTTCCTTCGTGGTCGCACCCGATGCAGCGACCCCCTTGTTTATCGCTACAACTACCGTCTCAAGCTCTTCCCCCGTAATCTTCAACGTGTCTTGAGCACGCTTCATGCGGGTATATAGGGCCACCGTCCCCTCTAAGGACTGACGGGTGTCCTGAGAAATCTTAAAGACCTTCTCCTGTGCTCTGGCTACTGCTGCGCTTCCCTTCTCCACTACCCGCAACTGGTTGGTCACTCGCTTCCACGTATCCGTATAGCGCACCAACTGGCGCACCGAGAGCGCCGCACTGAGAGCACTTAACGCCCCACCGAGTCGCATCGTGGAGGTTGACATCCGATCTACCGACCCTGTAGCTCTCCGCGCGGAGCGCCCTACCTTGTTCATACCCGTATTGAATGAGGCCACTCCCCTGCGAGAGTCATCCCTTATGAGCAACCTGAGAGTATTTATGTCAACGGGCATCTTTTTTAACCTTTTCGGTTCCCGACTTCTTCAGAGAGGATTCGAGATAGGTAGCGTCCATCGTCTTGAGGAGTAGGAAAAATCGATCAAAGTCCTCTACGTCATACATCTGAGCGTAGGAGCATATCTCTGTAAAGGAGAGCGGTGCTGGCACTGCGGCCATGCCGCCGACGATTGTCCTACCTGCGTTCAGCGCCGTCCATGCGATCCAGATGCTCGCAAGGTCGGGGTGTATCTCTGGCTTTTTGGCAAGAGCGGGGTGGTCCGCACCCTTCTCTTCCGCATCTCTAATCGCGCCTAAGTGGTCTTTCCAGAACGCTTCCCACTTGAGGCGCTCGATGAGTTTTTTTCCGCTTCTTCAATCTCCGAGGCGCGGAACAACTCCATCGTTTGAGCCAGTTCTGCCACCTCCTCGCGGAAGTCCTTGTATTCCGTCAGGAGCATATGGGCCGTCTCACGGCTGTAAGGCACAGTCTTATCGTCTATCTCCAACCCCTCCCAATCCAACAACAAGCATTCCGACATCGCTTTCACCGTGATTTCGGTCATCTTATCGTTGGACAGACTACCATTTGCTATCTGGCGGCGATACGGACGCATGAGATTCTCAGCGACACGCTGATGGTGTGGGTTGTTTGATCGCGCAATCTTAACGCGAAACCCCTCGCCAATGTCCTCCCATACGCCATCGGACTCAGCACTCTTGTCCGTGTGATAACGTGCTTTGAAATCCATCATACACCTACAGGGTTACAGGGTAATGGTGAGGACTACACCCTGTTCGTAGCCCTCACCGAGCGGTACCGCCATCACCACAGGGGACGGTATTAGCTTACTCTCGATACCTGAATCGTCTTCGTCACCCCGCCTATGTCGGCTGGATCGGCGGCGAAGTCGAAACTGAGCATCATATCTGTGTCGATACCTCCAATTGTTCCCGGCTCGCTAGTCAGCTTGACCTGTGGCATATGGAAAAAATACCTGTTAGTCCCATCGCTCAGAGCAAAAGCAAACTCAAACGAGGTAAAGCCCAAGAGGTAATCTTGAAGCGTTGCCCAGTTCGCGCTTTCGAGATAAAATTCCACCGACCCTGTTACATCCAGAGGTCCGAGGTTCATCCCCACCTTTTGCAGATTGCCCAATCCCGTCTGGGGTCGAGCAGTGGTAGCGATGTTCAGCGAGGCAGAAACCATGCTATACGCCGAAATTTCCGAGCCACCGATCCAGAAACCGTCGAAAGCGGTGACCTCGCTCATCACATCCACATCGGCAGCAGTGGTGACGCTCCCAGCACCCGATCCGGATGTCGGTCGGGTCATGCGCTTGCCGCTGAAGCCAACATTGCCCGTGATAATCGACTGGGAAGTAATATTCAACCCCAAGTCGGTTATACGAGCACCCGTGATCAAACGGAAGGTGCTGGCTATATCCAGATTCGCCATCTGAAGACTGAACGAGGTCAGATCAGAGCCGTTGCGAATCTGTGAGCTGGTAATAGTAACAGACTCACCGACGCCATCATTTACAAGCGTCTGCTCAACGATGATCTTTGCAACAGTGGGAGCAGTGGTTTTCGATACCTGCTTCCACCCGTTGTTGCTGGTGTCTCCAGTAAACCCACTGACATAGATCCACGACCCTTTGGGAATAGAAGCGCTAAACCCAGATCCAGAGTCGTTAAGACTTTTATCAGAAGCGGCTGCTGAAATGGTCGTAGCAGTTATGGCAAAGTTCGACCACGAATTGGCTGGCGAAAGGCGCAATGAAGCCCGTAGGAGATTATCCAGATTGTCGGCTTGCATCTCGTAGTCGAATGTCGCAGTGGGATCGACTCCCGTCCGCAACATATCTGCCATCTGTGCATCGGAACGCAACTGCGATGACCTAACCGTATCGGGAGCCTCACCCATCGACCCACCCGTTATAGGCAACTCAACGAAGTTATTGGTGGTTATCGCCGCATCATCGGCCCACGCCACCTTCGCAGCGGGGCTGAAAGTTACATTCGTGGCACTGGTATCTACAGTTACTATGTACGCTTGTGTATCGCCAGCGACAGTGAACGAATCGCCAACGGTTAGGGCGGCCGCGTCAGTGCCGTCAATGGTAACCGAGGTATCGCCCACTGCGACATCGGCCTGATTAACGACGACGGTTCCCACCGCTGCATTGGTAGTTCCCCACGTTTTTTCTTCGAGAGTACTTACTTGTACTCTATTGGCATCTGCCATTGTAATTTCTCCTCAAGCCACTTGGTCGTACTCAAATGGCGTAGTTATTGAGACTTCGAAGTACCCTTCGTCGCGCCCTATAGGAAGGACCGAAGGTGCTCTGAGACGGACCCCACTCGTGGACACCCCTCTCAGCGCAGCTACCACATCATCGGCCACTGCCAGTCCTACATTCGCCCCAGTGCCTATCGGCGCGAATACCTGCACGGATACGAGTCCAACAGTACGCCATCGGCGGCTGCCTACTGCTCCGAGTGATGCTTGGCGCGCTCCCGCTCCCTGCACGGCGATGCGCGCCCACGCCTCATCAGAGGATTCATCGAAGTCCTCTGTTGGGGCGAATTTCATGTTGGGCCAAGCGATAGGCACATTCGGACGGGATGAGTCCATCTCCGTCTTGAACTGGGTAAGAATGGCATCGCTGGCCGCTTCAAAGTCAGGCATTATAATGCAACCTTAACTCTTCCAAGGTGGGTCGCACCATGCCATTCGGGGCTTGTCGTGAATGACCGTGCTCCAGCTTGACTATATAATCGATATTATTGGTGATCCAGATATCGGTTCCTATCCGCGCCTTGTCGATAGTAGATGCTCCCCGCGCGATGACCCCTCCGGGGTTATCCTCCATGCGCTTGTAGTCCGCATCATCCGATGGGGTGTCCAGCGTCACGTTCCAGTTGGATTGAGAACGACTCGTATCTACTGGGTTCTTTAGCACGATGCCTCGCAGCGCGTCGAGAGCCACGACCTTCTTTGCCTCATTGATGCGCTCTGGAAGCACGTTCTCAACCAGTCGCTGTAGACGGAGCGAAAACTGGAGCGCCTCACGCTGTGCGCTGACTTTAGGCATCAGTTCCTCGCATGGAGGTAATAGCAGACATCCGTGCTCTTGGCGCGGATCGTATTGACCGCAACGATCTCGTAGCTGGTCGAGCCATCCAAAAGGGTGTCGGTGGGCTGGGGAACCACGGACAACCCCGATGCTGCTACGAGATAGCGCCTGTCGTTAAGGCGTATGATCTCCCCATCCCTCTCAGCGTCCCTGTAGTCGTCCAGAATGCCATTCAGCGTGTGGGTGGCATCGGAAGCCCCCGACTTCTTCCACGGAGTGTCAGAGGCTGTTGTGACCGTCTGTCGCGTCAGCGTGAATGTGGTCCCGCTGCGCTGAACCGCAGCGAGGGCGTTAGTAGCGATATTAGTCGCGTTCACGATCTCTCGATGCTACCCTGCAACCCGAAGCGAGAAGCACCCAGTCCGAGGATAATCCTTCGGATGATCGGCAGCGCCGCTTCCATCGAAGCTCTGTCGAAAAATCGGGTGACGATGGGGCCTACCTTCTCCTCTTCTATTGCTCCGCTGCGCGCATAGCTGGCGTTGAGCGGGTCAGAGGTGTGGAGCAAGGCCAGCTCACATTCAGAATCTTTAACACGCGAGGGGACGACATTCGCTAAAACGGGACGACCTTCCTCGTCCCAGACCCCATCGCGCGGCCATGCCAGCGATTGCGTAGCTGTGGTGACGGTGCCTACGAAATCCCACATCCCATCCAGTGTCACCGTAGCGTAGATGAGAGCAGCCTCTTTCTTAGCGCTCGTCAATCCGGTCCACGCTGTCGGATTATCACGGGTAGAGAAATACGTATCCGCGTTAGCTTCGCTGATATACGTATTCGCCGTGCTTTTGCCTGTTCCGTCCTCAACGACCAGTGCCATATCAGTTCAATCTATACGAAGGTGTTGCCTTTGGGGGGGTCTTCCTTCTTCGCCTTCTTCGGAGCAACCTTAGTTTCCGGCAACGCATAACCGTCCGCTTTAAGCGCTTTCTCGTCTTCCGAATCCGCGTTGACCACCCGCACATCGTCTCCCTTTACTAGCCTTACTGTTGCCACAGCTACCATAATGTCTCTCCAATGTGTAGAGGGTGAGGACGAATCCCCACCCTCCAGACAGAATTATCCCAGAACCTGCGTGAGCAGGTCGGGCTGCTGCACAACTGCGCCGCAAAGGACATCGAAAGAGATCGTGTCCGTCTTGGTGCTGGAAGCATAGTCATAGACCACGCGAATACCGAGATCACGATCCGCAATGTATTCGGCATCGCTCGAACCCGCTGGAAGCTCCAGAGGAACAATAGCGAGAGACAGGCCACGACGATCACCCGCGAGATTGGACGCATGAGTGGCAATGGCGGTTATCGCCGCATTGTCGGCCCACGCCACCTTCGCGGTGGGCGAGAAGGTGATAGTCGATGTGGCATAAGATACCACGGTATACTGCTGGGTGTCTCCAGCTACGGTGAAGAGGTCCCCGGCGACAGGAGTACCAGAACCAGTGTCAACCACAACGCTTGAATCGCCAATGGCAACAGACGCGGAGTTGACCAGATAGCTACTCATGGAACTGGTGACGGATGCCACATTCTGATCCATATACCACTGCATACCTAGGAACTCGCCCATCCCTGCGGTGCGGAGCGCATCTCCGTCATCGCCACGATAGTCGGCACGGGTGAACTCCGTGACATTAGACAGGATGTCGCTCTTCGCCTGAGAGTTGACGATAGCGATGCGACCCGCCACCGGACACTTCAGGTCATTGAGCTTCTTGTCAATAGCGGCCATGTCACTCAGCGAATCGGGCGGGTCGGCAGCAGTGCCAACAAAGTTGTAAAGCTGCTGGCTCGCCTTAGTCAGGATATAGCTATCAATGCCCTGCGCGATAGCAGCCACTGCTGGCTGGATGACGCGCTGGGAGAACTGGTCCAGATTCAGCGTCCACTCTTTCGAGGTGACACCCACCGTGACATCGAAATGCTTTTCAAGCGTCAGCGAGACGCTTGTCTCGGTGATGTTCTGGGTCGAGGTCGTGGTGGTGAACTCATTCGCCGTGAAAGCAGCCGGACCTCGGATGGTGATCGTATCACCAACCTTTGCGCCCGTAAAGTCGGTCACGTGCGACCTGTCGAACAAATTCGCTGCAACGAGGTTGTTTTCGAGGATCATCAACGCTTCGCGCGCGACAACACTAGGGGTAATAAATGTATTAGCCATGTGCTAATTCACCTTGTCATTGAATGCGGCCCTCCTCTTTAGCACGTCGATAATCGGGCATCGACAACTGCCCCGCCTGTTCAGCGGTGAGGGTTCCGCGATGATTGTTTTGGACCGTGCTGTTCGTGCCACCACCGGAGGCACCATTAGCACTAAAAGCTGGAGCGTATTCTGGTCGATCCTTGACCTCGGAAACGAGGTCTTGGAAACTCATTGGAGCTAGGTCTGCCCCTGTCACCCTCGCGGTCCCCTCAGAGTCCACGACAACGGGATGAATGCGCCCGTCATCACTCTCTTCAGCGCGCACGCTGGGCAACATTGCAGGTACTAAGAGCGTGGGGTTCCCCCCTTGATCGACAATAGCTTTCCGAAGTTCTGAGGTTATGGTGGCCTCTTTCAACTGACCCGTTCGAGCTTCGAGCTTGGCTTGCAGGGGCGCGACTGCCTTCTCTATCTCGTTCCGACTCTGCTGTCTGAGGTTCTCCATGCCTTGTTTCAGAGCGTTTACCTGCTCCGATTCGTCACCCTGCGCCTCGCGCAGTTGATTCAACTCTTGCAATGCGCTGGTAATCTCTCCCGCATCGCGCTCTATTGCGGCGTAGGGCTGCAAAGCAGCTTCAGCAGCTTGTGAACGCTCCTTGAGTTTCCCCAGTGTCGATTTTAATCCCGATACGTTTTCGAGCGCCCAACCGTCTACTTGCTCGACGTTCAGCCGATAGCTTCCGGTGTCCTCGTCCAGCGAGTAATGCTCGCGTAACGCCTCTGGAATACCCTCTTCGCTACCTACAAACGGTTTTAGTGCCATTGTTTCCCCCCATCGGGACGAACGCGCGCTCGGCGCGATTTATGTGCAGTGATTTTCACCCTTCGGATGATCACACTAAGTTGGCTGCCTGTGCTATATCCCTCTCGCGGCGATAAAGCTCCGACAGCGTATAAAGCCTTCCTTCTCTGTCTGCATAGCGGGTGATGTTCGTCAACCCCGCCTGATACATCCGATAGCGCCTAGCTCCTAAGACCTCGCGCTGGAAGGTGCCGCTCTGCTGCTTGAACCAGTTGGGATAGGTCACGCTGGCTGGCACCTGTCCATTCATGCTCGCGCGCGTCGAAGGGCTGTAGCGCCCTATATCCGCTATGCCCAACTCCCGCAATGAGCGAGTGATCGGCACGGTAGTCGTGCGACAGTTCACGTGGAAAGGAGGCCGTGGTCCCTCATTCACCTCAAAAACCTTCCCATCTATCGCCCGACAGTAGGGGGTAGTGCGTCCATCCAATGTGGCAACCATCTGCACCCCTTTAATCAGCTTGCTATTTTGCTGGTAAAGCAGTTCGCGCGCTTGGAGGGCTGTCGCTTGCACGGCAGTGCGAACCACGGCACGCGCCTGTCTGCGTCCCAGCGAGAGCGCCCCATCCCTGAACTGGACCCCTCTGGTTCCCACCACCCTGCTGACGATATCCTCAATGGACTCCCCCTCAACGATACCGATATTAACCGACCTCCGCAGGGCCTGTCGCTGTGCGTCCCGTAGGCTGGCATACCACTGGCGCAGCGTATTCCCCTGAAAAGAGCGCGACACCACCGCAGATCGCAGTGCTTCAACAGACGGTAGGACCGTCCCCACTTCGACGGGGATGACCGACTGCAAGAGTCGTCGCTCGAAATCGGCTTCACGCACCACGAAGGTGTAGAGTTCGTCCCTGTTTTGTCGGTATAGCTCACTATATTCGTCCGTCAGTATCTCATCTATCGCTGTGTATAAAGAGCGCAAGCGCTTCGAGTTAGCAGGTCCAAGGCTGTATCCCCGTCCCTGCACCCTCCGCAGTCGCTCGACAACCTGCGCCTCTATGTCGCGCTGCACTGCCCGCAGCAGCTTCTCTATCCGAGCTGCTTCTTTACTGCCATAGCCCAGAACGAATATCTGGTGCCGTATGGACCTACTGAGCAGCCGTTCATTGACTGTTAGAGGCTGCTGGAGATCCCGGTCCGAAACTTGTGACATCTATCTCCGCACCCTCTTCTATCTGAGTATCCGATACCACCTCTTCGATGTTCATATCCTCCGAGTACAACCCGCGCGCCTTGCGATGTTCCAGATAGGTCCGCTGATCGATGACTCCCAGCGCATAATCCAGCCGCAGCTCCTCCAGCTCTCGTGCATCGGAAAGGCCCAGCCCAGAGTCCTTGTTGATATTGACGAGAGGCACGCCAAGGGGGTCTTCGTTGCGCCAGAGGGCTACATACCCTAAGCCCTCCCGTATCCCCGTCTCCAAGAGAAGGACAAACGACTCCAGATCGCTGATATTACGCGCTTCTTCGAGGGCTGTCTCCGTAGCTGTGACCGACCCCGGCTTGCGGATGAGCGGCTCCATCGACATCGATTGCATCTGCTTTTCGAGGTTGTTGAGTGCAAAACGACCTACCTCAACAGCCTTACCGCTCGTCTCGACCACCTTGATGTCCGACTCATTCGCCCTGTTTCCGAAAACCTTGTAGGGTCCAATGTCAATAGCAGCCAAGTCTTCCGAGTCGAAACCGCGAAAGAAAAGCATCGGAACACGCGCCACCGTCTCTATGCCATCCTGATCGGATTGCATCCACCAGTGCTTCTGGTTGAGGTTTGCCAACCCCTCCAGCGGCGGCCATGCCTTCAAAAACCCTTGCCTGTTGGCGTATATCGTGACGAGAGGTATGAGGCCCAGCGTATTCGAACGACTGTATTCCTCCCGCCACGCATCGCTTTCTGCACTGTCCTTGCGGAAGGTCGTCACCTCCTCGCGTGTCCACCTGTGGACACGCTCTATCGTCTCTTCTTCCCAGTTCTCCCCTTTCACATATTCCGTTGTCTCTTCGAGTATGCGTATCTCCGTGAGGGTTTCGACGCCCCCTATCCGCTCGCTCTTCCAGCCTATCAGCGCTTTGGGGCTGATGTTGACGAAATAGGGGCGTATGTTCATCCACACCTCATCAGCAGCAGTGAGGGGTCTGCCTCGCTCCTCTGCGATACTGGCAGTATCGGGATAGTCCACGAGGATGTGACTTTTCCCGTAGATCAGCATATCCGCGAGTTGCCTACGCGCGAAGGTCGTAAGCGCAGTATTCGCCAGATCCACGTCTCCCACGAACTCATCCCACCAGTCCCCCGCATCATCATCGATGGTGACCGGAGTCCGGAAGGGTCGCGCAGAGAGGTTGTCTATAGCCTTGCGGTAGGCATCATAGAGCACCGCGTTATTCAGTCTGCGGTTGTAGCGCGTAGTCTCTTCCGCAGGGTACTGGGGCATATACGTTGTCCCCTGCTTACGCATCTCCAGCGTACCCCCCATGAGAGCATCAGGGAGCACAAAACGGGCTTGCATATCCTTGTAGTCCAGACTGGGCGCGCTTACTTCAGCCATAAAAAAACCCGCAATCTCAAAAGAGATCGGGGCGATTTCATCGGTTATCCGATTGATGGTATATAACTAGGAGGGGGTGAACCGGAGAAGTAACACCCCCTCCCTACAACACACACACACACACAGAGTATAGTGGAGAGGCCGATACAATGTCAATACGTAAAGCGGCCTCCGCTCACTTTATTTTTCCCCCAGCAGCCTTCCTTGCATCGCGCGCCCTATCCAATGCGGGCAGCACCTCGTCCGGTGACCCATTCATCTCTATCTTGACCCGTATGGAGTCCCCCCTCTTGGAGAGGGTTATACTCGTGTAATCGGGACCCTCCATCATCCACTGAGCCAGCTTCTTCGATATCTCACTCGCCACTACAGCATTCATTATTTACGCTTGCGCTCCGATGAGATTATGAAAGCCTTTGACGATCTATTTCGATTATTTTGATGCCATATTCGGCCAGCACGTGCTTTTTCTTCCAGTTGTAGAGGGGCGTCTTGGTTGCAGCGCTCTTAGTGTCCTCCACTACAACCTCTGCACCCATCTTATACCGGAAATCTGCGACGTAATAACCGATGCGCTGACCGTGTGTATGCAGCGGTATCCGCACCTGTGTCTCCAGATCAGCGATCTGACCCACTTTTTCGAGCAGCCGAAGCTGCGTATATCGGCGCATCTCCAGCTTTGAGTCGAAGCGTATCCCCTCGTAGAAGACGGGCTGGTTGCGGTATTTGCGCTGCTTGGAGCGCTGTAGTCGCACTACACCCACGTCATCTGTCCTATCGTCATCCGATCCCCAGCTATCGGGAACTCAGACGCTATATAGTAACCAAGCGCATCGCTGATATGGGTAAGGTCCGTATCGAAGCGCTTGTCGATTTCCCCGCTGCCGCCCTCCAGCAATCGCACGCCCTCCAAGTCGCGCACCAGATAGGGGGCTTTCTGCGGATCGACCTTTAGACGGATCTCCGCAGCGGTGCTCTTTAGGCGCGAGTTGACCGAGTTGACGCGCGAGCGCTCCGTGGGGTTGGCGCGAGGCACCCGCATCTTAAGGTTGAAATGAGGTCGCAGAAGCTGCTCGACTAACTCCCAGTCAGACCCCTCCGTCTGTGCTGTCCCCTGCGCCCCTCCCGTAGCATCCCCATAGATGTAGGTGTTCCCTTTATGGTGGCTCCAGTTCTCGATGAGCTTATTGCATACCGAGGGCGTGTTCGAATTGCGGGGTATATGCACCTCCCCTATAACGCAAGTACCTCGCCAGTCGTCGCGCTCTTGCTCTTGCGCGATAATCGCCACACCGGGGCTGACGTTGAAGTCGAAGCAAAACGCCAGATCAAGATCGGGATCATAGTCAAGATCAGCAAAATGCTCCACGTCAGAAAAACAGTAGTAGGCTTGTCCGAGGAAATTAACGAAAGACGCTTCATACTCTTGCTGGAAGGTGAGCGGGTCCAGATCGCGGCGCGCAGCATCGACCTCCTCTTCGGGCAGAATATCGCCGCTGCCCCAGTGATATGTTTCCCAGTCTTCATCATCGCGCTCCTGTGCAGACCTGTATAATTCGTAAAAATGGTTCCTTCCCTCTGGCACCCCTATGAAGTCGCACCATCCCCTTCGGTCAGAGAGTGCGGGACGGACGTTAGCCATCCACGCAGTAGGGCGCATATTAGCATACTCATCAAGCACGCCCCCATCCCACGGCGAACCCTCTATGCGCTGGGGCTTATCCAGCCCGATCACGTGTATTTCCGCATTCGTCACCAGCCGTATGATAAGCTCCGACTCACTGAGGGAGCGGATGAAGTCGCGGGGGACCAGCGCTTTGAGGTCATCCCAGTAGATCCTCTTCGCCTGATCGCGCGTGGGCGCTGCTGCAAAAAAGCGGGGTCGATGAAACTCCGTCCCCAGCAACGCGCGGTATACGATCTTGCGCTTTGCCAGCTCCGTCTTACCGGAACGTCTCCCCGCAGGGTTGACGATGAAGCGCGCCGCCGACTCGAAGCGCGCCACCTGTACCGGATGGGGTCTTAAATACTCCCATCGCTCCGTCAATTTAAAGTCCGCTGCTGCTTCGATACCAGCCCTCATATCTCGTTGGCGTGTCTTGTGGATGACGTAGCTTTTAGAGTGAACCCCCCGGCTCATACCGCTACCGCTGCCTCGACCTCCGCTGCAATGTCCCCCGCATTCGTCGGCGCGCTATCCACCTTCACGGTCCTCCGGTGCATCTCTTTGAGCGCTATGGTGATCTTCGTTGCCATCTCGATGGCATCCTCCCCTTCCGTGCCTTTATCGGACTGACCCAAGTCTTGCTTGCCCAGCCAGATGAGCATAGCCACGTTACCCCCCATAGCGGACTTCCACTGAGCGCGCTTGAGGGAAAGCCTCCGACCCCCCCTGCCTTTGAGAAGCTCCTCCTGTATGTCGTCGTCTTTAAGGATGTCTTCCGCACTGGTGAAGGAGATGTCGAAGACAAAGGAAAGCTCTTCCGCAGAGGGGTTGAGCAGCGCTACCCGCTTCAGTTCTTCCGCCGAGATTTTCGGTGCTTTAGATTTTGCACGCCGTCGAGGTGCCATTATCCATGCTACCCTTTTCTAAAAAGTGGCTTCATTGCAACACGTCCATACGCGCTTACAGGGCAGCACGCTCCTAGTGCGGTTTTACCGCCAGCCAGCCTCCAAAATTCATCCACCTCCAGAAGCAGTCCACCGCAAAACCCGCTTCTTTGAGCATCTGCACGTTCCAGTCCTCTTGCATAGGCACCAAGACCCCCTCCAGCGAGAGTCTTTTGCGTTCGATCTCCTCTTCCGAGTACCCGTTGCTTCTTTTAAGAGCATTATACTGCCTCTTGAACGTCAGATCGATGTCTCCGGTGCGCCCTAAGACCTTCTCGACCACGATGAGCGCACCTCCGCTGCCCAGCACCCCAAAGCAATCCTCTATGAGTCGCGCGCGATGCTCCACAGGGATGAACTGAAGCGTCAAAATAGACAGGATGACCGAGCACTCCCTACGCCCACTCAGTAATAGGTCCCAAAGACCGTCACGAAGGTCACAGGGGACGATATCCACGTTGTCCGCGTCCGCAAAGCGCTCCTCCGCGCGTTCGACCATAGGGTCGGACAGTTCATACCCGATAAAGTCTATATGCTCGCCAGCAGGGACAGAGGTCCGGAGCGAGGCCAGCGCACTCCCCTCCGAGCACCCCAGATCCAGCACCCTCGTGTTTGCACGCATATAAGCAACACCCAGTCGGGTCACCGCATCGCGCATCGTCTCATACTGCGGTATGGAGCGCTTAAGCATATCCTCGAAGACGTTCGCCACGCTCACATCGAAGACCCAGCGGCTCTCCGGCGTGTGTCCGAGGCTCGTCTCAGACATATTCTACCTTAATAGGCACCCCCTCCGCAACTTTATCCAGCAGGTCGCACTGCGCGCGCGCTATCGCACGCATCATCAACGGAGGGACGGCGCGCCCCATGCGCTCCCACTGGTGACGGAACCGACCCGTAAACACAAAATCCGATGGGAAAGAGCAGAGGACACGCACCTCCTCGATAGTCATCCTTCGTATCTCGCCCTCATTCGTTGTAATAAAGCCACCAGAGGACTTATAGGCGTTGATAGAGGTGTTGTGGTCCGACTGGCATATGGTGGGGCTGGGCTTATTGGAGTGACTCCAGTTGTGGGGCTTGCCCCCGTTCTTAACCTGCGTGATATGCGGAAGGACCTCCCTCACCGTGTAATAGTAGGGAAATGGTCGTGGAAGACAAGGCTCGTGACCCAGATCGCGCCGCACACCCGCGAAGATGAGTCTGCGGCGCACTTGGGGGACGCCTAGCTGGGCCGCGTTCAGCTCGCGGACCGCCACCTTGTAGCCACACGCTCGCAATGCTTCCATGACCATCTTGAAATGGCCCTTCGCAGCCCCTCGCGCCATGCCCTGCACGTTCTCCGCGATGAAAATCTTAGGCTGCATCGCATCAACGAACCGTATATACTCAAAAAAGAGGTCGTCGGTGCGCTGCCTCTTGCCCGAATAAATCTTCTGCCGCCCCCACGCCTCCGAGACGAGGCCCGAAACACTGAAGGAAGCGCAGGGGGGCGACCCATCCAAGAGGTCGAGGTCACCGACCCCCAGCCCCACCTCTTGCAGCACCTCCAGCGGATCTATCTGGCGTATATCACGTCTATCCAGCTTGGTGTCGGGGTGGTTGGCGAGGTAGGTGTGCTGCGCCTCCGCAATAAACTCATTGGCCCAGAGGACCTTGAAGTGCGCCATGCGATACCCCAGCGAAGAGCCGCCGCCGCCCGAAAAGGTGCTGATGGCGGTATGCTGTCGAGGCTGCGTGTCGCTCGTCTCCCGTATCTCTTGCATGGTGGGGATCTCATACGGCGGCTTATTCACGCACGACCCCTAATATATTGATAGCTATACGTGCTGCACCAAACGGATGCGCCGATAAGTCGCTAGAAACACCTATCTGACGGTCTATCTCCGTCAAGGCATCCGCAAAAGCATTGGCCTCACCGTCCGCATCGTCCTCCTCGAACGTAAACAAGCGCACCTCCGGACCACCGAAGCTACCTTCAGAGTGACAGTCCAGCACCCAGCCATTCGATGCGCGCAGGACACGCACATAAGGAAGCGACTCCATCAGAAGGGAAGGTCATCCGCATCGGGGGAGGGTAACGCAGCCACAGGCGGGGGACGCTCCTCTGGAGGGGCGCGCCGCCCCTCCAGCAAGATGAGGTCGTTGACGATCACCTCCGTGCTGTACTTGGTGGCCCCCTCATGCTGGTACTCGCGCGTCTGCAACCGCCCCGACACCCACACCTTCTTGCCTTTGTGCAAAAACTGCACAGCGATAGACGCTACGCTGCGCCATGCCACACAGCGGTGCCACTCCTTGCGCTCCTTCTTCTCGCCTGTCTTCTTATCCTTCCACTCTTCCGAGGTGGCAACAGAGAAGGTGCAGGTAAGCGTCCCATCGGGAAACTCCCTGCTCTCCGGGTCTTCGCCCAGATTGCCGATGAGATCCACCCTGTTGAGGGACCTCATCGCTTCGACCTCTTCGCGTTGCCCTTGGGGTTGCTGGCGCTCTTGCCATAACCCGAAGCACGCGCTGCTGCGGCCACCCCCTCCGCTTGACGCAGCGTCTTATAGGGACCCTTGCTGCCCCAGTACCAACCGTCTTTCTTCTTCCTAATAGGCATGACCTACTCCTTTGGGCGCACGCGGATGATGACCTCAGACCCCCGCGTCTCCGCGCTGACATCATAGACCGTCCTCACGACCTCCGAGGTGTCGCGCTCATTGCCGAAGAGGAGGTAGTCCGAAGTGCAGTTAAGAGCATAGGCGAGGCTCGCCAGCGAGTTGGTGTAGACCCCCTCCAGATGGCCCATCTCCAGACGTGTTATCGTGCTGGGGGGCATCCGCGCAGCAGCAGCTAGGGCGCGCTGGCTCATCTTTTTCAAGGTGCGGACCTCCCGCACCCGCACGCCCAGATTAGAAACACAGTAGGCGTTGTTGCCGCGTCTACGGACCTTCTGGGGAGTCGTCACAGGGAACGTCTCACTCATCTTGCTTCGCCTTTCCCGACCACTCATAGTGGCACTTGGGACACTTATAGTCCGTGCTCAAACCCTCATCCGTCACCTCCCCAAAGGCATCACCCCCCACTACCACCTCCTCGAAAAACTCCGCTTTGAACATCTCGTGGTTGTAGTCCGCGATGTCGAGGTCAGCGAGATCATCGATGGGGAGGGCGTGCTCACTCACAAACTGATACATACCCTGATGGGTGCGGGTGCCATGCTGGGAGTCGAAGCGAAGCAGTAGCTCTGCCGCGTGCTGGGCGCTCCTCGCCTGAATAGGGATCGTAGGGACTAAGCCCCCCTCCAGCGAAAAGCCGCCCCCTTGAAAAACGCGCTGACGCTGATGACCGTCGATGAGCAGGGGGCGCTCCGCGTGCTCCCCCGATGCTCCCTTCCAGATGTATACAGGCACAAAAAAGCCGTTCTTCTTGAGAGAAGAGGCGAGGTTGTCATAGCCCCGATTCGTGAGGTCCTTCAACCCTCCCTGAAAAGGCACCAGATCGTCCCACCCATAACACATCTCCACGTGCTCGCTCTCCAGCGTGATCGCTATCGTCTCCATCTACACCACCTCCCCCCGCTCCCGCAGAAAGTTAAGGATACCTAAGTAGGTCATAGCCCCATAGGTGATCATGCCATGCGGGGCGTCTATCCATGCAACGTGGGCCTCGAAATCCTTGAAGGCAGGTTCCAGAATAGACGAGGGACAGCTCGTCTTACCGAGGAAATACAACTCCCGGTCATAATCCGACTGCGGCCCATAGCGAACCTCCCACTCCAACCCCGCGTCGAAGACCATAGCGATCTCACGCGATAACTCCTCACCCGCCGACGATGAGCGACCCCGATCCTTGTCGTCCCAGAAGATATTAGTAGCATACGAGCCGCCCCCCGCATTGAGGTGAAGCTCCACTGCCAGATCGCAGCCCCCCTCATTGCACTGCTGCACCTTCGCGCGCAGCGCCTCATTATTCGCCATCGTCCGCATCGCATCATCAGGCACCACCACCACCACCCCCGAATCCCGCAGCAGACGGACGCACTCCTCCTCCGCACGCATACAACGCTCCCACTCATACAACCGCTGCGGTATATCCGTGTTCTGCGAATGACCTGCGGCCACATATACCTTACTCATAGCTCCATCCTCAACTGCTCCATAGGTTGAAAGTGTAATAAAGCGACCTCACATACCGCCTCAAGGTCCGCCGCCCTCACCCACACCCGCGCAGAAGGTTCCGAGTAAGTACATAATGAACGTATAGCTCTCTGACGCAGCACCTCCACCTCACGTTTCTTTGCCAGCATCCTCCTCCTCCAGACGATGCAAAAGGGTGTGCTCCCATCGCGTGACCTCCATCCGCAGATGCTCCACACGCTCAATGAGGACATCATAGGCCACACTCGAACGCGACCAGAGCCTGTTTCGCAACGCTGCCCACTCCCCCTCACTCATCACCCCAGCCACTTTTTAACCTTCGCACTGCGCTGCGCCAGCGCAGGGTACTTCTTCTTCACCGCCCGTGCTACCTGCCGCTTCTCGGTAGGAGTCCCATACTGCGAAACACGCGCCAGCGCATTACGAGCATGAGCCAGATCCTGTATCGGATACTTAGCCCCCTCACCCCCCCTCGCCTTAATCGCAAAATTAGACTTCTTGATCGCACTGCGCTTCTTGATCGGGGCCATGTCCACCAATCTCCCGCCTGACGTGTTGCTAAAAGACAACCCTCACCTACCTACAAAACAATTAAATATACCGATACATTGTCAAGGTCAATTCGCTCTCAAATGCCCTAAATCGAAAAAATACAACCGCTAACGTCACTTTGACCTTACCCGGAAAACGCCCCGACAGCACCGGAAAGAACAGGTTGACAGAGAACCCACTCCCTCCGTAAGTTATACCTAACACCATCCAGAGACTTGTCCAAAGCTCTAACGAGTGCTAGGCGGGGACGCCAGCCACCGGGGAACCGAAACCCCGTCATGCAGTGAGGTCATGGGACACTGCAACCCCTCTAGGGTACATGGCCGGAGGCCCTAACACTCCACCAAAACCCACAATACCGAAAATCCAACCCCCGCCCACACACACCACCCCCACAGCTACGGGGGATGGGTCAAAATGACCCCGACTTTAGAGACGGTAAGATACCCCCGGCTGGGCCGTGAATCCGGTGGCCGACCCCCCCATATGTAAACCTCCGGGGTGGCAGCCAGGCCGGAAAAGGTTTCCGGCCCACAAATTCCGTGCCAAACTTATCCAGGGTCGTCGGCCCGGCGTCACTTAGGCCATTTTTTGTATCGTCCTTTTTGGTGGATTTATTGCGCGCATGACGTTTCCTCCATCTTTTCCTCTCTTTCCCATCGGAACCAGGCCGCCCTAAGCTATTGTTTTTAAGCTACTTAAGGGGCGGCCTGGTTTGCGTGTTTGGTGGTTTTATGGCTGGAATTGTCAAGGGCAAGGGTGGATTTATTTTGAGCGTAAAAGGGCGCGCGGAGGTTGGCTTTTCCGGAGGGTGTACTATCTTGCTTGTAAATTGTGGGGTTATCTAGGTGCGTTGTGGTCTCTTTAAGGCGCGCTCTCTTGCGTTCTGCTGCCTTATCTCTTGCAGCCCCTTGTCCATACTCCACCCTAGGGACGCAATGGCTTAGGGGAGGCGATTTAGGAGCGTTCAGAATTGGGCATAAAAAAACGCTCTAGATTGTGGAGAATCTAGAGCGTTTTTTATGCTATTGGTGCTAGTTGTTTTTTAGTCCGTGT
>CEPX01046913.1_pt1 | contig 24784 bp, 28 predicted proteins | sample 361361 | NCBI WGS metagenome assembly CEPX01 (sample SAMEA2619974, study PRJEB7988) | marine metagenome | biome: marine biome (ENVO:00000447); feature: mesopelagic zone (ENVO:00000213) & marine oxygen minimum zone (ENVO:01000065); material: "saline water (ENVO:00002010), including plankton...
GCGGTTAGAGCACAGTGCTCTAGAAAGTTTATGCGGTGGTAGCTCAATTTGGTTAGAGCACTCGCCTGTCACGCGAGAGGTTGCGGGTTCAAGTCCCGTCCATCGCGCAGCGACAAAATGCTGCAGGATTTTCCTGCAGCATTTTGCTTGCCTACGGCAGGACAGGACTTGAAAGACGGAGGCGCGCCATTGGTCTGAGCGCCGAGTCCGGGCAGGAGGCACTTACCAAAAACCTTACGATATATCGTAAGGTTTTTGGTTTAGTGACCTGGCGCCAAGTCCCGTCCTAAATTGGAAATCTGTCGCCAAGTCCCTATTGCTTATGCTAGGCTGTTTTTGACAATTACATAGACAGTGCCACCTTAGCTCAGTTGGTAGAGCACACCCATGGTAAGGGTGAGGTCGTCGGTTCGAGACCGACAGGTGGCTCCAGGTCAGCGTAGCTTAGCTTGCCCTGTTAGAGCCGCCTTAGCTCAGTTGGCTAGAGCAATCGCTTCGTAAGCGATAGGTCCCGAGTTCGAGTCTCGGAGGCGGCTCTAACGGGGTGAATAGAGCAACCGCTTCGTAAGCGGTAGGTCGTCGGTTCAATCCCGACCGCTGGCTCCAAAAAGACAAGGGAGGGTTTGAAAGACGGACCCAGCACCTAACGCGTTAGGTGCTGGGGAGTCCGGGCAGGAGGCACTTACCAAAAACCTTACGATATATCGTAAGGTTTTTGGTTTAGTGACCTGACGCCAATCCCGACCGCTGGCTCAAGGTATAATCTATAAATGCGCGATAAGTCAGAGATTGAAAAGCAGATTGAAGCGATAGAAGCGGGGATGAATGAACCGTCTTTTTGGGATGATAAAGGCGCTGCGCAAGTGGCTATTGCAAAACATCAGGAGCTTAAAGACCAGCTCGCTGGCGTAGGGAAATACGATAAAGGAAATGCAATTGTCACGATTTTTTCTGGTGCTGGGGGCGATGACGCTGAGGATTTTTCCGCAATTCTTTTTAGGATGTATGAGAAATATATTGATTCCAAAAATTGGGTTTTAAATAAACTTCATGAAAATACAAACGAGACTGGAGGATATAGAAATGTCACTTTTGAGGTAGAAGGAAGTGGTGCATATGGGGTGCTTAAAAATGAGTCGGGAGTACATCGACTCGTTCGCATTTCACCATTTAATGCACAGAAAAAAAGACATACTTCGTTTTCAATGGTTGAGGTGACACCAAAGCTTCCTGATTTAAAAGGAGTTGATGTTTCAGAGGATGACTTTGATATACAATTTGCTAAATCAGGTGGTCCAGGAGGGCAAAATGTGAACAAAAGAGAGACTGCAGTGCGCATAGTTCACAAGCCAACCAATCTGTCGGTGCACGTTGACTCTGAAAGGAGCCAGCAACAGAATAGAGAAAAGGCTTTGGAGATTCTTAAGGGCAAAATCTTCAAGAAAATGGAGGATGATAGAAGAAAACAAGAAAAAGGACTTTCAATAAGTGCTACAACAAGCGTTGAATGGGGTAATCAGATACGCTCTTACGTATTCCATCCATATCAGATGGTTAAAGACCACAGAACAGAGGTTGAAGTGCGTGATGTAGACAGTGTTATTGATGGAGATATCCAAAAATTTATAGACGCAGAGCGTGATTTGGAGTAAAATCGGTGTGTCATGATCTATTTCGATAGAGTCTCGAAAATCTACAATGGAGGACCCGCTGCGCTTGATAACATCTCTCTTACAATAGAACCAAATGAGTTCGTCTCTATTGTTGGACACTCCGGAGCTGGAAAAACGACTCTTTTAAAGATGCTTTTAGCTGAAGACAAGCCGACCGACGGCGCGGTGTTTTTTGAATCAAGCAATATATCAGAGCTTCAGAAGGAAAGTCTTAACGACTTGAGACGTCGTATGGGTATGGTATTTCAGGATTTCAGGCTTCTCCCTCATAAGACAGTTTATGAAAACATTGCGTTTGCTATGGAGGCTGCGGGGCGCACCGACGAAGAAATAGAGGCTGACGTTCCATACGTACTTGATTTAGTGGACTTGGGAGAGAAGATGTGGAATTTCCCGCACGAACTTTCAGGAGGGGAGAAGCAAAGAGTTGCAATTGCTCGCGCTATAGTTAACCAGCCAGACATTGTGATAGCAGATGAGCCTACTGGAAACCTTGACCCACTAAACACATTTGAGATAGTTCAGATTCTAAAAAAGATTAATGACCTCGGAACAACAGTTATTCTTACTACACACAACAAAGGAGTGATAGACTCTCTTAATAAGAGAGTTATTACGCTGGATGCCGGAAGAGTAGTGCGAGACGATAAATCCGGCAAATACGTTTTGTAATTTATGAAATGGACCAACACAAAAAGGATTCTTCGTTCAGGGTTTGTAAGTTTTTGGAGAAATAGTTTTGTCTCAATTGCTTCTATTCTAGTGATGACCGTAACTCTTTTTGTTGTTGGCTCGCTTGTATTTGTTGGAGCACTCCTTAATTCAACTCTTGATCAGCTTGAAGATAAGGTGGATATAAACGTATATTTCACGGTTGAGGCTGATGAAGGTAACATTCTTTCTTTAAAGAAATCAATTGAAGTGCTGCCGGAGGTGAGGGAGGTGGAATATATATCACGTGACGAAGCACTCCTTCGTTTTAGGGAAAGGCATAGTGATGATCAGCTCACTCTCCAAGCACTTGATGAGCTTGAAGAGAATCCACTTGGCGCAAGTCTTTCAATACGAGCAAAGGAGACGAGTCAGTATGAGGGAATTGCCAATTTTTTACAGGAGCAAGAAGACGCAACTCCACAAGGAAAAACTTCTATAATTGAAAAGATTAATTTCTTTCAGAATAAAATAGCGATTGATAGATTAACGAAGATAATTAACTCTGCAGAGCGTTTTGGAACTCTTGTAATAATATTTTTAGCTCTTGCATCAGTTGCTATTACATTTAATACGATTCGTCTGGCAATTTACACTGCAAAAGATGAGATATCGGTTATGAAGCTTGTTGGAGCAAGTAACACTTATATTCAGAATCCATTTGTGGTTGAGGGGCTTCTCTATGGCATTGCTGCGGGAATCATTACTCTGGTTCTTTTCTATCCAATTACGCTATCTCTCGGCTCAGTAACAGAAGGATTTTTCAGCAATATAAACATATTTGAATATTATCTAAACAATTTCGGACAGATTTTCGTGATTATTATGGGGACTGGAATCCTTCTTGGTGCAGTCTCAAGTTATTTGGCCGTTCGCCGTTATCTAAAAATTCAATAATGGCTCGCAAGGAACACAAATACATATTCGTCATTGGCGGGGTTATGTCTGGCGTCGGAAAAGGGATTGCCACCTCTTCAATTGGTAAGATTCTTCAGTCAAAAGGTTTTAAGGTTAACCTAATTAAAGTAGATCCGTATCTAAATGTAGACGCGGGCACTATGAACCCCACCGAACACGGTGAGGTTTTTGTTTTACGCTCCGGGCTTGAAACAGACCAAGATATGGGAAATTATGAGCGCTTTTTGGGTAAAGATTTAACGGATGAAGACTATATAACAAGTGGGATGGTGTATAACCACGTAATTCAAAAAGAACGCTCTCTTGGTTATCGCGGCAAGTGTGTTGAGGCGATTCCGCATATAAGAGATGAAATAACGAGACGTTTTACACGCGCAGCTGATGTAAATGGCTCGGAAATTTCCGTAATAGAGATCGGAGGAACAATAGGCGACTACCAAAATATAATGTTTATTGAAGCTGCGCGCGTGCTCAAAGTTGAAAATCCAGATGACGTCCTTTTCATTATGGTTTCTTACTTGCCAATTCCAGGGAAGCTTGGCGAGATGAAGACAAAACCTACGCAAAACGCAATTCGCGCACTTAACTCATACGGAGTTCAGCCCGACATCATAATTGCACGAAGTGAGGTAGCGCTTGATAAGAGAAGGAAGGAGAAAATTGCAACATCGTGCAGTGTAAAGAGTGAGCACGTTATTTCCGCACCTGATATTAAAAGTATTTATGAAGTCCCTCTTAATTTTGAGCGCGATAATTTAGGAAATACTATTTTGGAGCTTCTTAAATCGCAACAGAAAAGCAGAAAAGCGAATTTTGCAAAATGGAGAAGCTTTGTAAGTAAGGTAAATGCCAAAAAACCAAAGATAAAGATCGCTGTAGTAGGTAAGTATTTTGACACAGGAGATTTTGTTCTTTCAGATGCTTATATCTCTGTCATTGAGGCTATAAAGTTTTCATCTTACAAACTTGGTGTTGAACCAGAAATACACTGGCTAAACGCTAAAGATTTTGAGAAAAAGAGCAAAACCAATGAGCTTAAAAAATATCACGGAGTGCTAGTACCGGGGGGATTTGGGGAGCGTGGTATAGATGGAAAATTAAATGCAATACGCTACGTTAGGGAGAATAAGATTCCATATTTTGGGCTTTGTTATGGCATGCAATTAATGGTTATTGAATACGCAAGAAACGCACTCGGTATTAAAGGTGCGCAAACGCACGAAATTGATCCAAAAGCGAAAGACTTAGTGGTTGATATTATGCCCGATCAGAAAAAGAAACTTGAGAAAGAAGATTATGGGGGAACAATGCGACTTGGAGTTTATCCTGCGTACTTGAAGCGAGGAACGATTGCCAGAAAATCCTACGGAAAGGAATTAATAGAAGAGAGGCACCGTCATCGCTATGAGGTAAATCCTGACTATGTAGAGCGCTTAGCGAGCAAAGACCTTGTATTTTCAGGAGTATCTCCAGATAAAGTACTTATGGAGATAGCAGAGCTTCCGGAGGGTAAGCATCCGTTTTTCTTGGGGGTACAATTTCATCCAGAGTTACAAGCACGTCCGCTTGAACCACACCCACTTTTTACGGCGTTTATAAAAGCGGCTATCAGCAGAAGCAAAAAAAGAAAAAAGTAATATAATAACCAGATTATGCATCAAGGAAATTGGAGTTGTAGCAGTTGTAATAAAGCGATTACAGAATTACCTTTTGAACCAAACAGAACAGATGGTCTTCTCTGTATAGATTGTTTTAAGAATAAAAATTCGGGAGGAGGAACACAAGGCGAGAAGAAAATGTTTGAAGGGGATTGGAAATGCGGTACTTGCGGAGCAGAAATTAAAAAGCTTCCGTTTCAGCCGCGAGAGACTGGAAACTTAAAGTGTCTAGATTGTTATAAGAATAAATAGGTCGTCTAAAGCTGTCTTGAAAACAAGGGATTTTCTGGTACTTTTAAGTGCGGTTTGGCCCAACTGGTTTAAAGGAGGATGTTGTGGGACTAATGAGTACCAGACATTTTTTATTGTTTGCAGGCGTTTTGTCTGTACTTGCAGCTTTTCTATACGAAGAGCACCCATTGGATAGGCTTGACCAGTTCAGCATGGAAGACTTTAGGAGACTACTGGTCGCGCGAGGCCTGCTAGTTTCTGGAGTGTTCTTCCTTGTTTTATCTATATTCATATAGCTCCCCCACGCAAGGTCTTGCGTTGGGGGAGTTGAAGCTATTTCTTAACACACATTGATACTTCTCAAAGAAGTACAAGTTTTAGGTTCAATTGGTCTTTCAAAGATTGTGTGCGCGGTAATATATACTGTATTGTAATGCGTAAGTGGATGACATATTTACTCATCTTTATTGTAGGATTTATTGGCGTATCGATCTGGAGTTTTTGGATTGTTATTCATCCTCCTCAAATAAACATAGGAGCTTCTCCTGAAGACTATTCACTCCCATATGAAGAAGTGAGTATTAAAACCAAAGACAACATCACTCTCTCAGGCTGGCTCACTCATTCTCAAAAGGAGTCTCGGAAAATAATCATCATTCTCCATGGTTATCCCGCAGAGAAATCCGACATGCTTAGCATAGCTTCGGCACTCTATCCTGATTTTTCACTCCTTCTTCTTGATTTGAGGCATTTCGGCAACAGCGAGGGAGCTTACACAACACTCGGTGTAAAAGAGCGAGGAGATATGCAAGTGGCAACTGACTTTGTAAAGGAGCGAGGCTACGAGCATATTGGTGTATTTGGCTTCTCGCTTGGCGGGGCGATCGGGATTGTGAGCGCAGCAGAAGATGATCGTATTAATGCTGTCGCCTCATATGCTGTGTACTCTGATTTACGGCATCTCGGATGGGAATCTTACAGAGTCATCTCGCTTTTAAAATATCCGCTTGTTGAACTTATGAATCTGTGGTCGAAGATGTTATTTGGTACTTCAGTTGCTAGTCTTTCGCCAGAGCAAGCGGCGGTGAAGCTTAATATTCCGGTCTTTATAATCCACACAAAACAAGACGAGCAGATTGCTTTTTCTCACGCCAAGCGACTCGAGAGGGCACTTGAGCAAAACAGTAAGGCGGAGTTCTATTTCCCAGAGCAAGGCTTTCATGGAGAGCTGCCGCTTGATTTTAATGACCGACTAAGGAACTTCTTTAGGAGAAAACTCTCGCTAGAAAAATGAGGAACTCTCTGGTAATTATGAGTCCGAAAATAGCAATTGTTGAGAGAAATAAATTAACGGCTTGTTTCTTTTCCCTCTCTAGTAGGAGAAACAGTGGCTCTGCAAAGAAAAGAAGACTGCCTAACCTTAGATTACTACCTTTGAAAGTAGAATGAGAAAAATAACCGCTGTTATTGCTGCAAATATAGAAATGGTATAGAGAAATAGATTTGCAGCACGTTTTTTTCCACCATCAAGGTATGCAAGTAGAGGCTCTGCGAGAAATAAATAAGCCATAACAGAGACAGAGAGGACGAGGAGTGAGAGAATTACGACGGGAATTAAAAGAGAATTTTCATTTGCCGCTTCGATCGTCGTGACTGCCTTATTTATCACAAAGACAATCGACATGATGTAAAGCTCGGCGAGAAATGCATTTCTAGTAGCCCTTAAAAGCATGCTTTCTTTCCTGTTTTTTACAACAAAGCTATATAGTAAAAAGTTGGCTGCCGGACTAGGGCTCGAACCTAGATTACAGGTGCCAGAAACCTGTGTCCTACCATTAGACGATCCGGCAATGTTAGCAGGATACCTAAAAAAGATACAAAACAAAAGGGCTCTAATAAGCCAAAATTTGCGACTCAACCGGTTGAGTCGCAAATTTTCCACAAGAAATTCACAGGAAATCCCCGAAATTAGCTATTTCTGGCGGTTGACTATTCTCTCTGTAGGAATAAACTTCTTTCAGTGTTCGCTTGATTGCTTTCGGGTAAGTAAGTGGGCACGGCGGGAAATGTCACCTTCACGGGTGGCTTTTCCGTTTTAGAGAACCTATAAAGCAAGAAATCCCATTACCAAAACTCCTACAAGAGTTGCGGTAACTTGGATAAGGGAACTTTTTATACGAGTTACCTTTTGAAGCTCTGGAATAAGATCTGCAACGGCTATGTATATAAAACCACCGGCGGCAATTGGAATGATGTAGGAGATAAACGTGCTACTTGTTGCTCCAAACACAAGCACAACTATTGCACCAAGAACCGCAAGAAGCCCTGAAAAGAAATTGAGGGCAAGAGCACGCATTTTGCTGTAGCCGGCGTGAAGAAGAACCCCAAAATCCCCAATTTCTTGTGGAATTTCGTGAAGCATCACAGCAATGGTAGTTGCAATTCCTACCTCAACACTCACAAGATAACTTGCTCCGATTATTAATCCGTCAAGAAAATTGTGGATTCCGTCTGAAGTAAGCGCCATAGTACCGAGCGGTTTTAAATTTGAATGCCCACTTTTTGGAAGCCTGTGGTCGTGATTCCAGTGAAGCACTTTCTCAAGTACGAAGAATATGAAAAGACCTAAAATTATGAGAAGAGAAGTTAAGGTCGTATCGTTAAGTGCTTCAAAAGATTCTGGAATGAGGTGAATAAAAGCATCTCCAAGAAGTGCCCCAACAGCAAGACTTACAAAAACAAAGACATATCTCTCAAGAACGTTAGTTCTGAAGGAGAGCGTAAAGATACCGACTAGAGAAATAAGGCTTACAAGAAAGACACTTCCGATAACCAATACATAGATTTCAGGCATAGCTTATTCTATAGATTTTGTTTCTTTATTGATAGTCCCTATATAAATTTAGAGATATAATACCCCTATGAATAATAACGCTCTTATAGTGGTAGTTATTGTACTCATTGCAGTTGCGGGTTGGGTAGCGTTTTTTGGCGGTAACTCTGCGGTTGAAGAAGGAGTGATAGATACTGAAGTAGTTGAAGATTCTGCCAAAGAGGAGCCTAAAGAAGATAATAAGGTAGTAACCACACCCAAAACAGAAGAGAAAAAAGAATCTGAACCAAAAGAAGAGGTAAAACAAGAACCTAAGGAAGAACCTAAGGAAGAACCTAAGGAAGAACCTATAGTAGAAACTCCAGCAGAAGAAGAGGAAGCGGAGGTTGTAGTGCCGGAACCCGAACCTGAGCCCGAACCAGAACCAACACCTCCGGCACCAGAGCCCGAGCCAGAACCTGAACCCGAAGCAAGCAATCTGGTTGGTCATTTTAAGTTTAATGATGGGTCCGGGACTAACATTGCCGATTCATCTCAAAATGGAAATGATGGAACTCTTTTCAATGCAGACTTCTTTTTTACTTGGGCTACAGGAATATTAGGAGGTGCTCTTAAATTTGATAACAATGATGACTACGTAAGTATCCCTCATTCAAGTTCGCTTAATCTTGGAAAAGAAGGCGAGAGTTACACTATATCTTTCTGGTTTATGAGGGATGGAAGGCCGCAGACGGAAAGATTGATTGTAGGCAAAGGGCCGGATAACATAATCAGTCCTTTTATCATAAGAATTGACCAACTCGGATATCCCTCGTTTAGAATCTCTGACGGAGCGCGAGCGGCAAGTGTAAAAGTAATATCAAACATTGGTGGGGACACCGGTTGGCACCACATTGCTGCAGTGCGGGATGCGTCTTCTGATGTGATTAGGCTCTACCTTGATGGAGCTGAGGGGGAGGTTGCTTCTGCTGATCCAACCATAGGGAGTATAGAAAATACTGATGAAATAAGAATTAATCGAACAAAAGTAGGGGCGAGTTCGTTTTTCTCTGATCCATTTTTTATCGATGACCTGATGATAAATAACGTGGCTCTTAGTGCTGCGGAGATAAAGAATCTTTTTGATACTGGCAAGGGATTATAGGAATAAAAGAAAAAGCCGGCCCCGTGGGGCCGGCATTTTCGACTTGAGACTCTCTAGAAGAACACAAAGTCGATAAACAGTTGTTCGACGATCTTTTGAAGTGTCAGGTAAGCAAGACAGAGCGCGGCAAGCGTACCCAAGATCCACATCAGCAGCTTCCATCTTGGTTTCTGGGGGGAACTACTTGATCTAGTCATAATGACCTCTTGATCTGTTTATGAAAACCTACAATTTTATGAACATTTTCACAATAGGTAAGTCAATTGGTGTATAGTCTCATAATGAAAAGGTGTGAATGGGCAGAAAGAGAGTCAATGATTGAGTATCACGACAAAGAGTGGGGAGTGCCAGTTTATGATGATAAATTGCAGTTTGAATTTCTAATTTTAGAAGGAGCGCAGGCAGGGCTTTCGTGGGAGACAGTACTAAAGAAACGTGAAAACTATAGAAAGGCATTTTCTAATTTTGATCCAATCAAAATTTCAAAATACACAAAGAAAGATGTAGAACGATTAATAAAGAATGAAGGGATAATAAGAAATCGTTTGAAGATTGAGGCGGTCATAACAAATGCAAAAGCATTTCTTGAGGTAAAAAGGAAATTTGGAACTTTTAGTAAGTATATATGGAACTTTGTGGGTGGAAATCCGATAACAAACAAGCGAAAGAGTATAAAAGATATCCCAGCGACCAGTAAAGAGTCGGACGAATTGAGCAAGGCTTTAAAAAAACGTGGCTTTAAATTTGTGGGCTCGACAATTATTTACGCACACATGCAGGCGACAGGGATGGTAAATGACCACGAGGTTGACTGCTTTAGATATAAGGAAGTGTAAAAGACTACAGTCCGAGGAAGAACTCACGGTTCTACTTCTCGGGCTGTGGAAATCCCAGGTCTCCCTGGAGGTCGGTAGTTGTTTCGGGCCCTCTTCCGTTAAGTTGGCGAAGCGCTCAACTGCTTCGTCGTAGTCCCGCACGCCGCGGATGACGCTTAATGGATTTGAATCCCAGTACACAGCGAGACGTCTGGAATTTTCCTTCCAGAATTTTGCAGCGTTGTCTTTATCCCATCCGACAAATTCTCCCAAAATAGCCGCGATTTCTTCTTTATTCATCTCAGCGGCGTCTTCAGGGGAGAAGAGTTTAGGGTACTCTTCTTTCATACGAAGCAGGTTCTTGAATACAGTTTTGCTCTTAATCCTGCCACGCATATAGATGCAGACGTAGAAAAGAAATCTTGCAAACTCTACTTCGTCCTCGCGTATTTCTTGAGGAATCATATTTTGAGGAAGTTCATCCTCGGCAACGTCAAACGGGTACCAGCCTTTCTCTAGACGCTCTATGAGAGTGTCTACAAGCCAGTAAGCCCTTCTTGAGTTAAGGGTCACTTGCATGACACTCTCCATTATTTTTGTAACGAACTTTCAGAGGAAGTTATACCAGAAGATTCAGGATTTTGGGCTTCACACAGAGAATTTTTCGTGGGTTTGTAATTTTCTCTACTGATAGCACTTTAAATTTTTGATAGTATGGATTTAGAAAAACGTCTGGGCTGCAGTCGTTTGAAACACAGTCGGGGAGAAAAAGATGTCTAGAACAGCTTTGTCCCCAATTGAGGTGGACGACGCATTTGAGTTCACGGACGATATGGTTAATCGTCCTCAATTTGAGCCTAAGGAAATTCCTCGATGGTCCCATCCAAATGAGGTAAATCCGACAGCTCGTCCCGGCGAAACCACTATCATTCTTGGCGGCGGTCCTTGGATCAAAGATGACCCTTCAATTCCTTACGTCACTGTAGTGGATGACGAAGTATTCAAGACATTGATGGATGAAGGTTACAAAAACTGGACCGCTTGCGCGGTTGGAAATGGAAGGATTTACGCAGGCAGGAATGGTAAGAGGTCTGAAGGTCCACTTTTCAAAAAGCGCATTTATCTTCATCGATATGTCGCTGGTGCGCTCAAGGAACCAAGCACAGTGCTGATTGATCACATGGACGGAAATAGCCTCAGGAACGTTGGCGAATGAACCACTCGCAAAACATGGCGAATCATGGCGCTGGAAGAAGAAACGGCATTTCAAGTAGCAGGTTTACAGGGGTAGCCAGGAGAAGCGGATTACACTACATCCAAGCCCCTTATGTAGCCTACCGTTATAGTGATGGCAGGCAGAAACACCTCGGTTATTTTGAGACCGAAATAGAGGCAGCAGCCGCTAGAGACGCTTTTGTCCGAAAGGAGCTTGAGAAAAGGGGCTTTCACCCGGCAGTGATTGCGAATTCCCTTAACATCAAGCCAGACGACATACCGTTTTGAAGAGCCGATCCGTGAGATCGGCTTTCTTCATTTTTAGAGGTGTATAATCTTTCTATATGAGTACTGGGAAAGGGCGAATAATTGCTCACATTGACCTAGACGCTTTCTTTGCATCAGTTGAGGAAAGAGACAATCCTTATTTAAAAGGACTTCCTGTGGTTATTGGAAGTGACCCTGAGGGAGGTTTTGGGAGAGGTGTAGTTTCAACTGCAAATTACAAAGCAAGAGAATACGGCATACACTCAGCACTTCCTATAAGAAAAGCATGGGGGTTTTCAGAAGCTGCGCGTAAGGAAGGAAAATCAGCCTGCGCATTTATTTCTCCCAGCATGAATAGGTACTCAGATGCTTCAAGAGAGATCTTTAATATAGTTTCAAAATATACTCCAACTTTAATGCAGACTGGAATTGATGAAGGCTCTACAGACTTGTCTCATTTGAAAACTTTTAAGGCCGCTCGAGTTCATGTTGAGAATATGAAACGCGAAATTAAGAGAAAAACAAGACTATCTTGCTCCGTGGGCATTGGTCCAAATAGATTGGTTGCAAAAATAGCATCTGATTTTGATAAACCAAATGGTCTAACGGTAATTACACCAAGTAAGGTTGATAAATTCCTAAGACCACTTTCAATTAGAGATATTCCGGGTATCGGACCTAAAGCGGAAGAAAAACTCAGACGTTTTAAAATAAAAACAGTAGGAGATTTACAGAAACTGTCGTGGGAGGAGTTAGAAAAAAATTTTGGTAAGTGGGGATTCTCGATGTATGAGAAAGCTCGGGGGATTGATGAGAGAGAACTTCACGAACCAGTGCCAAGAAAATCAATTGGTAAGCACGAAACATTTAGAGAAGATACATACGATTTAAATTTTGTACTTTACGAGCTATCAAAAATGGCGAGGAGTATAACTTCTTCTATGAATAGAAAAAGTTTCTCTGGCTTTAGAACAGTGGTCCTTACTGTGCGTTTTGCAGATTTCACCACGTTTACTCGCTCAGTTACTACCAGTGAAGTTATGAAATACACAAAGGAGCTTGAAGCAAAAGCCATGAAGCTTGTGCTACCTTTTTTTGAAGGGGTTCAAAATCCAGAGAAAAAGGCGGTTCGACTCGTTGGACTAAGAATAGAGAAGCTTATTTGAGACCTAGTAAAATAAGTGTAAAATAAGGCCAATATGAAGAAATTAATACTACTTGTAGCGCTTTTTGCTCTGGTTTCTATGCCAGCCAGCGCTGCTTTTTTTACAAATTCAGAAGAATATTCATTATCAAAAGAGGAAGTAATTAATGAAGATATATACATATCTGCCGGAAATGTAGTTGTCTCTGGAAGAGTTAATGGAGATGTTTTCTCTGGGGGAGGAAGTGTTTTAGTTAATGGGCCTGTTCGAGGTGACGTAACACTAGGCGGTGGAGATATAGATGTTCTTAGTCCAATCGGGGACGACTTAAGAGTTGCTGGCGGCCAAGTAACCATAGGAGAGAGTGTTGCAGATGATTTAATAGCAGCTGGTGGAATAGTTCATGTGATTTCCGGAACCACGATTTCTGGCGAGGCGATAGTCGTTGGAGGGCGAGTCGTAATAGAGGGAACAATAAACGAAGACCTACTCATTTATGCAGATGAGGTAGTTTTGAAAGGTTCTGTTGGAGGAAATGCAAAAATATTTTCGGGTAGAAAATTTGAAATAGGAGAGAACTTATTTATAGGAGGCGATTTTGAGTATCATGCGCCGGAGGCGGTTGAAATAGGAGAAGGTGTCACAATAGGAGGAGAAACTATATTTGAGAAGCGTGACGTACGTGGGGTATTTGAGCCAAACTTTGCTGCAATCTTTGGAGCGCTTTCTGTTGCAAAGCTTGTACTTCTTTTAATCGCTGGACTTGTTGCGGTCAGACTCTTTAACCGTCTTTCAGGAACTATTGGAAGAAATGCTCTTGATAAAACTGGAAAGAACTTACTTGTTGGGTTTGTGACGATGGTCGTTATTCCAGTTGTAATAGTTCTTTTGTTTATGTCAGTTCTAGGGCTACTTCTTGGGGCTGTTGGACTTCTTCTATTCTTACTTCTTCTTGTGGTTACAAAAATCTATGCAGGAATTGTAGTAGGTGCCGCGCTTTCAAAATGGCTTAAAAAAGAAGTAATAGTTGATTGGCGCTGGGCTGTGCTTGGTATTACAGCACTTTGGATTATTGGACTTGTGCCGGTTCTAGAGTGGCTAGCTAGCGCGGTATTTGGGCTAATAACATTTGGGGTGCTTATCACTATTGCTTACGAGAAGATTTGGAAGAGGCGCTAGATTAAAATAGTATGAAGAAAATAAAGAGAGTATATCTACCAAAATGGATGCGCTACTGGGTTATTCCACTTTTCGTTCTTATTGGAGGACTAATCGGATATGAAGAGTTTCTAAATGAGGGGACAAAAGGAGAGCTTGGAACAATTGGCGCCTTAATACTCTTTGTTGTATTTGGGGGAGCAATTGTTATGTTCTGGCTTATGACCGAAGGCAAACTACCGTCTTACATTATTGAAGAGGAAGTGCACGAGAAAGAAATTGAGTGAAGATAAAATAAAGGAAAGAAAGGAGCGCATCATAAAGATGCTAAGAGTATTAAAAAAACTCTACCCTGGAACAAAAACAGAACTCAATTATGGAAACAATTGGGAACTTTTGGTAGCTGTAATACTTTCTGCACAGTGCACTGACAAAAGAGTGAATGAAGTCACTAAAACGTTATTTAAAAAATACAAAAAGCTTGATGATTATGTAAACGCGGACTTGGGAGAGTTTGAAAAAGACATACGCTCTACCGGATTTTATAAAAACAAAGCAAAAAATGTATTAGCTGCCGCCAAAGTCGTAAGAAACGACTTTGGCGGCAAGATTCCAAAGACCATAGAAGAAATGCTCGCTATTCCGGGTGTCGCAAGAAAGACCGCAAATGTGGTTTTGGTGAGTGCTTATGGAATTCATGAGGGAATAGCAGTAGATACTCACGTACGAAGGCTAGCAATTAAGTTTGATCTAACCGACTCAAAAGATCCTGTAAAAATTGAGAGGGATTTAATGGAAATAACTCCAAAAAAAGAGTGGCTGTATGTAAATCACACACTGGTTATGTTTGGCCGCTACGTATGCAAGGCAAACAAACATGACTGCTTAGAGCATCCACTGACGGAAATATATCCAAAAGCAGTAGAGGTCTGGCCACCTCAAAATAATCAAAAATTAATATAAGACCAATCTCCACTTTTACTCCATGGAGTAAAAGTGGAGATTGGTTATTTTTGCAGTATCTTTACGCAATCGTGTATACTTTGGCTGTGAATCAGATTTATTACACAATAATTAGCTTATTTATTACGCTTCTCGTCGGAGCAGGCTTTTTCTTTGGTTTTAGTATATCACCTGAGAGCGAGGAGATAGTCGCCCTAAAGGAGAGACTTTCAGATTTGGAAGAGAGAATTGGCCTTGTGCGCGATGAGGCATCTGAGGCGCGCGATGAGCTAGAAAGAAGAGCTGAGCTTCGGGAAAAATCACAAGATGATTTACTTACTGCGGCGGTAGCAAGTATCGCTCCTTCTGTTGTTTCAATTGTGATAAGCAAGGATGTACCAAAAATGGAAATAGTACACGTAAATCCATTTGGGGATGACCCTTTCTTTAAGGATTTTGATATAAGAGTTCCAAGAATTGTTGAGAGAGGAACTGAAAGAAAGCAGGTTGGCGCAGGAACAGGATTTTTTATAACAAGAGACGGACACATCGCAACAAACAGGCATGTTGTTAATGATAATGAAGCAGATTACACAGTAATACTCTCTGACGGTTCTACAAAAGGCGCTCAAGTAATTTATAAAGACTCTGATATTGACTTTGCGATAATAAAAATCAGTGGAAGCTCTTCTAAAGTTTCTCTTGGAAACTCGGACTCTCTTAAATTAGGGCAGTCGGTCTTTGCAATTGGAAATGCACTTGGAGAGTTTAGTAACTCTGTTTCTGTTGGAATAATTTCAGGGCTAAATAGACAACTCGAAGCACTTAGCGATAGCGGCTTGGTTCCACTTAACGGAGTAATACAGACGGATGCCGCGATTAATCCCGGAAACTCCGGCGGCCCACTTTCTGGTCTTAATGGAAATGTGATTGGAATAAATGTAGCAACCGTACGCGGGAGTGAGAATATAAGTTTTTCTATTCCAGTTGATGAGATAAAGGCGATTATAAATCGAGAGATTTAGAGTTGACATGCTGTACACCTTGAGTTATTATCCATGTGTCTGTTCGTGGGGATATTGGGCAGAGGGCACCTTACTCTCAAGAGGTCATCGTCTGTGTGGTCCCGAATTGCAAGCTTCTTCGAGAAGAGCGCGAAGGTCACCACGGTGAAATCCTGTGAAGGCAAAACTGGCCCAATCTCCACGGACCGACGCCAAACCGACGTCCCGAGCGTCGGTTCTTTCTTTTATGCTAGGATTTCTATATGAAAAAAGCAGCTATTTTTGATGTTGATGGAACAATATTTCGCTCGAGTCTCGTAATTGAGCTTACAGAGATGCTTATTGAAAGAGGGATTTTTCCTGAGAAAGCCAGAAAAGAATACGAAAGAGATTATAGAAAATGGGTTGAGAGAGAGGGTGACTATGAGGCATATATTTACTCTCTTGCAGCTTCTTTTATGAAAAATATAAAAGGAGTTCACTACGGAGATTTCAGTGATTTGGCAAAAGAAGTTGTAAGCGAGCAGAGAAAGCACGTCTATCGTTATACACGCGATCTTATTAAAGAATTAAAGAGTAAAAATTTCTATCTTTTAGCTGTGTCTCAATCTCCAAAAGCGATACTTGATAGTTTTTGTAGAAGCTTAGGATTTAATAAAGTCTATGGGCGAATATATGAACTTGGTCCGCAAGACAGATTTACCGGAAAGATTATTGATGAACACTTAATAGAGAATAAGGCAAATATTGTAAGGCGCGCCATTGAGAAAGATGGTCTCACACTCAAAGACTCAATTGGTGTGGGCGACACTGAAGGGGACATACCTTTTCTTGAGTTGGTTGATAAGCCAATTTGCTTTAATCCGAACCAAAAACTCTACAAACAAGCAAAAAGGTTGGGCTGGAAAGTTGTGGTTGAAAGAAAAGACGTAATATACGAAATCTAATACTATCCACAGGTTGATTTGAGTTTTTGTGTTGTTAGAATAGTTGCCGACCTGTTCTTTAAACGCCCAAGGAGAAGGGCGACAACAACCCCTCTATTTATTTAATGAGGGTTTTGCTGTTTTAATTTCTGGGCATAAAAACAGAAGCCGCCTACTTCATTTCGGCGGCTTCTTACGAATCGCATTTCTTGCAATTCGATAGATGGGAGGTAGGAATATCAGCCCAGCGAGTACAAATACTGCGACAGACCCCGCTGCAAGTGGTCTTGAATAACCACTGACCGGAAAAAATATTGGAATAGCTGCCACAAACAGCACAAATCCCAACAGAGCAGTTGCTCCGATGAGTCTTAGGGTGTTACCACCCGCCACTTCGTAGTTGTCCTTACTCATCTTCAGAAACTCCTTTCTATCTTTATTCTATCCTATTTTGAATCTTTAAGCCTTGGAGTAAGAAGAAGGCTTGGTAATAATATTATTCCAATTACCAAGAAAATATATTGAAAATCAAAGAAAAACAGAAATGCAGTACCAACTGCTGGTCCCACAATGTATCCAAGTGGTCGCATTATTCTAAATACACTTATGTTATCTGCATCATCTCCATCAATATGTTTAAAGAAATAACTTTCTGTCATAATCTCAACTGCACTTGCACCAGTTCTTGTTAAAAACAATATGACTGCCCAAAGCATGAAGCTTGCTGATGTGATAAAGGAGAGAGTGGAAGTTGCTACTATCATCAAAAGGAATCCTAGAAATAGTATCTCTTTTTCTCCAAAAAATGTATCAGCAATTTTCCCTAAGGGATACTCGAAAAGAGCAAAAGGTATAAGCATTATTGCCGAGAGCATTCCTATTTGGGAGAAGGTGAATCCAATTTGTGTGTGAAGGTATATCGGGGTGTAGATAACCATAAAGGTAAAGAAGAATCTTAAAAGAAGATGAAGTATGAGGATATTCCTCATATCACTCCTTTGATGGAGTTCCTTAATTGCAGGCAATATTCTCAGTTTTTCGTACACCGGGTCCTCAAAATTTTTAAGGATCATTGAAACTAAAAACATAATTGGCACAAGAAGGAGCGCGGCTACAAGGTAAATTGACTCAAACCCATAAGAATCAAGTACAAATCCTGCAATTAGCGGAGCAACTATCAGCGCTATATTTGTTGTGGTAAGAAATATACCTCTGATACTTCCCGTGTTTTTCTCAATCTTTGTACAATTTTCAAGAAATATGTCTAAACTGACTACTATCAATGGGTACATTACGGAGTAAATTAAGAAAAAAGATATGGTAGCGAAGGTGTCGGTAATTGCGTAAAGTCCTAAGAAAGCCAAACCTTCAATTAATGCAAAAAGAAGTATTGAAAAGTAATTTCCGATTAGACTAAACAGTCTTGGGGCAAAATAAAGACCAAATATACTAAGAAAAGAACCAATTATATAGATGAGTCCAACAAGCGATTGCTCAACTCCACGTTCCTCAAGGAATGTTGAGTTGAAATATATCGTGAAGAAGAAATGGAAGGAGAATGCAAAATTAATTACATAAAGAGCCCCAAAAGAGAGTTTTTGGCGAATAAGCTGGCGTGAAAATACCATTATAAGATTATACGCCGAGAAGCACTGGTATAACTATTGGGTGCTTATTAGTCTTCTGGAACAGGAAGTTTGCTACTTCATCCGTCAGATTATCCTTCACGAAGTCAAAGTTTATAGGATGCATTCCATTTGTGGAATTTTCAATACTCTTTTTGATGATAAGACGAGTTTGTTGAAGAAGGTCTTGGGATTCTCTAAGGTATACGAAACCACGGGATATGATGTCGGGGGATTTTCTAAGCTTTCCAGTCTTTAAATTAATAGTAGCAATGACGACGAACATTCCATCTTGGGACATGTTTTTTCTATCTCGAATAACAACATCTTGAACATCTCCGATTGAAAAGCCGTCAACCATCATCGGATTTGACGGCGCCATTTCTTTTCTAACTGTCATTTTTTCTCCTTTCTCTATATCAACTATTGTTCCGTTGTCTGCTACAACTACGTTTTTCTCCGGAAAGCCAGACTCTATCACTGCATTTGCATGGCTTTGCGTCATTGAGCGATAGCCATACGCGGGCATAAAGAACTTAGCTCCCACTTTTTTATTTATCCAGATTAGCTCGCCGGTATTTCCGTGGCCTGTTGAATGCACGTCTGAAGCTCTGTAGTGGATTATCTTCCCTGCGTGTCGGTAGAGGTTGTCTTTGAGTCTCTGAACCGCAAGTTCATTTCCAGGAATGACAGAAGATGAAAGAACTATAGTGTCCCTTTTTGTTAATTTAACGAACTTATGTTTTCCGGTCGCAATCCTTGAAAGAGCAGCAAATTCTTCACCTTGCGCACCAGTAGAAAGAATAACTATCTTGTCTGGCGGATAATCAGACATCTCTTGAGAGGGGATTATAGTGCCTTTTTTTGGTTCAACTCTTTTTGCTCTTTCAGCAATTTCAAGGTTTGTTTTTATACTTCTTCCTTCTGTGACTATTTTTTTATTGAGCTTCTCGCAAATTTCAATTATCTTAATCATTCGCTCAAACTGTGAAGCAAAAGTTCCAATAATTACTCTTCCACTCGCACCTTTGATTATATCTTCAAGTGTTTCAAAGACCCTTCTCTCTGGTATTGAGAATCCATCTTGTTGAGCATTAGTTGAGTCGGCAATAAATATGATATTTTTCTCTTTTTCAAATTTTGCCCAGTTTGCCTCCTCTCTTTTGCTTGGTATTTCGTCTTCGTGTTCAAGCTTTAAGTCACCACTTAAAACTACGTTTCCATGTTTAGTGCTAATTATTATTCCAGTTGAATCAGGAATTGAGTGAGTAACTGGGAAAGTTTTTATTTTCATCTTTCCTAGCGTAAGAGGGGCGTTTGGGTCAAGAGTATGTACTTCAGACTGTTTGAGATTACGAAACTCCTCATTCCTCTTCTTAATCATCATTGCGGTAAGCTCGCTAGTATAAATCGGAGGGTTTCCGATTCTTTCCATTATGTAAGGAATACCACCTATGTGGTCTAAGTGTCCGTGGGTAACTATAAGAGCTCTTATTTTATTTTTCCTTTGTTCAAGATAGCGTGTATTTGGAAGCACATAATCTACACCCGGAGCTTCTTCTGCCACAAACTGAAAACCGGCATCAACTACCACGATATCATCGGCAGTTTCTACTGCGGTCATATTTCTTCCAACCTCTTCAACTCCTCCTAAAGGTATTATTCTAACCGTATCTTCTCCGGGCGCAGGTATTACAACTTCCTTTTTTCTAGGAGCTAGACTGGGAGCATTTCTAGAAGCTCTATTTGTAGTTTTTCTGCCGGAGGTTTTCCTTTGAGAAGTTCTTCTAGTGTTTAGTCTTGTAGTTTTTCTTGGGGGCATTTTAGTTAATTATTAATTAGCAAAGAAATTCCATACGCGATCTGTTTTTATGTACCACTCGTGGACATTTAAGAAACGTTCCGCAGGAGTTGTTACTGAACCAAGCGATAGACCTTTTATTCGCTCGGGAACTATGTATATAAAGTCGGGAGAATAAAGAAAGATAGCGGGGGAATCCACCTTAACTTCTTTCTCAAAGTCTCTATATGCATCAAATTGTATACGCTTATCTGTTGCGGTTCTTCCTTTTTCAAGAAAAGCGTCTGCATCAATGTTTGCGTAAAGGGCAATGTTTAATCCAGGATCATTTCTTTGTGAGGAATGCCAGAAAGCAAATAGATCTAGCTCTCTACCGACAATCTCTCCAAATAAAAGCGCATCGTATTTTCTAGGCCTTATTATGTTTTGATTTAAATCTCCAACAGCAAAGATTTGAAGATTTACATCTATACCAAGTTTTTCCCACGACTCCTTAATGATTTGAGAGACCGCCTTGAGCTCCTTTACGTTTGAGGTAGCAAGGGAGAAAGAAAGGATTCCTTTTTTTGAGTGTTTCCAAAGATTTTCTTCCTCATCAAATTTCCAACCACTTTTCTCTAGTATCTCTTTTCCTTCTTCCAGCTTCTCTTTCTCGTTAAAGGTCTTCTCGTCCGGGGTAGTTGACCTTGGGAGTAGGCCTGGAGGTATTGGACTATCTACCATTGTTGCGTATCCTCCCAGCACTTCACTTACAATCTTTCTCTTATCTATAACAGCCTCCAGCGCTTTTCTTACTTCAAAATTTGAGAATATTTGCGCCTGGTTTTGATTGAAGAATACTGCAAACATCCTTGGCAGGGGAACTTTTTCGGTCCTCTTTGGGTTTATTTGGCGAAGTGATTCGGAGGCAATGCTGTTTAGTGAGTCTATTTTACCTCTTTCATAACTTCTTAAAAGCTCATCCTCTCCAGTGTAAAACTTGAATGTAAGTGTGCTTATAAATGGCTCTCCTAAAGAATAGTTATTGAATGATTTTAATATGTAGAGTTCCGGTACTCCCGAATTATTTCTCTCAATTTTGTCTACTTTATAAGGACCAGAACCTACAGGCTCGGTGTTTCTGTCGCTAAATGGGAATTGGTCAGACTCAACCACTCTCCATATATGAGATGGGAGTATTCCAATAGTTGTATTTTCAAGAAAAGGAGCGTATGGACGATTTAGTGTAAAACTGATTTCTCTTTCATCAATTTTTTCAACCGATACTCCGTCCCAGTTTGCTCTTTTAGGACTCTTTAGTGCCGGGTCTTGAGCGCGGAGAATTGTGAATACTACATCGTCAGCAGTGACAGGTTTTCCGTCATGAAATACTGCGTCTTCTTTTATTACAAAGCTATAAGTTAAACCGTCTTCTGATATTGAATAGTTCTCTGCTAAATCTGGAGTAAGAAGACCTTCTGGGGTTGCGCGAAGGAGTCCCGAGTAGATGAGCGCAGTTAAATCTCTGTCGGCATCAGTTGTGGCTAGTACTGGATTAATGAATCTTGGGAATCCAACAATACCTTCGGAAAGTGCTCCTCCGCGAGCAGGTACATCGCTTATTAAGAATTTGTTTACAGAAGAGAGAAGTGAGAAAGTGGTAATAGCGAGGAATCCAACAAGTACACTAAAAATTACCTTCTCAAGTGGAGAAAGATTTTTAACAGTATTTCGTAGTGTTTCAGCCTTAGGGATTTCAAATCTCCTTAGCAAAAAGCTTTTATATTTCACGTATTTTTATCTCGGTCTAGAGATTAGTTATTAGATAATGAGTGCAATAAATGCTGAAAGCCCAAAAAGTACGCCAATGACTATGGTTCCATAGAAAAGAGTTCTTTCAGCACCTCGTCTTGTGTGAAAACCCGCGCTAAAGTTGTCTCCTCCAAAAGCACCTCCAAGCCCAGCGCCGGTCTGCTGAAGCAGTATGGCTATAACTAGTAGGATGGAGAGCGCAATCTGTATATATGGCAGTAATGCCTCTAATGCTTCCATTTGAGAGGGAGTATAGCACTGGCCATCAATTTGGCAAGTGGATTTGACATAAAGGTGTTTAGAGTCTATAATTCCTGCGCATAAATTTAGATATGGCAAAAGTATCAAAAAAACCAACAATAACACCTCTCGGAGACAGGGTTCTAGTAAAACCGCTATTAGCAGAGGATCTAGAGAAAAAATCTCCTTCAGGGATCATAATTCCTGACACTATTGATAAAGAAAAGCCAGAACAGGGTGAGGTAGTTTCAGTTGGGGAGGGTAAATACGATGATCGAGGGCATCTCGTTCCTGTCCAAGTAAAGGTTGGGGATAGAGTGGTTTTTGCAAAGTATGGATATGAAGAGATAAAGGTGGATGACGAAGAATATTATGTTCTTCGCGAAGACCAGATCTTAGCGGTAATAAAATAATATGGCCAAAAATATAGTATTTAATGAAGAGGCAAGAAAACTTCTAAAAGATGGTGTTGACCATGTGGCTGACGCCGTAAAGGTGACGCTTGGTCCGCGCGGCAGAAACGTAGTACTTGATAAAGGTTTCGGAGCTCCGACCATAACAAATGACGGAGTTTCAATTGCAAAAGAGATAACCCTTAAAGACAAGATAGAAAATCTTGGAGCAGAAATTACTAAAGAAGTTGCAAACAAAACAAATGATGTTGCCGGAGACGGTACGACTACTTCTGTTGTAATAATGCAATCTCTTATTGAAGAGGGAATGAAAGAAGCATCAATGGGGGCAAACGCAATGGCGATACGAAGCGGGATTGAGAAAGCAACAGAGAAGGCCGTTGATATTCTTCACAAAATCTCAAAGCCAATAGCAGGAAAAGGCGAGATAAAACAAGTTGCTACAATTTCAGCCGAGTCAGAAGATATTGGAAATGTGATTTCAGAGACTATTAATACCGTTGGAATAAACGGCGTTGTTACCGTTGAGGAGAGTCAGTCATTTGGAATTGAAAAAGAAGTGGTAGAAGGGCTTGAGTTTGATAATGGATACATCTCGCCTTATATGATTACAAATGCAGAGCGTATGGAGGCAGAATATAAGGACGCTCTAATTCTTATAACTGATAAAAAGATTTCTTCAATACAAGAGATCGTTCCTCTTCTTGAAAAGCTAGCGCAGACAGGAAAGAAAGACTTAGTGATTATTGCAGAGGATGTCGATGGAGAGGCGCTAGCCACACTTGTAGTTAACAAGCTTAGGGGAGCATTTAATGTTCTTGCTGTTAAGGCTCCTGGATACGGGGACAGAAAGAAAGACATGCTTCAGGATATTGCTATTACTACAGGCGGAGAAGTGATAAGCGAGGAGGTAGGAATGAAGCTTGACGGGGTTGAGCTTACACAACTTGGACTCTCAAACAGAGTGGTTTCTACAAAAGACAATACCGTAATTGTTGGTGGCAAAGGAAAGAAAGCTGAAATAGACGAGCGTGTAGCACAACTACAGACTCAACTTAACTCTAGCGATTCAAGATTTGATAAAGAAAAACTAGAAGAGCGTGTAGCAAAACTTTCAGGTGGGGTAGCTGTAATTCGAGTTGGTGCCGCAACAGAGACAGAGATGAAGTATCTAAAACTTAAAACTGAGGACGCGGTAAATGCCACAAAGGCTGCAATTGAAGAGGGGATAGTTCCAGGAGGCGGTACTGCTCTTATTAAAGTGTCTGAAAAACTTGAGAAAGAATTTGAAAACGAAAAGAAAGGAATGAATCAAGAGGAGCAAGTGGGATTCAACCTGGTAATCAAAGCTCTTGAGATGCCGCTTAAGCAAATTGCTCACAATGCAGGGAAAGACGACGGCTCTGTAATAGTGTCAAAAGTAAAGGGTGGTAAAGCAAATGCTGGGTATGATGCTGCTAAAGATGAAATAGTTGATGATATGCTTTCTGCTGGAATAATTGATCCTGTGAAAGTAACACGCTCTGGACTACAAAATGCGGCAAGTGCAGCAGCAATTCTACTCACCACTGAAGTGGCAGTAGCAGAGGAGCCAGAAGAAAAAGGTAGTATGCCTCAAATGCCAGATATGGGGGGTATGGGCATGGGAATGTAGTGGTGCTATAATCAACCCAACCGGTTGAGTCGCAAATTTTGGCTTAAAATATGAATATTCTATACATAGTAATTGGAGTAGTTGCGGTAGTTGCCCTCTGGGTAATTTTTGCTTACAACAGTTTTATAAGAATGGTAAACCGTGCGGAGGAGGCATGGGCAGACATTGATGTTCAGCTAAAGCGTCGCTATGACCTTATTCCAAATCTAGTTGATACAGTCAAAGGTTATGCCGCGCACGAAAAAAACACATTTGAGAAAGTAACAGAGATGCGCACAGCCGCAATGAATGCTGGCACAATTGAGGAGCATGGGAGAGCTGAAAATATGCTTACAGGAGCACTAAAGTCTCTTTTTGCAGTGTCTGAAAACTACCCAGACCTTAAAGCAAATGAAAACTTTCTTGAACTTCAGCGCGAGCTTTCTGATACGGAGAATAAAATTCAAGCAGCGCGTCGTTTCTACAACACAAATGTTCGTGATCTAAATACAGCACTTCAGAGTTTTCCCCAAAATATTGTCGGGAATGCTTTTAAGTTCGAAGAACGAGATTTCTTTGAACTTGATGAGAGTGAGGCTGCGGCAAAAGAACCTGTAAAGGTGAAGTTCTAAAATGCCTAC
>CEPX01195075.1_pt1 | contig 24771 bp, 24 predicted proteins | sample 361361 | NCBI WGS metagenome assembly CEPX01 (sample SAMEA2619974, study PRJEB7988) | marine metagenome | biome: marine biome (ENVO:00000447); feature: mesopelagic zone (ENVO:00000213) & marine oxygen minimum zone (ENVO:01000065); material: "saline water (ENVO:00002010), including plankton...
TTGCAGGACCATACATTGATCTATAATAAGGAGAACATAAGGGTGTATAAATATGAAACTTCCAGATAAAGAAAATATGATATTTATTGGAATACTTATAGCTGTAATACTAATCTTTTTCTTTTATATACTTGGATTTTCAGGAGCAATGTCAGCTTTAGGGATAATACTGATATTTGTATTTCCGACCTACTTTATATTGAATAACTTTAAGCTTGATAATGATGAAAAAATAGTATTTTCATTCTTCATCGGAGTTGGGATATTCCCTTCCATAGCTTACTGGATGGGTACTTTTATTTCTTTTAAGTTATCTATCTTCATCACTTTCCTAATACTGTTAGGCGTCGGATTTTTAGTTAAGAAGTTTCGGAAGAAATGAGGGTTTTTCTATTTGGCCTCCATATAATATAAATTATCAAGGATAATATTGCCAAACCTGCCAGGTTTATAACCAAAGGATTCAATACAAACGCGTTACTTAATGCATTTAAGAATGATGATGATGGCCCTGTTTGCAAAAAATGCTCAATGTAAGTAAATTTCATTGATTCTAGGTTAAAGTGTTCTAAAGCCCAATGTCCGCCAAATTGGGCAGAGAGCCAGTTCATAAAAATAGATAATGTCATGAAAACAATAAAAGTTATTTTTATTATTTTTTTATCTATCTTATTTTTTCTGAATAGATAAGGTATGAACAGGAACATAAATGGGAGCGCTGGTGTCATATATCTTTTGAATGATTGAGGTATAAAAGATTCTGGACTGTCCGAATAAGCAAGCAGCAACAAAGCAGCGTATGTAAATGTGAAGATAAAAAAAATTGCTATGGCTAATGAGTCGTTGGAATAACTGTCTCTAACTGAAATAGCCTTAAAAACGGAAAATAAAGCAAGAATAACTATGGGAGAAAATAAAAAAAACTGGATTATCTGGAATATTGGAACTTCGCCACCAAGAGATATATTATTGATTACATTCGATATTGTAATGGTTGTGTAGGATATTTCCCTAAAGCTGTACGAAGTTGCAAATGGATTGTCAAAAATAGAATAATAATAAAAAAATAACAGCAATACAGGTATCGAAACACCTAAAATAAAATTAAAGAGTAAATATATTCTTTGTTTATCCGGAAATATCTTTTTTGACTTAATGAATAATGATAAAAGATATATGAACAGTAAAGCAGCAGCGAAAATATGAAAATAATCAAACCATACTGCAATACCAGCTAATATTCCTGAGGTAAATACTGTAGATCGTTTTAGTTTTAATTGATTATGCCTTATCTTAAACAGAATTATGAAAGCAGCAAAAAATAGTGTTATGGCAATCGGCCTTTCAAAATACTCTGTAGATAAAGGAAAAATTAATGTTCCAAAAGCATAGGTGAAAGTGATTAATAATCTTAATCTCTCATTATTTGTAAAATTTTTGAGTATATGATACAGTAGAGCGGAAGATAATGCACTTATTAGGGCAGTAGTAAAAATTGGAAGGATAAAACCAGATATGATGATGTATTCTAAGATTGCATTTTTATTCAATGTTGGAAAATAGTTGGACAAAATCTTTTCATTACCAAAAAAATCTTTCTCTAAGTTTTTTCCAAAATTTTCTAGCTTTGAGAAAATGCTTTCAATAAAGGTTTCCGGTAAAATATAAAAAAATGGTTTGGCTATTAAGTAAAAAGGCACAGATATAAACGAGATTCCCGGAGACTGTCCTGAGTAATAATGTCCTTTGTAAAGCGCATTTCCACTACTTCCAGCGAGGTGGTACGTATCTATTTCAAATCTACCTTCATTAACAATTGCAGCAGTAAGTGCAGACTGAGTATTTGCCATTGAGCTAGATCCGAACATCTGCAAATAAAAAATATAGACTATCCATACTGTTAAGAATATCTTGAATTCCCTGGTTCTAAAAAACTGATTTCTGTTAGGTTTAGGCCTGAGCATATAAACTGAAGAATTATGTCTTGGTATTTAAATAATTCTTAATTTCATTAACTTGGGGAAATATTAAATATAAGCTGTTAGCTCTAAAATAAGAATATGAAAAAACTTGTAAGCGTTTTAATACCTGCAAAGGATGAGGGAACGAACATTGGCAAGGTGCTGAAAGACCTTAACAAAGTAATCAAAGAATCAAAAAAATACAAGTTTGAGGTAATTGTAATAGATGATAGATCTATGGATAATACCGGATTGATAGCAAAAAAACTCGGTGCAAAAGTAATAATAAACAAAGGCAAAAACGGAAAAGGGAAGGCTCTGGCACTTGGGTTTAAGCATGCGAAAGGAGACTATATTGTTATGCTGGATGCTGATTATTCACATATTCCTGAAGACATACCAAGATTTCTGCAGAAATTGGACCAAGGCTATGGGTTAATTGTAGGCTCAAGGCATTTTGGAGGCAGTGATGAATATGACATTATCCGTTATTTTGGAAATTTCTCCCTTACAGGTATTTTCAGAATGTTTTTTGGACTTGACCTTTCAGATGCATTAAATGGCTTTAAAGCATTTAAGCGTAATATTATCAGCAATTACAAATACAAATCCAAAGATTTTGAAATTGAGATAGAGCTAATTGCAAACACATTACGAGAAAAAGAAAAGGTAGGAGAGGTACCAAGCCATGAGAGAGCAAGACTTTCTGGCAAGATGAAGTCCTTCGCTCCTGTGCACGGCACGAAGTTTTTATTAAAGATTGTATCCGAAGGTTTAAAAATACGCATGGGTTTCTGACAAGTAAAATGACAAACGTGTTAATTACCGGCGGTGCTGGTTTTATAGGGGTAAATTTAGCAGCGAGATATTTGGAAAAAGGTGAAAATGTCACTGTTTTGGATAATTTTTCCAGGAAGGGCTCTAAATCCAATGCAGAGTGGCTGAAAAACAAATTCTCTAATGTGAAGATACTGCAGGGTGACATTAGAAAAAAGGAAGATATCGATAAAGCATTGGCAGATAATACTGATTTGTGTTTCCATCTTGCAGGACAGGTAGCTGTGACAACATCGGTAACGAATCCTATGGTTGATTTTGACATAAATTGTTTTGGAACAATAAATGTCTTAGAAGCAATCAGGAGATGTAAAAACGATCCTGCTTTTGTTTATTCTTCAACAAATAAGGTATACGGTGGAATGGAAAGTGTTAATGTGGTAGAGGATGAGAATAGGTATGAATATCAGGATCTGCCTAATGGCATTAGTGAGTCTTTTCCTTTGGATTTTCATTCCCCTTATGGATGCAGTAAGGGAGCTGCAGACCAATATACTCGAGATTATGCGCGTATTTACGGTCTAAAGACAGTAGTTTTCAGGCAGTCCTGCATTTATGGCTACCACCAATTTGGGATAGAAGACCAGGGATGGTTGGCATGGTTTGTAATCCAGAGTGTTTTAAACAGACCTATCACAATTTTTGGAGATGGAAAACAAGCCAGAGATGTTTTGTTTATTGAAGACTTAAATGATGCTTATGAGAAGGCATGCGAAAATATAGAGAAAATCAAAGGGCAGATATACAACATAGGCGGAGGTCCTAAATATAGGATTTCATTGCTGGAAGCTTTGGATATAATCAGGAAGAATAGTGAGACAGAACTGAAAATCTCTTTCAAAGATGCACGCCCAGGGGACCAAAAAATATATGTCTCTGACATAAGCAAGGCAAAAAAAGATTTTGGATGGGAGCCAAAAACAGAAATAGGGGAAGGGATTAAGAAATTAAGCGACTGGGTCAGAGAAAACAAGGCATTGTTTCAATAAAAATTATGCTGATTTTCTCCTTAGGTTTATCACAATTCCTATTAGAATCAGGATAGAAGGAAGCAGAAATGAATGGTATCTCAGGTTTATTCCTGCCAAGCTGATATAATAGCTGGATATTCCAATTATTGCAGCAGATATAAGTATTCCTGCTAGAATCCTTTCTATAAAGCCGAGCTTTTCTTTCCAGTAAAGCATTATAAAGTATCCTGGAAGCACAAATAGCCAGAAAATCGATAGAACAGTCTTCAGCAGCCAGACAATATTTTCTTTATAGAATGCGATTTTAAATATAATTAAAGCTAATAAAAATAAAGTTCCTATGTATATGGCTTCTTTTTTTATGTGGTCAAAAGCTTCCTTCTTCAATGCAATCATCTCCAACATTATTGTTTTTTAACACTACAACAACCTCATTTTCAAAAACTACTTCAGCATCTTTTTTCAGCATTTCGCTGGCTATTAATAAATTATACTGAGCTAATACCTCCTGTCTGGAAACCTTATCAAATACATGGTAATCGAAAATGCAGATATTTCTGGACCCGTAATATTGTCCAGGTATTTTCTCCGGCTTTGCAAAATGGAAAAATGAAACCCTCCTGTAAAATGATCCTGCACTGTCTCCTGGAACTTCTGATAGGTACTCCTTTTTTATCTTTCTTTCTTGTAGAGCTTCTACAAAGTTTCCTGGAACAATCTGTTGGTGTACTCTTTTAGTATTCCTTAAGATTGCGTCTTGGCCATATATATCCCCATAAAAGAAATACACAGTTGCATTTTTAGGAGTATTTTCATTGAACCATGTGAGCGCTTCCCAGTGGAATGGATTCATCAAGCCTGGACTTGTGCCCCTATTTAGATGAGGGATGGAAGGTATAGTCTGTACGTTTGTTTGCTTTATTATTGGAAGATTGACCACACCTGAAACCAGCACCAAAAAAATGATAAACAAGACAGAGGTGTGAATAATATTCCACTTCTTAATCACCAGTTTCAGCACAACATAAATACCTAATCCTACAAGAACTGAGAGATAGATGGGCCAGAAAAACCTCATCTGAAAAGATCGAAGGTGAAAGCCCACATAGTTCATAAAGCCTCCAATCAGCAGTGCAATAGAAGCAATTATTGCAACATGCAGCGTCTTTATTTTTACTATGGAAAAGATAATTCCAATGACCATTGGAACGAGCAATAACCCAAAACCTCCTATATAGAATCCAGGACTTCCTTCCCATAATGGCAGAATGGAAAACTCATAAGGCTGCTTTACTGCCCAAGTATTTATGAAAATTATTAGGTAATAAAAGGATATTATACTGAATGTGATTACAGCCAGAAACATGCTCTTAAACTCTTCTTTGGTTAGTTTTCTCAATATTAATTTCAAACCAAAGAGCAAAGCTAAAAATATGAAGGCAAAGATGGTTGAGGAGGTGTGTGCAAGCGCAGTTCCTGAGAGTGCTATCGCTATCAGTATAAATGAATACTTTAGATTGATCCTTAAGACAGACCAGAAAACAAGAATGAGGAGTGACTGCGCTATGACAGAAGGCCAGTGCCCCCATAAAAATCCAGTTGATACTGGAGATGAGAAAATTAATAGTGATAAGGGCAATGATAAAATAGCCACTGTTTTATTGAAACTTCTGATCACAAAATACATGACAAGGGCTGCAATTACCGGAAGAAATGTAATTACGAAATAAATTGCATCATATACTTCCAGTCCAGAGGTATATGAAAGTATTATTGCAAGCTGATACATTACAGGAGGGTAAATTAAAATGAAGTCATCGTTTCCTTTTACAATGTGTGGGGCGTCAAACTTGTTTCCTATGTCCTTAATGGCGTCTGCCCTTGTCTGATGCTGGAAAGTATCTGATGCACCATAGGCAAAAGGGAAATCATGGCTTATATTGTGATCAAACAAGACTCCAGGACCTAGATAAAGCATAACTGTAAAAAATACCAGCAAAATTATCTTTTCAAGGTCGAGCTTTATTTTTACCACCACGGTTCTTTACATAGGAGAATAGGAAATAAATAATGATCAATAATGCTGTTATGGAGCTTATTATTGACCCGTTTTTAAAGGATTGAGGTTTGTACTTGAATGTTATTTTTTCTTCATTTTCGACGAATACTGCTGTTGTGATTACGTTGGCTTTTAAAATCTCTTTTTTGCTTTTTCCAGTCGCATCCCAACCAGGGAAATTCGAGAAACGTTCACTTAATACTAAAAATCCTTTCTTGTTGTTAACATTGTAAGTTGCCCCATTACTCTCATATTCTAAAATTTCAATTTCCTCAAAATTACCATTAAGGCTGTCTAATAAATTTTGTATGTCCTTTTCACCTATGGAATTTTTATCTTCAAAAATATTTGGGAGTAGAATTCCTCCCTTGTCAACGTAATTTCTTAAGTTATTTATTTCATTGTTCTCAATAGTCCCAGAAGGTATTATTGCATCATATTTTTCCAGATCGTTTGAATTTATAGATTCCTTTTCAACTATTACAACCTTTTTCGGATCAAAATTATTATTTAAAATCAATGAGTACACTATCTGCACTGTATTTTGTTTGCTTCCAACTACTAAGATACTTTTGCTAACAAGATAGGCACGAGGCATGAATTCAAGATTCTCGTAAAGATATGGTCCGTAAGCTTCCCATATGGTGCAGTCTTTGCATTCTCTGAACTTATCTATGAATTCTAATTGAGGAATATCAAGTTCTTTGTCAGATATTACATATTTATTGTTTAGCATTCCCCATAATCTTGTAGGATTTGTCTGCTGGGCTACTGACAAATACTGCAAATAATCATTGAACCATATGCCGCCACCGCCTTTAAGTTCACTTATACCCAGCTGTGCAAGGTAATTATAGCCTGTAGCACCCACTAAAGTGGATAATGCGAGATTTATTGTTCTAAAAGTTCCTGTATCTTCGCTTATGTAATTATTGATTGGCATCTCTTTTGGGTTTGTTATTTCTATCCCACTTGGAAAATTTTGCAGAAACAATAACTCAATAAGAATCAAAAGAACTATGCCTGAGAATATTATTATGTCTTTGTTTACTTTTATTATCCTCTTTACTTTTTCTGAAAATACTGTGAATCCAATACCAGCTAATATTGAAGATGCAAACGCAGTCAGGAATACTGCTCTCTCTATGTGCCTTAGCTGGCTAAAGATGGGAAACTTGAAAAATAGATCTGCAACCGGACCTTTCATAGCCATCAAAATGGAAAAAATAAGCAATGCTAACGAAAACATAACATACTTTTTTTTATAATTATATAAGCTGAAAATCAATAGTATGAATCCCATAATCCCTACAGAAGCTGATATGCCTTTAGAAACTAAGTTTGTAACCACAACGTGGATCATGTTGCTTATTTCAATAGGGTGGCCCAGATATTCCTGGTAGGAAATGCCTGAACCGCGGTTTGATAGGCTCATAAATTCCAGCCCCGGCAGCAGCTTTATTGCAGAAACTCCAAAACTGACCAGAATGATCAGGATTCCTACAGCTGCAATTTTCAACAGCTTTCCGCCTAAGTTTTTGCCCAGCAGGTAGAATGCAGAATATATGGCAAATAATACTATCTCGTAAGGTATGAGTAATGTACCTCCGACAAAAAGCTGCAATGCAATAAATAACCCTGATAATATTGAATATTTTGCAAAATTTTTTGATTTTAAGGCTTTTACAAAAAACATAAAGGCAAACGGTATCAAAGAGTAGCCGGCAAGAACATTAAGGTTTCCAGAAATCACAAAAGAATGAATATAGCCATTGAACATATAGACAACTGCGGCAATGAATGCTGCTTTCTTATTGTCTTTGAATGTCAAAAATAAGAAATACATACCAAGGCCGGACAGAAAAAAGTATGTCAAAGTTGTTAGGTTCATAGCAATAAAAATATTTTTGAATAGAAGTATGTATAGAAAGTTAAAACCAAGGAAATAATATTCTGGCTGTGCATATAACGGCCTTCCGGAATAATAGTATGGCGTCCATAAATTTAACTGCCCGTACTCAAAAAGGGATTGCTTTAAGTTTTCAGAAATAAATGTAACATCATTGATATGATGTATGTTATCCATTATCTTTGTTGTGCTTATTATGCTATGTAAGAAAACAGCAGTCAATAAGAGTATAAGTACAATAAATATAATGTTCTCTCTTCCAATTTTCCTAAACATGGGAAGAAGTTGTTCTAAGGCATTTATTAAGGTTTTGAATTCTAGAATCTGACAAATCTATACTTAAATAACCTAATGTAGTTGATTCCCATTTTCAGCATCTTGAAATTTGATTGTCCAGTTTTCCTATTTGAGTATACAGTGGGCACTTCTGCTAATTTATAGCCTCTTAAGTGCGATTTAATAGAAAATTCCGGAGAAATTGCAAAATCATTGCACTCAAGTTTTATTGTATTAAATATTTCTTTTTTAAAAGCACGAAATGGATTTGTTATGTCATGAACTTTAATACCAAAAATTAAGCGTGCGACAAAAGTATAACCTGTACCCAACATCGCTTTAAAAGGATTTGAGTCACCTTTTGAGCCACCTGCCATATACCTAGAACCGAATACCACGTCATAACCACTTTTCATCTTTTCGATAATTTTTGGGATAGTTGTTGTGTCATCAGAGTTATCGCCCATTATCCAAACTATGTATTTTCCCTTTGCAGCTTTTGTACCTTCTTTTAAAGCTGCACCCATTCCATTAATACCTTTGCTTCGATGCAGCACTTTAATATTCCTGTATTTTTTTGAATAAGAATGAGCTATCAGCCCAGTTTTGTCGGAACTATTATCATCTACAACAATAATTTCGAAATTTTTTAATGAGCTCTCTAACTTAATTAGATCATCCAACAATTTAGAAATATTCCCCTGCTCATTATGAACTGGAGTTACTATGGATACATTCATTTTTAAATTGATTTAAAAATAAGTATTTAAATTTAACGTTAACTGGTGATAGTTCACACAACATCCTATTGTGGAAAAATTTATAAGTTTACCTAAATTCCATAGTCGGTAAATAAAATGAATAGATGCAAATATCTGATAATTGGTGGTGGGTTTTTTGGAGCTTATTTAGGATACTTATTAAAGAAGCGAAATAGAAAAACATCTGTTGTTATAGTAGAGCGGGGGAAAAAACTCCTCCAACGCGCTTCATACAATAATCAGGCAAGAATTCACAATGGGTATCATTATCCAAGGTCTTTCATGACTGCGTTTAGTTCACATAAAAATTTTGATATATTTGTGAAGGAGTTCAATGAGTGCATCGTCAACAATTTTGAAAAATATTACGCAGTGGGAAGGATTCATTCTAAAATAACTGCTGCTCAATTCAAGGTTTTCTGCAATAGAATAGGTGCACCAATCGAGGTTGCTCCTAGCCATGTAAAATCACTTTTTAACCCTAAACTTATAGAAGAAGTCTTTTTAGTCAAGGAATATGCATTTAATGCTGACATACTGAGAGAGTTGATGACTAAAAAACTAAAACAGAACAAAATAGATACTTTGCTTCAGCATGAAGTTATAAAAGTAAATCAGAAAAAAACCGACAAATCAAAGCAAATTTTGGAAACAGAGATTCTTGATTTGAAGACAAAGAAAAAATTTGTAGTCCAGTCTGAATATGTTTTCATATGCACTTATTCAAACATAAACACGATTCTTCAAAATTCAAATATAGAGAAAATAGATTTAAAGCAGGAAATGACTGAGATGCCGCTCATAAAAATCCCAGAAGAAATGAATGGGAAAAGTGTAACTATAGTGTGTGGGCCATTCTTCTCGGTAATGCCATTTCCACCAAGAGGAATTTATTCTATCCATCATGTAAGGTACACACCCCATTATCATTGGTATGATGTAGGCACAAAAATAAATAATCAAAAACATTATGAGATTGCCAAAAAGAAACTAAAGACAAACTTTAGTAGGATAATAAAAGATGTCTCAAGATACATTCCATGTATGGAAAAGGCAAAGTATATCGACTCAATTTTTGAGATTAAAACACTGCTTCCGAGAAATGAGAATGATGATGGAAGGCCTATACTTTTCAAAAAAGATGTAGGAAATGTAAAAAACCTAGTTTGCATTATGGGAGGAAAATTAGACAATATCTATGACTTAGAAGATAAATTGTGGAGCGTAGTATGAAAAAAAATAAAAAAATAATCAAGGATTATTTTATATCGGTAATTGCAGTCTTAGACAATGATTTTGATATATTAGGCAAATTTGTGTTGGAGACGATAAATGTCCTGAAGAATAACTACGAGAACTATGAGCTTGTTCTTATAGACAATGGCTCAAATGACAAGACAGAAAGCCTAATCAATAAGATTTTAGAGACAGAAGAAGGTATACACTACATAAAATTATCAAGAAAATATGACTTGGAAGTCGCAATGTCGGCTGGGCTGGAAACGGCCATAGGAGATGTAGTAATCATCCTTGAACCTCAATCTGACCCTCCAAAGCTAATACCTTCTTTCGTTAATAAAACAATATCTACGGGAGGTGTTGTTTTTGGGATAAGGACCAACTATGACAATAAGATGCCTTTACATTATAGGATGGGAAAGGTAATATTCCACTTATTTTGCAATATGTTTTTTGAATTTTCACCTCCAAAAAATGCAGGATTCTTTATGGGATTAAGCAGGTCAGCTCTTAATGCAATTATCCAGATTAAGGGAAGGACGAAATTTCTCAGAGTTTTTGGCAGTAGAATAGGATTCAACACAACTAAAATAAGCTATAAGGTAGAGCCAATGAGGAAGAAACTGAGAGCAAGAAGCTTTGTCAAATCGCTTGATTATAGTATTGCGGTGATATTCACTAACTCTAACAGATACTTAAGGATCGTAAGCTTGCTTGGATTGTTTGTTGCAGCACTAAATTTGCTGCTAGTAGCAGGAGTTATTTTGATAGCGTTTTTCAAGCAAAATCTTGTAGCAAAAGTGCTGTTGGTGCCCCTGCAGAATGCAGTTATGTTTTTCTTTGTTTTTCTGATAATTGCCTTATTTGTAGAATATGTTATTAGAAATATAGATAACACAAAAGAAAGACCTGTGTATTATATAGACTATGAGAAGAACAGTACAGTCATGATACGAAACGAATCAGAGAGGAGAAATGTTTTTGAAAGTCCCAGAGACTAAATAGTAAAATCAATAAAATGAAAGGATTAATCGGTTACACTGGTTTTGTTGGAGGGAATATTTTACAACAAGCAGGGTTCGATATGTTCTACAACTCATCAAATATAGAGGATATAAAAGGCAAGAGTTTTGATTTGCTTGTTTCTGCCGGCACACCAGCATTAGTATGGATCGCTAATAAAAAACCTGAAGAAGATCTTGAGGCCATTAACAAATTAATCAGCTCGTTGCAACATGTGAAGGCCAAAAAATTTGTGTTGATATCAACAATTCATGTTTATCCAAGTCCAGTTGGTGTTGATGAAGATTCTGCAATTGATATAGTGCACCAGCAGCCATATGGGAAGCATCGGTTATTGCTTGAGAATTTTGTCAGCAAACATTTTGATGCAACAATTGTGAGACTGCCCCATATTTTTGGGGAAGGCATCAAAAAGGGACCAATCTATGACCTTCTGACTAATAATCAAGTTGAAAAAATCGATTCAAGATCATTCTTACAATATTATAATCTGGATCATATCTGGAAAGATATAACTATTGCCTTAAATAACAATCTAAAAATATTGAATATTGCGATTGAACCTGTTTCAGTCAAAGAAATCATGAATTCCTCATTTGAGACGGAATTTGAAAATAAAACTATGCAGCCAATTAAGTGCGACTTTTACACCAAACATGCCAAACTTTTTGGTAAGAGCGGCAAGTATCTTTATGATAAACAGGATGTTTTACAGGACATCAAGAAATTTGTAAAGAATTATAAGAATCACAAGCTGAAATTGGCAGTATCAAACATCGCCTGGAACTCTTCTGAAGAAGATGATATAAAAAAATTATTATTAGAGATGGATGTGAAAGGTATCGAAATCTCACCAGACAAGCTTTTTGATGAAAAACTGGAGTTTGATGATAATAAAATAATCCAATATAGAAAATTTTGGAGTAAAAATAACATTGACATGGTTTCCATACAAGGAGTTCTATTCTCTAAGGATAATTTGAAAATATTCAATTCAGAAGAAAATAGAAGAGATACAATGGCATATCTGAAAAAAATAATCTCGGTGTCAGAAAAGCTTGGGGTCAAAGTTGTTATGTTTGGCTCTCCAAAAAACAGGAAAAGAAATGAACTAACTACAGATGAAGCCGATGCGATTGCAATACCATTTTTTAGAGAACTCGCAAGGTGTGCCTATGACAAAGGAATGTATTTCTGCATTGAACACAATCCAAAAGAATATGATTCTGATTATATTGAGATGGCATCAGAAGCGCTTATCTTAGCAAAAAAAATGAACCATCCGGGATTCGGTATCAATATTGACACCGGTGCACTTATACTATCAGGAGACTCCAGCGAGACTATAATTAGCTGCGGGAATTATATTAAGCATTATCATATAAGCCAACCTCATCTATCTTCAGTAGAAAGTATAGACGAAAATGTACACAAATCTTTTGCGAGTGCGCTAAGAAAAATCAAGTACAAAGGATGGGTGTCTATAGAAATGAAGCGTTCAGAAGATCCTGGAGAAAGCAATATCGAGCAAATCAAAAAGAGCATCACATCTGTCAAAAAGATATATGATTTATAACTGGGATTAGTGATTAATTGATTTTTTCTTGGTTCTGTATATTCCAATTAAAAAGTATAATCCTAAAATTATGCCTACAGAAGATAATAAGATTCCTATCAATATCTTATTCTGAAATACATACAGGTTAATGGCATGTTCTCCTTGTGGTATTTTAACTGCGACTAGGCCATTTTTGTTTATTATTTCGAATCCTTCTTTATTTTTCCACACTTTGTGATAATTTTGATTTATTAACAGTATGTTATCTTCATCAGTTTTTAATTTGAGGGATATCTTATTTTGAGTTCGTTTTACGAGTTCAATAATATTATTCCCTTCTTTTTCGAAATAATATTCCCCCCTATATCCTGGCTCTCCTTTAGACTTAATATCCTGTCCAATTGGTATTGCCATGGGATCATATACCCGTTTTATAGAGCCTTTGTTTGATAAGGTGTTGAAATGAGAGAATGTCTTAAAATAATTCGCATCTAATGCCTGTATCTGCTCTTCCGAGAGGCTAAGCCGGTCATAGAAATCATAATATTCAAATGGCTCCTCCCATTTTACCATTCCCTCTTGCATAGGCAAAGGTTGAAAATTATCGGTTATAATATAGCCTGATTTTGTGAGGTCTGCAAATACAAACAGAATTAAAGCGGCAATCAGAATTTTCTTTAATAAGTTGGCATGTCCAGAATTTTTTATCTTTGTCTTGTCTATTTTTGATATCAGCTTTGCTCCAACTATCGCTATCATCAATGCTAGGAATATGACGCTTCTTGCAGGCCGTGTCAATGAATCATAGGGAGGAATTGAACGTATAATTTCCCATATGAAAGAAAAAGGTGCAAAATTGCTTAAATATAAAAATAAGGATCCAAAAAATGCTAATATCCAGTTGAAATTTTTGAACCAGAGGAGTAATCCAATCAAGGCCAGAATGATGGGTATGATTCCTATGTAGCTGGCATATGAAGGAAAATGAAAATTCTCGCCTTTATAAGTATAAGCTGAAACAACGTTCCATGCTTGATGTTTATCCAAAAAGGCCTTCTGCATTAAATCTAAACCCAATGGTATAATTTGAAAACCACCCTCCCTTTTATCGACTTCATAGAGATCCAGATTGGGTAATATTTTAATCGATGCAAAGAGCAAAGTGAATAGGAATAGAATAGCTAATCCTTTAGTGTAGTTTAAATTTCTTTTTATGAGAATCCTACTTCCTACAAATATGATGATAAAAATCGGGAATAACATAAATATGGTAATGATTCCACTTAGATACATCAAAGCAAGAAAAAATCCTCCTGCAACACCATATCTCCAATTATCCTCTGCTTTAAGAAGAAAGTAAAATACAAAGGGGATATAGCCAAATGCCATCCACATTGAAGCACCCATAAATAGATTATTCATAATATTACTTGAAAATGTAAAAATTATCGCTAAATATAACGTTGCGAGAAAGGAAAATTTCAGATGCCTGCCAATAAAGTAGCATCCGGTGAAGCCTAAAATGTAGAAGAAAAGCACTGAATAATATAACCCCTTAATTGGGCCAAAAATTAGGACAAAAAGCATTTCTGGAGATAGAACATTTGATTCCGGATGGCCAAACAAGAAATTACCCCCTTTTACATATGGGTTCCAAAATGGAAATTCATGGTATTTGGTGATCGATATCCAGTTGGCACTGGTCACTTGAAATTCTTTATGCCAGTCCAGGCGCAGAAACATCGTGTCTTTAAATTGTAAGAATGGGTTGAGGTAAATGTATGCGAAAGCTGAACCGATTAAAATGAATAAAATCAGTCCTAATACACTCTTGTTTAATTTAAGCTTTAGTGACATTTGCTGTAAATACAAACACGAGGGAATTTAAAAAATTATGGGTTATTAAACAGAAAAATTTATAGACAAATGTATTTCACTCGTCTTTAATTGATAAAATGAAATTAAAACTTTTACAAATTTTGGCAGCAGCGTACATAGTGTTGTTTTTCTTCCTGACAAAGGAATTTAGCATCATTCCACTAGCCCTTTTCATTATTGTCCTGCTTGTAGACCTTTTTACTAGTATAAGGAGCGGAATTAAGAATCTCCTTTATTTCTTAGCCGCTTTGTCCGCTTTCATGCCAATATTTAGTATGTTTTTAGTTTATCTGCCTTTTTCGGTTTTTGGATTTCTGCTGACAAAGAAAGGATTTGTAAAGAATTATGTGCTTGGATTTACTTTGTCTTTCATTCCATCAATTTTCATTTATTTGATATCAACTTACTTGTCAATAAGATTAAGTTTGCCGATGATATGGCTGATTTTTTTTATACTGCCAATAATAGCATTTTTTCTGTTGAGAAAGAAATCCCTGGAAACTTTAGATCTTAATCATAATGAAGGTTTATTGCTCTTCATAATCTTATTTTTCACAACTACCGTAGCAGTTGGCATAGTTGATAATGGGAACCTCTTCATATCAAACGGTACTAGGGAGTATACAAGGGTGCAATATGCGGTTTCCGGGCTGCTTGGCGAGGGTCTCATACCAATATACAATCCAGGCATAGGCCAAGGAGAAGCGACATTTCTCTGGGACGCTCCAGGGAGGGCATCCAACTACATAATAAGTAATTCCATCCTTAAATTTATACCTCCTATCCTTTTTTTTAATGCACATTCTTTTTTTATCTTATTCATGCATGTTTTAGCCTTATCATTGCTTATTGGTTCTATAGTCAAGCAAAAAAAATCTACGTTAATGATGCTGGCCATTGCAGGTGTGACAGTTCTTATAGGACTTAATTTCTTTTTCCTTCAAAAACTTGAATCTATAAAATTCTTTGCAGCCTTTCCTTTGGCCTACTTGCTGGTTAGCTTGATAATAGGAAACCCGACTAAGCTTAAGGAATTTTTCATAATGATGTTTATTGCATCAATAATTATGACATTACATTCAGGGTATGGGATTGGAGTAATTATGCTATCTTTTTCAATATTCATCATAAGGAAGGCTTATTATTTGAAGAATCGTGAAGAAATAAAGCATTTTTTTGGCTGGTTTTCTAAGAATAAATTAATCCTGCCAATAATTTTGTTGATTATGATTTTTCTGCCTATGTTCTATTTTTCTGCCGGAGTAATATACAAGGACGCTCTTAGGAACCAGGATAGTTTGAGTGAAGTTTTATCTTCAGGAGCATTCACAAAAAGTGTGATAGGATTTTTCAAAGGTTTTTTTGAGGAATCTATCCTAATGCTAACCTTAAGATACCCAGATGTGCAGAGAATAGATGACCATGTGACAGGTCCTTTTGTATCTGTATTTGGGGTTATCTCATTTATTGCGTTGATAATGCTGTACAGATCAAAAAACTCAGAAAATTTCAGGGCTTATGCTTTCGGTTTTATCTTATACCTCATAATTGCTTCTCTTATTAACTTTTATAGCATAAATTTCAGCTTGTTGAGATCAAACGAACCTTACTTTCTGATTCTTTTGGGAGTTTCAATCATCGCTTTTATAGGCTTGTTTGGCAATAAGATTGCTAAGATAGCATTAATAGCTGTTGTTTATTTTGGAGTTTTTTATTCATTGCCCTATTCCATGCAGAATATAAATAATATACACAGAGAAACGTTTGCGAGCGGTACAGGAATGCAGCAGGAGCTGGACTTTATCAGGCAATTGCCAGTGGATGGAAGAATTATGACCTATGGACTTTTCAATAATGCAATTGATTTTGGATCCAACAGCCTTACAGGTAGGTATTTCTCAAGGGAAGAAAGAGAGGAGCTTATTTACCACATACGGAATATATACTATCTAGTGCATGGGCCGCAGTCATTCGGCCAGGAAGAATATGTGCTGAATAAGTCTAATGAATATTTATCAAATCTGCTGAGATTGGGGGGTTATAAGTATATTTTTGCAAACTTATGTCATCCGATGGGCAATTTTATATTGAATAAAATATATCCTGATTATTCTTATCCTATATATCAGAACCAGCAAAATCAGTGCCTGGCTGTGTTTGCCATTAATGGGACAAGCTATGCTGAAAAAATTGATTTGGCTGAGGATGTGAATGAGGAAATTTACAACAGGAAAGATGGTTATAAGTATACTACAATCAGCAGAAACTATGATTATGATCTGTCAGATTTTGAATTAACTAGTGCACCAAAGGACCCAGAGCCATTGGAATTTGAAAGACTGTCTGATACAAAAATCAGAATTTATGGAGATTTTGAAGAGAATGAATGGATATTGTTTAAAGAAAGGTATTGGCCAAGGTGGAAAGCTTATGTTGATGGTAAAGAAGTTCCAATTTTTCCAGATGAATTTGAACAGATTCTGGTAAAGACTGTTAAAGGCAATGAAATTATTTTGGAATACTCTGTTGCGCGTGCAGAGAGAACCTTTGGAATATTATCTGTAATTGGATTTTTTGGTTTGAGCGTATTGCTTTTGTATTTGTTGAGGAAGAAAGATTAATTCAGGCAAATAATTTTCTGTTCAAATTTATTCCAAACTTATACAGGATATATATTGCGACTAATTTAATCACATCAATACCATATTTGAAGCTAGTATTTACTGAGCATTCTGTTATTTCTTTTGAATAATAGGTTGGGACTAGTATCTCTTTTATTTTGAGTTTCTTTAATTTGAATAGGGCGATAGTTTCGGATGAGATTATGTGGTCATTATCCAACGCATCAATTGGTATTTTTTTTAAGGCATGTACATCATAAGCCTTGTAACCTGAATGTAATTCAAGAAGGTTAAGACCGAAAACAATGTTTTCCATCATTGTCAAGGCACGATTGCCAATCAGTTTCCATAGTTTCATGCCCCCTTTAATCGCATTGGTCCTGCTGCCTATGACCAGATCTGCTTTTCCTTCTTCTATAGGTCTAATCATCTCTTTCAATTTTTCAGGGGGATATTGGCCATCAGAATGCACCATTACAAATATATCATATCCTTTGTCTATTGCATACTTAAATGCCCTCTTTTTTGAGCCGCCATAGCCAAGATTTTTTTTGTTTTTTAGTACAGTAATATTTTTCATTTTTCTTCTTTTTTTGTATTCTAAGGCTTTGTTATAAGTACTATCCTGACTATCGTTGTCAATTATAAGAATCTCGGATACTTCCTTGAGTGTGGGTTTTGGGAAACGGTCTAGAACAGATGCTATTGTTTTTTCAGCATTATAGGCAGGCATAAATACCATTATTTTTTTCATTTTTTATAGAGAATATGTGTCAGTGTCATCATCCTTGTATGGCTGGTTTCCGAATGCTATCAATATCAATTCTTCATCACCTGCGGAAAGAACCTGGTGATTTATTTCCGGCGGAACTTCAACCAAGCTCATATCATCAGCATCTATCTCTAATTCAAACTCTTCATCTGATTCTATTGACTTAAATTTCATGATGCCCTTGCCCTTTATTGCGCAAAACCATTCTGTTGTTTTTTTATGGTAATGGTCAGCCCGCTTTTGGTCAGGTGGAGTAGTTGTTACATAAATATCCTGAATATTTTTTCCTTTAAGTCCTGTATAATCAAATATCTTTGCCAACATCCCTCGGTCGTCCTTATGAACCTTCAGTTTTGTTACTTTAATCTTTTTTTGCAGCATTTTTATAGTAATCGATAGTTTTTACCAATCCTTCTGTTAAACTTACCTTTGGCTTCCATCCAAGCAGCTCCTGGGCTTTTTTATTGTCGCCTAGCATACTCCATATCTCGTTTTTTCTATATGGAATCGCGCCCCATAACACTTTAATTTTTGAATGTGTTAATTCAAGAACCAGATTAACAATTTCTTTAAGTGAGTGTTCCTTGTTTGTCCCTATGTTTATTACCTCACCATGGGCTTTTTTGCTTAGGGAAGCATTCATTAGAGCATCTATGATATCGGAAATGTAAATCAATTCTCTTTTTTGAGCTCCTTTTGTTAATTCTAATTGAGATCCTGTAAGACATGATTTAATCAAGTGAGGTATCAGATTTTGATCAGGTTGCATCGGTCCGTAAATAGTTGGAAATCTTAATGATATGAGGGGTAGACCATAAAGTTGATGGTATGCCTTACAAAACATCTCTGCGCATACTTTTGAAATAGCATATGAAGAGATTGGAAAAAGTGCATTTGCTTCCTTAAATGGTATTTCGCTTCCGGAATATTCTTTGTAGGATCCCATATGTATAAAAGAGTCATAGTCTATGCCTTCCAAGGAGTGGATAAGGTTTAAAGTTCCCTGGATATTGTTTTGTATGCACTTATCGGTATTTTCAAATATTGAATCTTTATCAGGATAAGCTGCTAAGTGGAATATTTTTTTTGGATTTATTTTTTTTATTTCCTTATTAAGGCTATCCTTGTCTTTTAGATCTAAAGTTATATGAAAAAAGTTCTTAAGATTTATATCTGGTTTTTTCTCTAGAGATATGCCTGTAACTTTTGCACCTTTATCCAATAGTTCTGGAACAAGATGCTGGGCTAAAAACCCTGTAGACCCAGTGACGAGCACGCTAGTACCTTCATAACCTTCCATAATATCCACCCTTTAATCTTACCTCATAGATTGTATGACTGTATAAATAGTTTACTGTTTGAATTAGTTTTTTTGGTTGACAAATAAAAAGTATTTAAAAATGCTTCCCCATTACCTTACATTATGGCAAGAAAATTAAGGGTAGAATTCAATAAAAGCAGATGCATAGGGAATGGAATCTGTGCAGCGATAGCTCAGGATCATTTTGAACTGAAGAGTGAGAAAGCTACGTTACTTAATTCTGATTTGGATAAGGGGCTTTTTGTTAAGGAATTTGGATGTGACGAAACTACTACTAAAAGTATTATTGATGCAGGAATAGCATGTCCGGTCAATGCAATTAGGGTTGTAGATATGGAAAAAAATGAAGATATTGTAGGATTTAAAGTTAAAAAAAGTCAAGCTAAAGAGATTACAGCAACTTATGATGATACTAAGGAATTTGTGGCGGATGGCAAGAAATATTTCCTTATAAGGCTGGACAGGAATAGTAATAATATAGAAGTAGGTTTTTGCAATGAGAAGAATAATGTTGTATTAAGGGTTATTGGGAAAAAGCCTATTGAGATATACCAGATGATGATAAACAAAGAAAAGCTTCCTATAAGGAAGGATCATGCCGCTTATTTAGGCAGAGAACTGCAGAAAGCGTATATTGCTTTAAAACAGAATCTTGATTATGTCCAGGACGAAGAACTGGATTTTGGCAGGAAATTTAGTCAGTGAACCTGTATTTTATGAGGTAATATGAAGCTTTAATGCCGTCTCTCCAGGTTATCTTTTTTCCTTCATTGAATTTTCTGCCCATGAAATCAATCGGAACTTCAATTATTCTGTAGCCTTTCTTTAGGATTTTGGCGGTTATTTCCGGCTCGAAATCGAATCTTTTTGCTTTTAAGTTCATATTGGTTATAACTTCTTTTCTGAATACCTTGTAGCCGGTCTCCATATCCGTTATTTTTGCTCCATATAGTATGTTTGTCATTATTGTAAGGAAAAAATTTCCAAGATAATGCAGTTTGTACATCTTCTTTAGGTTTTTTTTTATTGCGTTTAACCTTGAGCCATATACAACTTTTGTTCTGTTTTCCATGATCGGCCTTAGCAATCTTTCATATTCTTCTGGATTGTATTCAAGGTCTGCATCCTGTATAAGAATAACATCTCCGGTTGCATGTTTTAAAGCTGTCCTTATCGCAGCACCTTTTCCCTGGTTTTTCTGATGGAAGAATACTTTTATGCTGCTATCCTTTAATTTTTCAAGCGACTCTTTTGTCGCATCAGTTGAGAAATCGTCAACAACAACAATCTCTTTTTCTACTTTGTTTAATTTTACATTCTTCACTTTATTGATTACCTGTATTACGCTCTTTTCTTCATTATAGACTGGAATAATAATAGATAGTTTCATTTATATTTTAGAATAATATTTGATTTAAAAATGTTGTCTATTTGTCCTTATAAGATTCAATAATCTGATTGATATAATTAGTCGTTGAATAACCCTTAACTTCTGGAATTAATTTAACTTTTCCTCCATTTCCTTCAACAGTTCCTTTCTCGATGATTTTACTTATATCATAATCTCCACCCTTAACATGAATATTTGGTTTTATTTGCTCAAGGATCTTTATAGGATCTTCTTCATCGAATATTGTTACATAATCAACACATTCTAATGCAGCTAAAGCTTCTGCTCTGTCATTCTCGTTATTCAATGGTCTTTTTGGACCTTTTATTTTTTTTGTTGAAGAATCTGAGTTAATGGCAACTATAAGTATGTCTCCAAGCTTTTTTGCTTCTTTTAGGTATCTTATATGGCCTATATGAAGAATATCAAAAACACCATTTGTAGTTATGACTCTCTTATTCTCCTTTCTGGATTCTTCTGAAATATCTTTCAATTCGCTGATTGTTTTTATTTTTGACATTTTTACTTGTTGATTTTCTCCATAATAATTTTTGCGGCTTCGTAAAGATTTCCGGCTATGAAATCCGGTTTTATGCCTTCTCTCTTTAAATCCTCTTTATGTTTTTCTCCATGCCCCGTCAGAACATAAACTGTGTTGCAACCCGCATTTATCCCCATCCCCACATCCCAGGAATGGTCTCCTATTGCCCAGGAATTTTTTATATCAATATCAAATTCATTTTCTGCATCTTTGATGTATTTTGCGTTTGGTTTTCTGCAGCCACAATTGTCTTCTGGCTTGTGCGGGCAAATGTATATTTTTTCAATCTCTATTCCGTGTTTTTTGAATTCTTCAAGCATTATATCATTAAACTTGTTTACATCATCTATTGTGAAATAGCCGCGGCCGATGCCTGATTGATTAGTCACTATGAAAAATTTGAAATCATTTTTTAACAGTTTTAAGGCGGCCATTACACCATCAATTAAGCTAAAATCTTCTGTTTTGTAAGTATATCCTCCGTCATTATTCAATGTTCCATCCCTATCTAAAAAAATCGCTTTATCCATTTTCAATACTTTTCCTTAATTCCTCTATGCTTACTGTTGACGTTCCTATCTTTCCTACAGTTATTCCTGCTGCATGATTCGCTATGATAGCAGCTTCTTCAAATGATGCTCCTGATGCTAAAGCAAGAGTCAATGTAGCTGCAGAAGTGTCACCAGCACCAACAATATCAAAAACTTCTTTTGCGAATGTAGGGATGCTTGTTATCTTTCCATCTTTCTCGAACAATGACATGCCTTTTTCCCCTTTGGTTATCAAGACTGTGCTGTTTAATTCTTCCAGCAATTTTTTGCCCATGTTACCTATATCTGCATCAGAAGGCTCTTCCTCTGCAAGGCCTGTCATCTCATGCGCTTCTTTGTGGTTAGGAGTTATCAAAGTAGCATTTTTGTAGAAGTCCTTGTGCTTTGGTTTTGGATCAACTACAATTATCTTGTTTTTTTCTTTGCACAGTTGAATTAAACGTCCCATCAAATTTTTTGTTATAGTTCCTTTTGCATAATCTGAAATAATTATAGCATCTATTTTGTCTATTTTTTTTGAAATAAAATCAAAAATTCTATTTTCGGTTTCAGATTCTACATAGCCTTTCTTTTCATAATCAAATCTTAACAATTGCTGGTTTCTTCCAAAGACTCTTACTTTTCGTATTGTTCTTTTGTTTTCGTCGGCAATTAAACCAGTCACATCAATATTTCTTTTTTTAAGTTCTTGAATTAATTTGTCTTTTGTCGTATCATTGCCTACAACACCTACCATGAACGATTTTGCACTTAAGGCTGCAATATTATTGGCGACATTAGCAGCGCCACCGGGGGCATAGCTTTCCCTGGAAACATTAACTATCTGCACTGGAGCTTCAGGACTTATTCTTGAAACATCTCCCCAGATGTATTTGTCCAGCATTACATCTCCTAAAATCAAGATATTTTTGTTTTTGAATTCCTCAACAAATTTAATTAGTTTATTCCCATCCATTTTCGTCTAACCATCCAAAATAATCTTTTATACCCTCTTTTAATGCCCATTTTGCCTTGAACCCCAGAACATTTTCAGCTTTTGTTGTGTCTGCTTGAGTATTGCTTTGGTACGTTTTTGGGTCGTAAGGCATGTCAAAGTATTCAGGTTCGAAATTTTTTCCCAGCACTTCATTCAGGACCTTAACTAGTTCATTAAAATCAGCGTCTACCCCAGTTCCAACATTATAAACTCCGCTTTTTGCATTTACTGCTGTAATTGTTGCATCAACAACGTCTTTTACATAAATATTATCTCTTTTTTGTTCTCCAGATTTGAAAATTCTTGGATTCTTTCCTGCTTTAATCTGCTTGCCTAGATGATAAATCATAGACGCTGCACGATTCTTGTATTTTTCTCTCGGTCCAAAGACGTTAAAGTACCTTAATCCTACAATATGCATCTTATCAAATAATTTGGAAGCGATATTATCCATCTCTAGCTTTGATTTTCCATATGCACTTAATAATTCCTTTTCCTGATCTTCTTTCATCGGTGTTTGGCCGTTACCATATAGACTGGCCGTAGAAGCGTAAATCAATTTAGCATTGTTCTTTTTTGCCAATTCAATCATATTTTTGAATCCTTGCAAATTTTTGTTGTAAGTTTCTTTGTCATCAGGATGTCTTGGATCTGTTATCGCAGCTTCATGGAATATTACATCAAACTGTCCATCAATATTAAAATTATTATCAGAAACATCAGCTTTAACGAACTTTCCATTGAAACCTTTTAGATTATCCTTATTTCCTGTTAAAAAATTGTCAACTACTGTAACTTCATTACCTTGTTTTTCCAGTTCTAAAGCAAGATTAGATCCGATAAACCCTGCGCCACCTGTTACTAAGCAGTTCATTCTGGCAACTCCAACTTATCTAAGTCAACTTTTCCTGATACTTCATCCCTGTAAGAATCAGAATCTTCATGATGTGTTGAGAATTCCATTATTTCAGAATCTTCAAGGCCTGTGAAACGATGTTTCGTATTTGGTTCAATCAAAATTGAGTGTCCAGGTAACATTATTTGTTTTTTATCTCCTATCTCCAGCAGGACTTTGCCTGTCAATACGTAGAATGTCTCATCTTTATTTTTATGGAAATGCATTGAGCATCTGAAACCTTTGTTTAGGATTAGTTTTTTTCCGCAATAGTCTCTATTAACTATCCAAATCTCTTTTCCCCATTCCTTTTCTACTTCTTTGTATTTTGTCATTATAGTATGAATAGTTCATACTCTTAGTATATAAATGTTTCGCCTATAAGTGTATACTGTAGTATATACTAAAATAGAAAAGTATAAAAAGTATGAAGTTATACTACTATTTCATACCTATGTCAAAGCCTAAAATTGCTATAAGTTTGGACAAATCTTTGCTTGATCTAGTAGACAGCAAGGTAGATGGTTCTGTGATTAGGTCAAGAAGCCAGGCAATGGAATTTTTTCTTAAGAAAGGTTTGCAGGAACAATCAATTAATACAGCTATTTTACTGATTAAGGGGGAACATCAACCTAATTTATTAAAAAAATTAAATGGAAAAACTCTGATAAGAAATCAGATAGGATTCTTCATCAAATACGGAATAAATAATTTATATATTGTAACTCAGCATACTAAAAATATTAATTTATTGCTGAATGAGATTTCAGATACTAATCTTAATGTTGAGATTGTCGAGACAGATGCAAAAGGAAATGCGGAAGCGTTGAAGGCAATAAAAAATAAAGTAAAGAACAGCTTTATTGTTATGTCTGGGGATACATACAACGATTTTGACTTATTAAAAATGATAAAGAAGCATTTGGAACTGGATAAGATGGCTACAATGGGGCTCATGACCAGAGAAAAAACCAGCGGTTATGGAACTGCAATTTTGGATGGGGACTTTATCGCTGATTTCCAGGAAAAACCAAAGCAAAGCTCCACAAATATTGTTAATGCTGGTATATATATCTTCAAACCAGAAGTATTTGAATTGTTTGATAATGTAAGTAGTCTCGAAAAAGACCTATTTTCCAAGTTAGCAAGATTAAAGCAGCTTATTGGATTCTTTACATATGGTGAATATGAGCATTTTGAATAGCAATAAAAAAATAATTATTTAAATGGAC